>Ga0114932_10001004_pt1 | contig 33266 bp, 44 predicted proteins | sample 2SBtaG_2_FD_87286 | JGI IMG/M metagenome (GOLD analysis project Ga0114932, IMG submission 87286) | Deep subsurface microbial communities from Kolumbo volcano to uncover new lineages of life (NeLLi) - 2SBTROV12_ACTIVE470 metaG | ecosystem: Environmental > Aquatic > Marine > Volcanic ...
GCGGCGCTAATCGTAATCACCACGCCAGAAACAGCCATGAGTATTTTACCGGACATGCCCGTCCACTTGGAAAGAAACAAGATACGGTCAAGTTGTTCAGCGCGGGTGGCCGCATTCGGCGTGTCGGTTTGAAACCAGAAACGGTCCATTTTCGCGCAGTGTTCTTTCATCGCGGTAAACTCTGCCCGTTGTTCCGGTGTCATGTCCATAAGCCTTTGGTATCAGAACGCACAGTATCGGCGTAGTTGTCTTTTTAGTTATGGTTGCTCTGTCATGCTGTTTGTGATGTGCCCGCGATTGCTGCTCGTATTGGTGTTAAATCCTCATTGGTCCAAAAATCCCGTGCCAACATTATCCTCAAGTGTTCCCGATTGCGGGCGACCTCTTCCATCTCTTCCGGGTCAGTTGATCCATTCAGACGGTTGATTACATCCACACTATCCAAACACGCAGAATAGGCCGCGGCTGCAACTTCTTCGGGTGTCGGCTCTGTTAAAACATCTTCCATTCAGAACTTCCCTTCCAGTTTTTCCAGCCTTGCGGTAAGTTCTTGAATGGCGTTTACCAGAACTGGTATCAAGGCGGTTTCATTCAGTTTAAGTTTGTCAGGATTTGAGGCATCAACAATAACCGGGTTGCCCTTCTCAATTGCCAGAACATCTTGAGCAAGGAAGCCGTAACGAACCGGCCCGTGCGCCTCACCGCCACGCTTTTCAGTGTATCTGTGAGAGCTTGGCTTAAGAAGATTGACAAAATCCAACCCTATGTGAACCCCACCAAATTCCGCCTTATCCCGCTTGTCGGACGTAACAGTCCACGCAACCTGTACGTGAGCGCCAGTGACTGAACCATTACCCATTGTTACCGTGTTTGCCCCGTTCCCGGTCATGCCGTGGCCGATAACAATTTGATTGGCCTCGCCGTCCGCCTTGGCTCTTGTGCTTTGGCCGATATATATTGATTGCGAGGCGGTTATATTTGAAGTCGAGCCACCAGTTATATACCTGCCCGATTGATAGCCGATAGCGATGTTGTTGTTGCCAGTGGTCAATTTACTCAGAGATTGAAACCCAATAGCCGTGTTATCGCTGCCGGTTGTAACATCGCCCAACGCCTGAATGCCAATAGCGAAGCCGCGCACAGCCGTTGTCGCAGTTTGGTAAGCCTGAAAGCCGATTGCTGTGTTGTTATTACCATTGCACGCCTTCAGTGCGTCCGCACCTATCGCAACGCACTGAATGGCTGTTGTGTTGGCTGTCAGGGCGTCACTGCCTATCGCAATGTGGCTTATGCCTGTGGTGTTGCTGTCCAAGGCCGCTGATCCAAACGCGAGATTGGATGCAATGTCACCACCGCTGCGACCGATTATTGCTCCGTTTATAAGAGCATCGGTGGTTGACGTGACTGAGTTGAAGGTAGTGTCGTCCGCCTGTGCAACGCCTTGATCAATCGCCTTGACCGCCGCTATATTCGTAAGCTCGCTATCCATCAGCGCCCCGGCAGCGGCTACATTTGTTGCGTCCGTCGCATCGGCTGCGGCCTCAACCCCGTCCAGCTTGGTGCCGTCTGCGGCCACGTCCCGCCCATCAACCGTGCCACCAAGTGTAATATTGTTGATCCCGGTGATGTTACCGGCAATATCAACGGCAAACTTTGATGTCCCGCCAACCTCTAACTGAATAAGCCGCGATGCCGCGCCGCTGGCAGTGTTGGTCACGTCAATGTTGATCCCGTACCAAGTGACGGCACCGTCATCCCATGTGTCGGTTAGATTGAAAATATCGGCCACGATTATCTCCCTATCGCATTACCAAAATCGGGAAGCCGCGCTCCACCACCGCCAAGCAAGGGCTGTCCCGGTTTATAAAAAAAGTCAGTATCATACTTTCTGGCATTTCGCATCCTCCGTCTGAAAGCGCGGTGCGCTCGCGGGTCTACCAGTTGCTCAAGTTGGTCCAAAACCTCGCGGTTGTAGGCCGCGCTCAACGCCCAATGCGACCCGCCCGGCGTGTATCTGCGCAGAAATCCAACAGCCTCACTGGCCGCGCCCGTTCTCTCGCCCTTCATCAGTTGCTGCACGTTGCCAGCCGTCAATCGCAACACATCGTCAGCGAGGCTTATAGTCGGGCCTGTCAGGGTCTCCGGCAAACCACCACCAAAGCGGTTGTAATCATCAAACAGGAAATCCCCGAATAGACCAAGGCCACCACCCTGCGCTGCCGCTGCGGTCCAAAACTTTCCCGTGGTCATATCGCGCGGGTCTTTGCCCTTGCTGATTTCTTTCAGTTGAATTGCCACCGCGCCAAGCAATGTTGCACCAACACTAAAGCTCGCCAGATAGCCAATAGCCCCAGCCGGACGGCCTGCGTAGGCTTCACGCACAACATGGCTAATGTGAGTGGTCAAGACAGTGACCGGAAACATTTTATACTGCATCCCGGACAAGCCAATCTCACCAATAAGCGTGCCGGGCTGGACGCGATCAAGAATGGCCGTCTTTGCCCGCATACTGTGCGTTGGCACCGCAAACTCGGTAAGCGATAATATCATTTCCTGATATTTATCCGCCAACCGTTGCCCGGCCACTTCCTCAATTTCCTGCGCCCGCAGAATTTCAACGCCGCCCTCTTTGTGAACATTGGCCGTCCGCATCAAATCCCAATCGCGGGCGGTAATGCCGTAATCCGCAAAAGTCCTTGCTGTTCCCCGGTCAAAATCGCCAAGCGCCTTGCTGTTCCAGTCAGTGCCAGCGTGGCTCATAAACTCCAACCCGAACAAATGTCGTCGTTGCTCAGTAATCCAGCCAAGGCCGGTTGATCTTATTACCGCCTCGGCAGTTCGTGACGCCCATTCAACGTGCATTTCTTCAAGCTCAAACCGCGCTGCCGCGTGGCCAATGTCAACACCGTTTTTAAAGATCAGACCGGCCTTGCTTGCCTGCTCGCGCATGGCCGGGCTTGCCAACATTTTCGCCATCGCTCTGACTGACGGAATATGGCCCATGCCCACGCGAGCCTTTGTGATCCGCGCCGCGTTAATGTCCGTCACCGAACTAAACACCGCGCGACCAAGCTGCGCAGCGGCAAGGGATGAACGGGTTGCCGACATAAAGCGGGCAAAGCCGGGATGACGTGGCGCATTCACCCGGCCAGTGTATCGAGCATAAAGACTTTTGGCTGTCTCGGTCGATCCGTGCGCCTTGCTCTTAGGGCCGTGACGCAACGCCTCTATTCTTTTGGCGCTGTCGATAAGGTGCTGAAAGCCAAGGTCGGGGTTGGGACCGAGAACCTCCATCCGGGCGATGTCCATTGCCATACTGTCAATGTGACCCATCATAATCCGAAAAATGTCCTGACCGCGCCCAAATTCCTGATTGTATTCAAGCCAAGCCTGCGCGTCCTTGAATTTGAAAAATCTGTGATCGGCCTTGCGGTTGTAAAGCGCCGACCCTCGGTTGCCCGGCTTCTTCCGTGTCCATCCGTCAGTACGGGCCGCGTGGAAAGAGCTATGCAAGTGCTTCTCAATCGACCGAGCGGTGAACGGCAGGCCGGTTGTTTCGTCAATCATATTGACCAGATCAAGTCGCGGCAAAATGAAGTCGCGCCAACCTTCAAACCCAGCCTTAACGATTGCCCGCGCATCGTGAAACTGCGGCAACCCCCAATCGGCTCGCTTTGGAATATGGCCACCGGCTGCGTTAAACCGGGTGCGCAATTCCTCGAAAACGCCTGACGCTACCCGCGCAAAATCCCGCGCCCGAACATTGCCGCTTGACCCGCCGAATATCTCGGTCGCCACGTCATCAAGGAGCGCCTTGTTTCGGCGAACCGTGAACATTGTCGAGCGAAACGCCTTGATTGCGTCAGTCATTCGGCCCCGCATTTTGCCAACAATAACATCCCGCCGCCCAACCAGTGTTTCACCGCGAGCGCCAAGGCGTTGCTCTACAACGTCTTTTGCAAACGCGCCCGCGTCCTCCACATTAAAGATGTTTTTGTGCGTGGTCATGCGCGACAGGTTGCGCTGCGCGGTCGCCGCCTGCAATTGACTGACGCGACGGCGCTGTGCCGCCATTGTTTTAGCCGCTTTCAAGACAGTACGCGCGGTCTGCGCTTGGGCCTGCGTGTGGCCCATGTTGTTGCGCATTGACGCAAATACGTTGTCGTATTCTTCCAGTATCACCCGCGCCCGCGCTGGATCAATATCGCCCGCGTCTACCGCTCGCTTAACGCAATCCTGCCAACTCATAAGCACAACTCCACTTGCTCTATAAACTCGTCGTCAGCATCCAGCTCATCCGCCAACTCTTGCCGCGAGATAGTGCGAACCTCAAGATCGCCGTCAGCATTTCGAAACTCGGCCACCGGAACCTCGTCAAACATATCAGCTTGCGCACGGGCAACATCATCAAACAGCCCGCCCGGCGCATCAGCGCCACCACGCAAAGGTGCCGATTGCAACGCCTCTAGTCGATCAAGCGGTGTGATCGGCTCAACGCCCTCAATTAAGAACTGGTCGCCTGCCGCAGTTCCCTCGCTCGCCTGATCGTTGAGCGCATCACCTCTGTTGGCAGGCGATCCCTGTCCGCGTCCCGGTAAATCGTAACCGCTTCCCGTGAGGGGGTTTTCACCCTTTTGGCCGCTGATTGGCTTTGTTTCGGTTTTCGGTCCGTTGTTGTCGATTTCGGCATATCCTGCCTCCTTGCCTTCGTTTCTCAACGTGAGAAAAGTTTCATGGGGTTTTACCCCCACATCATCCAAAACCTTTGGCGGGATTAGCCGCCCGGTGTTTACAAAACGCAACATCATGCGCCTGTAAGCGGCTCGCGGTGAAACATCCATACTGACAATTCGCACCTTGTAACCGGCATTTCTAAACCGTTGCGATGTAGCTCTAATAGATGACGGGTTGGAGCCGACTTTTGGATAAACGATATTTGTTCCATCCTCAATCATCGCTGCCTCAAGCCAGAACGTCAATTCCGCCCCTTCTTCATGCACCGCATTAGAGCCAATGCCGCCACGAAATTCCGGGATTGTCTTTTTGATGTCGTCTGCGTCAACTATTGCAGCGCCGCGAGCCAGAGCTATGTTGTTGGCAATCGTTGATTTGCCAGACGCCGGTGGACCCAAAACGATTGTGACCTCTTTGTCAGCACGAACGCCCGTAAACTCTGCACCAGTTTCGCCAGACGCCAGTTGTTCCGCTCGATCTATCCACCGGGCAAGCGCCTGATCTGTGCCAACAACTTCCACGCCGTCAAAGTCATAGACCCTGTTATCGTGCCACGCCTGCGTGGCGTATCTCGGAAATGTCGAGGTTTCCGGCAGCGCCTCCATGTCAGCGATTGCCTTTGTCACAGCCGGGTGACTGTCTATTGTCGCGCGATCTGCACCAGCCGCGATAACATCCCCTAGATCGGCCCGCGCCTTTTCGTCCGGTGAAAACCCCTCGCGCAAATCGTCGTTCTCGGCAATCCGCGTGGCCTCGATCTGGTCAGCCACGCCCGCACCGGCTGGATCGTCAAAATCTAAGTTGGGATCAGGTGGTTGCTCGCCCGCATCAACAGATTTCGCGCCTTGTCTTGGTGTGCGAGCTTCAAGCCCAGCGATACCATTTCGCTGAACCTCTGTTCTGACAGCGGTGGCAACGGCTTCGGCTGCGTCCTTGAGGCGACCTTTTTCTTTATACGCTTTCGCTTGGGCATTGAGTGCCTCCGATATTGGCCCGGCTCTATGGGCTGTTTTTTGAATGACCGCCAGCGATTGCTCAACCTCTTGTCGGGTCTCCCGGTTGCCTGTGCGGTCCAGTATGTTTTCGCGGCCTGTCTCAACCCTGTCCGCTTCATTGTCCAGTGTGCGAAACAGATTACGATCTTCCCGCAAAATCCGCATAGCCCGCTCAAGCACTTTGGCCCGCTCAATAAAAAGGCTCTCAACCACCTCACTGTCGCCAAACAGGTCTTTGGTGGTTTCCCGCGCAACAGGCGTTTCAAGCGCCTGCGCCACAATGCTTTCAGCCTGTGCAGTTGTTTCCGGGTTTGTCTTTTCCAGCAACCGGGCGATAGGGCCGTGCATTTCAATATCTTCGACCTTACGCCCAATCATGGCCGCGAACCGCTCCGGTATAACCTCGTTGATAAACAGATCAAACGCCTCGTCTGACAGGCGGGATAATTCTTTGGCGCGGACAATACCCGGCCCACTTGGCAACTCCGAAATCGCCTCCGGGGCAATGCGCAGAACCTTGGCCGCGTCCCGCGCCATCGCGCCTGTCAGGCCGTCCGCGCTTTCCGCGATGTTTTTCATGGCCGCAATGACGCGCATATCGTCAATCGAAAATCCGTCAACTTCCTTAAACACCCTCGCGGCGAGTTTAATGTCCTGTCCCGGATCAGCCGCCATAAGACGATTTGCCAAAGCAACGCGCTGGTGGCCGTCCGCAATCGCCCGACCGCCGTCAGCGTATTCATAAACCAACGTGATCCCTGCCCGCTCCGGCATCCATTTCTTGATCTTCAACAGCTTTTCCGTGACGCCGCCGGATGCAACGGTCGCGCTCTTGAATTGGAAGCGATCAGGCTGCACCAGCAAATCACCGGGCGCAACCTCTTCAATCTCGCCGCCTAAGATCGTTTTTAAGGGCCGTGTGGCGGCTGTTGGGCGATCAGGCACTGGAACCTCAGAAAAGTTGTCAGCCGCCACACGCGCCGCAGATTGCCTTGCCTGCGCCTCATTTACAGCCGCAGGGTCGCCATCTGGCGCGGCAACGGCTTCATCCTCCAAATCATTGATGATTGCCCGCCCTACAGCCGGAGCCTCTGTGGCAATGTCATCGGTCAAATTTTCGGCCAGCGCTTTTTCTGCCGCCCGCGCGTCTGCGATTGCCCGCCCGCTACGCGCCAAACCACCAAGCAGACCACCCAACATTGCCGTTGCAAGGACCGCCGTTGTCGCGCTTTCCTCTGGTAAACCAAGATCGCGCATGAATTGATTTCGAAACGCAACAGCCGGAACCTCACTGCCACCAGCAACAGCGGCCTCTATCATCATTGTCGCGCCAATCCCCATACGCGATGTTGCGCCAATCGGCAGGGTCAGTATGACCTCCGCATTGTCCATGCTTGCAGACAGTTCGCCCAGAAAATCCGCCACCCCACCAAAACGCCCACCGCGCTCAATTATATCTGTTCTGACGTGATACCGTAAACGCGCCTCGGCCTCGAATTTTTCCCGCTGTTGGTCAGCGCTTATGCCCTTCATGTAGTCCGGGCGCGGCTCGCCCAACGCATCCAGCTTTTCGAGCGCTGCCTGATAACGGTCAACGTCATTGGTCCAAGCCTGCAACGCCTGCCCGCCAAGGAACGGGCCAAAATCTTTAAGCTCAGACCTGATTGCATCAATCTCCGGCTGACCTTGGCGGCGATCCAAAACAGAAAGAACGTGCAATTTCAGCCCGCCGCGTATTCTATGCTCAAGCCGTTCGCGCGATGAAATCTCAAAAAACTCTTGCGCCCGGTAAAACGACGCCTGTTGAACCTCGCGGAATGTTGTGACCGGCCCGCGCGTGAGACCTATAGGCTCTTTGGTGAACTCAAGAAGTCCGGTCATTCCTTCTCCAATTCAATCATATCAAACGTGACAACCCCACCGCCCTCAATCGAAAACGCATCGCCCCACCTGTCGATTGGCAAATAGGTCGTGCCACCAAGCGGCTTCATCTGGTCGATACTTCGCCGCAGCGCGGCAGGCGAAAAAGTGTGTTCCTTGGCGCTCACCACCGTACCGTGGCGGGACATCCATCTTTCCAGATTAGAAACATCCAGCGCCGCCTTGAACCGCTTGCGATCCCAGCCCGGCGGCGCAATTGTATCAAAGCCCATTGTTGAGATTACCCCGCCTGTACCGTCCTGTTGACGGCCAAGGGCAATCTGATAACCAGCCTCCAAGTCAAAGGGGGACACAGCGGTTTCACCCCGCGCCAAGGCAAGGCCGCGCCCGTACAACTTGGCTGTTTCGTCCACGTTTTTCAGCGCCGTGCCTGTCAGATAATTCTGCACCTGTATTTCGGACATCACCCCGCTGCGGCCAGCGAGCATATCAATGGTTGAAGTCCCTTCAAGCGCCACATCTGCGCTGCCGCGCAAGATCGTTTCTGCCGCTGTCTGGTTCCCGCCAGCATAGACAGACCCAGAGATAAACAGAGCAGGCGAGCTTTGGCCCATAGCCTCGAATATCGCATTTGCCTGATCGACACCAAGGCCAGCGGTGACGCCCAAAAACGCGACCTGTGCCGCAACGCTCGCATCCTCAAAGGCTGCCGTAATGGCAGAGATTTCATGCGCTTCCAGCGGCACAGGGTTTTCAAATCCTTCCCGTGCGACCGGCTCGGCAAGAGCGGCAACGCGCGAAACAATAACGGCCCCAACATCCGCAAGCGTTTCGGCACCCTCAAAACTGTCAAGCGCGATCCCGCGCGAACTGGCAAATTCCACTGGTTTGGTTCGGGCCAGTTCTGTCTGGTGCTCACTGAACCCGGCAAGTCGCTCTAACAGCGCCGCCTGTCGGGCGTGTATGCGGGTAAATTCGCCACCCTTGGCCGCGATGTTGGCGAGACGTTCTGACGCGCCCTCAATGACCTCATGTCTCTGTTGTGCGGTAAAACCTTGCTCCGCCATCATTTCAACTTGTTTGTGAAATGCTTGTGTGTCCCGGATTTCCGCAATCAAATCCGCATTGCCCTGCGCATCATCAATCAATTGTTCGTAATTCACCTGATCTGACGAAGTGCCGTCCCGGATAGACTGATCCACCAGCGGCAGGCCAATAGTCTCGGCATCCACCCCATCCAACAACTTTTCGTATATCGGCATCAAGCGGGCCAGCACCTTGCCCTCGGCCTCAATATCAACCCCGCCCAAATCAACAATCGCACGCGCATCCGCGCCAACCTGATCCATGTAAAGACGCAAGTTTTCGGCATCCATCCCGTGCGTGGCCACATAGCTGTCAGCGATATAGAGTTGCGTTTCCAGTTTTTCCAGCAACGCCGCATCACCGCTGGCATCCGCACGCATCTGGGCGCGAACAGCCTCCGGCACAGCAATAGGCTGGCCACCCTCGTCGGACATGGTGATAAATGCGTTGATCGTGTCCGTAAACCCGGTCTCAACCTGACCGCGGACGGCCTCTGCCGCCGCCCGTTTTCTGGTTTCGGCGGTATATGCGCGGGTGCGCATTGTCTTTAGAAGTTCAAGGCTTTCCTTTGCGCCAAGCGGCGAATTGCCAGAATAAACCAGCCCCGCAAATTCCTCCACGAAGGCGGACGGGTTTTCGGTCTGACCAAACTGCGCCTCAATCATCAACCGAGAACCAGCTTGCGCCGTCTCGGCCAAGCTCTTTTCAATGCCCTTGGCTGTCAGTGTTGCCATGCGTGTCGGGTCGGCTTTGAATTGAACGCCGCCGACCTCAAATTCACCACGCGGCCCAAACCGCGAAAGTTGATCCAACGACAGGTTCATGGCGTCATCAAGTTGCTGGGCGGTCGCGCCTGAAATAGCCAGCGTTTCAATCGTGGTTCGCCCAACCGCCAAAGCCTCGTCAGTTGCCGCCCGGTGCTGGGCGCGGACCCGTGCTGCCGCCACTGCCGCCGTCCGCCGTGTCGCAACATCGGCACCCCGGCGGAAAGCCTCGTCAAAATCTATCGCCAATCCCGGCAATTGCGTTTTAACTATCTCCGCCTGCATTTCGCCTTTGATTTTTTCCAGTTGGGCTGTAAGCGCACCGACATCGCCATTCGCTGACAGCATCGCCGCCGTCAGGCGTTTATCCAAATCCTCCATTGTGCGCGTTGTGATGATTTTGTCAGCGGCACCCATGAAGGCTGCGGATTTTACCGTGAAGGCGTGGCGCGGCTCAAACGTGTTGTTGTTGATCTGCGCAAGCGCTTCTTCTTCACCAAGCCGCTGTTGTTCGTCTACAACGGCGGGCCGAATAAAGTCACGCGCCTTTTGGAAGCCCGCCGAAATTGCGTCCATTGTGCGCTCTGGGCCACGACCTAATTCCGGGCGTGGAGCCGGGCGGGTTCCCTCGGGCAGAAACGGCCCATATCTGCGAACCTCTGCCATTAGATCACCCCGTCAGCCTAAATTCATCAACCAGTATGCCGCCAGCGTTAAGCAGTCCGCCCGTGAACGCCGCCCGGCTTTCCGACATCAAGCCGCGACTTCGCAGCCGGGCCATACGGGCGCGGCGTTGCGTATTTTTCCTTGATATACCAATGCGCCTTGTCGCCTCGCGCCGTGTCGCCTCACCTATATTTACTGGTGTACCAACTCCAACATCAAGACCATTGGCCAATTGAACAACCGTCTGATCCGCGCGTAAAGTCTCAAATTCTCGCGCCAAATCACGCGCCCGTTCGGCACCCGCAAGTTCCTCGTCCTGCGCCTCTATTTCCGCAAACTTGGCTTCCTGTTTTAGCCGCGATCTTTCTGCCGCGCCCTTGCCTATAGCAGCGAATGCAGAGCCAATTGAAAGCACCGTTGAAACTGTTGAAAGCGCACTCACAGCGCCCGCTGCCGGGGCGATTGCTGCGCCTATAGCCATGAACATTGTTGCCATTTTAAAACCTCACATCATACGTTAGAGACCGCAAGTGCCACGCCGCAGGTTCTGTTTGCGATAATTCTAAGTGCGGCTCAACCTCCCATGCGCCAATGCCCTTTTCCCTGAACGCCTCTGTCACCAGAGTGTCTGCAAGAACGGCCTCAACCCGCCGCTCACTTTCTCTGACATTGATCGTGTTCCCCGCGCGATCCGTAATATTTGCACCAGCCCGGTCCTTCACAATAAGCGACACGGCGACAACAGATTTTTCGTAAGTCATAGGCAGTTCGTGGCTGGCCCGACCTTCAAATCCAATTGTTGCCGTCAGGGTCTTGCGCCAATCCATCAGAACCGAGTGGATACGTTGGCGCTTCATTGTCGGGCTGACCTGTCCCGCCGCTTTATAGGTGTGAAGGCGAATTGTCGGCAATTGCGCAAAGCCAATTTCCGCCTCGAAATCAAACCGCCCACTCGACATAACAATTTCATCATCAGCCACATCGTAGGTTCCAAGAGGCAAGCCATCGCCAGACACAAACACCGTGTCCTGATCCAAGTGCGCCCCATCCGTCAGCGTCGGAATTGTATCAGCCCGCAGATTAACGCGGATCAACTCGCCCTCGGTCAGGGATAAGACAGTCAAGGTGATTGTTTGGGCTGACAGGTCAACCGTGTAATCGGCTGACGCTACCCGCGCCCAATCAACAGTCGCATCTGTCCTGTACCAAACGGCAACATCCGAAGTGGAAACCGGGCTGGTGAACGTGTAGGTAAACACGGTCTGCGCTTCCGAGGCCACAAAGTCGTCTATATCTGGGTTGGCGATTTTGACGCTGCAATCCGTCAAATAGTTCTCGTCAAGTTGCTCAAGATAAAAGCGTGCCACCGCCGTTGATGGATCCCCGACAACGCGCTCCACCACCGCGAAAGCCTCTCCGGCCTGCGATGTAATAAACGCTTTTGGTGTGGCTGCCGCAGTGCGCCCGCCCTCGACTTTAATTCTGGTAAAGCCTGAAATCTGCAAGGCGCGGTCGATTGTTACCTGCGTGGCCAAGACGGTCTCGCCATCTTCATCGGTGCCGGTGTTGGCAATCAACAAAAGGTCCGGCTGGTTGTCACCCGTTTTGCGTTTGAAGGCCATAGACCGTGGCGCTGCTATCCTGTGGCCGGACAGGAATGAAATTGATTGCGCTGTATAGCTCTGCTCCGCGTCCGAAAATAAAAACTCTCGCAGGCTTTGGCCGTCCCGCCCAACGAACAACGTGGCACCCTGTACATCAACGGGCCGTGTTTCCTCTTGTGACCCAACCCGCGTGGCAATCGGCAGGGCAATGTTGGCTGGCGTAATCGGTTCGTCCGGCACATATAATTCAAGGGCTGACGTGAATATTTGCAAATTACGGCCAGCGTGAATGTTGAGAATGGTCACTTGTTCGTCAGTGTCAGCGCGGGCGATAATGGGGCTGGTTGAAACCGGGTCCGCGTCCAACTTGAAATCAAACAGCGCACCCGCACGGGAGCCAATAAGCAAATCCGGCACGCCCTTAAATCCGCCCATCCAGTGACGGCCTCCATAGAACGTGCCGCAGCGCGGATACCCGCGTGCTGCCGACCAGAGCGCGGCGAAATGTTTAAGCCCGGCCTGTTTGCGGCTCACAACCGCCGTGCCGGTGCCAATACCAAGTGACACAACCAGCAAGGCCCACGGCTGCACCCCGTCATCGCCAACAAACTCGATAAAGTAATTATCGCTACTGCCGTCCTGCGTCACGGTCACGTCTGTTATTCCGGTTAAGCCCTCAATCGCGGCTGTAAAGGCGGTTATGTTGGTGGCAGGCGTAGCGCTCCAAGCGGATAACGCGCTGATTTCTCCATTAAATTCGAAGTAAACCGTGTCCGAAACCGACATCCCCGTGAAGGTCGCGTATTGCTTTTCATTCACCCCTCCCGTGGTTGCGTCGTCAAAGCTGAAATCGGCGGTGGTGGTAAAGGTCACGTCATCCGAACGCCATTCTGCGGCACCACTCAGGTTTTGGATGATTTGTGGTGCCACGTCCTCATGGTAAAGAATTGCCGTTGACAGGCGTGCATTGACTGAAATATCGCGCAATTGCGCGGACGTGTACGGCATAAATAACGACGCAACCCACGCGCCAGCCGAAAGCTCATAAACGTCCGCGCTGTTGCCGGTAATAAGAACGCCATACTCGTTGTTAATATCAGCCGAAATACGCAGCTCCGCAAATTCATCTTCTTTGGTGGCTGTGTCCTCTGTCCAAAAGTCTATCTCTGATATGGAAAGCTCCGCCGTGGTCATGTCCGTTGTGCCTGCCCTCACAATCCGCCAGTAGCGATCCGTTCCCATGTTGGACGCCGGAGCAACGGCAAATCGCCGATTATAAGCGACGTTGCCGACCTCTAGCGTGTCCCGTATTGTCCATGCGGCATTATCGGATGATGACTGCAACTCTACGTCCTCGTTATCCAGTGACGCAGGCAGGCTGGTGAAAAACAAGTCTTTGGCATCAACAGCCGCGACCGCGTTGGCAAGGGTGGTTCCAAAATCAATATGCAGCAAGACATAATCATCCTCGGTTCCAATTGCGCCAGTTGTCAAAACAACCGTTGACCTGTCGTTGTCTGTGGCGTTCCCCGCCGTGCCGCCGTTGGGCGCTGTTATCGTTGCTCCGCCGGTACTGATTGCCGACATGACACCGCGCAATCGCGCCCTGTACCGCCAGCCATCCCGACGCCTTGCGCCCGCTTCCGGCAGGACAACGACATTCTCCAACAGACGGGCGGAACTGTAAAAAAACGTAATATCCTCGCGGCTAAAGAGATTAGGCGCAAACTCACCGCTGGTATAGTTGGTTTGAACGTGGCGACCGTCTGGCATTATCAGCCCCCGCCAAAGCGGGCCTCGGCTGCGGGATCGTGTCCGTCAACCAAAGCCTCTGTTGGCGATCCAAGAAGATCGGCTTGCACTGCCGATTTGAAATATCCGCCGCGCTCGCTCTCGCTCGGCGAGCCGCCTGCAAGCCTGTTGTGGTGTTCTTCTTTTGACCTGTTTTCTGTGATTGGCAGCGCCAGCGTTGCGGCCAGTTTTTCCACCGCCAGCTTGACAAAGAAGCCCGGCCACAGGCTTTCTGTTTTGCGGGCGGTGTACTCAATTACGCAAACCGTGTCGTTTGTAAGAATGTGACGCGCCTGAATTTCATAATTTGTATGTGGCCGTGATCCAACAGCCGTGGAGCGATAAACCTTGATTGGTTGACCAACCATTTCAGTCTGCGCTGTCGGCATTATGAAGCCGTTTGTCCATTCGGTCACTGGTGTAAATGCGCCGTCCACCGTCAGCGCCACCCGTTTACGCGCCCAGCGCCACTTGTGCATCGCCAAGAGCGACAGGATTGTATCCTCATAAAGATTGTTGACTTTGCCGGACGTGTTTTCACCAGCCGCGATTGACGTAATATCAGGTTCACCAAGGCGGGCCAGTGCTGCGTTTGCTACTGCCAACTGATTTGCGGCCATCGGTGCATCCCCTTTGCTTTAAGAAAACGGGCCGGAGTTTCAACCCCGGCCCGCCCCACAGACAACCCCCAAGCGGAAAGAATGAAGGCCGGTCTAACCTTATTGGGCAAGAACCCGAACGCGCAAGGTTGCTGACGCAAGGTCCAGCGTGCCGCCGCTTTCGTTGTTCATAACGACCTCAACCGTGTCAGCCGCGGAAACGTGGCAGGACATAATCATGCCCTGCAAATCCACGCTCAGAGAACACATGGCGAAGTCGCCCAGCACGGCCCCGGTGACAGTAACGGCCTCGATCGCCGTTGCCCCGTCTACCAAACTGCCCCAATCTTTTGTTTCAGAGCCTTCATAAGACCCCTTTTCTGAAACGCGGGCAATGGTGACAACATTGGTCGCCGATATTGCAGACACGTAACAGTTAAAGTTGCTCGCCGACGCGCTGACAAAGATCACATCGCCCACGGTCAACAGGCCAGCAACGCCATCGAAATAGCTTGCCGCCTCAACCGTGGCCTGCGTGTCGCTGCCAGCATCATAAGCGAAGATTTTGTGACCGGCACCAGAGCCTGCCAAGTTTTCAAAGTTCCGTTGTGTAAACGCCATGATTAAGCCTCGTGCGTTAAAAGTTCAACGATACCAAGCGCGTCAATGTCAATGACGCCCGCCTTGAGAATGCCGTTGGCAAGCCATGCGGTTTTTTGTGGTATCCAATCCACCGAGGTTTTGAACCCCAGCGCTTCGGCCAGACCCATAGACGATTTGGCGTATGCGAAATTCATCCGGGAATTTGATGTCAGATCAAGTCCGCCCTCAGAGCGGGTGGCGATCCACTTGAAATCAAAACCCATGTATGAATTGATTTGGCCATTCACCAACGCTCGCACGCTCGCGTAATCGGCGCTGGTGGCCTCGCTGTCGCCAAGCAACCCCTCTTTTGAGTGGTGCGAACCGGCGTAACACCACGGCTCGTCGTCGCCGACGCCTTGGTCACCCAGCAGCCGTGAGGCTTGGCGCAGTTTGGTAAGGTTCAGCGACGTGTCGGTCCCGCCGACGCTTTTGGCAACTGTCAGCGTGGTGCTGGCAGCCTCCAAGCCGTCGATGATAAGCTGATCTTCCCGTCGCGTAATCGCGCCCGCGATTGCCTTGGCCAAAGCGGCCCGCTCAGAAACATTGGTTGCGGCATCATCAAAGATGTCGGTGTATTCAGCCGCGTTCCAATCTTCCAGCGTTGCCGTTTGATTGGTGTGGGCCAAGTTCATTGGCACAACATCCGTTTGGGGGACGCGAACCGTGGCCAAACCCGCACCCAGCTTTGGAAAGCGGTAGGTTGAGGATTTGGTGTGGCGCAAGACAACGGTATCCCGAAGTTTACCCATGTCTTGGTAGGCGTGCTTGATTTCACTGGCAAAGCCAGCGATTGCAGCCGCTGATAATGTCGTTGACATTTTTTAACTCCATAAGGTTTTCAAGGTTTTAAAACCGAGTGCCTTTGGAATTAGGGCCTGTGACCGGGTGCCGTCATCGTGCAGGGTCTGCGTTTTGACGGGACTATAAGCAGATTATTTGCGGTCTGTCAAAGGGGCAGGTTTATACCACCCTGCGATCAGGCCCTTTCGAATATATTTGGCAAGATGTTTGATCTGTGTCGCCATAACCCGGTTGTGCTGGCTCCGGCTGCGTTCCAGCGCCAGTACATCATGCGCGTAATGCCGCACAGTGTCGTTTACATCCGCGACTGTTGGGCAACGGCATAATGCCGTCTTAATCTCCGCAACAATCCAATCATCCGGCTCGGTCAAAGCGCCGTGATAACTGAATTGGCAGGGGCTGTGCCGTAGGCGGTTTCAAACATCTTTTCAGCCTTTTTAATGGCGTTGTCCCGCTCCGCCCCCGGCTTCATGCTCAGAGCCGCAGCGTGCGCTGCCTCGGCATCCCCCGGCGTCACGCCAGCATCCGCGTTGTTGGTAAGTGGGATTGGCATTTCGCCAACATACGGTGCCATCATTCGCTGAAATAGCGCCGTGGATTGGGCTGTCCCAACCATTTCGTTAAACTCGTCCCGATCATCCTCTGTTGCGGTCCCGTTCTCAATGCTTTTGTCAAATATACCACGATTGAAATCAACCATCGCCTGCGCGGTTTTTTCGCCGCCAGTCATTTCGGCAAGATCAGCAAATTCGGCGTTGGCGGAAATCTCGGATTGTTTTTCCGGCGATATACCGATTGGTATCCCCGCCTCGGCTGCAAGCTCTGTTCCCTTACGGATGAACGTCGAGAATTGCTTTTCGCCCATGCCAACCTCAAGCGCCGCCGTTTTGAAAGCGTCCATTATCGGCTGGCTTTCTTTGCTGTTTAACTCGGCAGCGATGGTGTCATCATCGCCTTTGGCCTCGATCTTGTAACCGTCGATATTGTCCGGCACCTTGCCGTCGCTGTCCGTCTTGCGGTTCGCAATCTGGTCGCGTGCGCCTTTGTAGGCTTTGGACAGACTATCGAGTGTATCCTTGTCGGTTTTGCCATACAAATGATCTGGCAATCCGTCCGGGCGGTATGGCCCGCCGTCGCCGTCGTTGTCGTCGCTGTTATCGCCTTTGTCGCCGTCGTTGTCGTCGCCGTCTTGCTTGTCGGTGGCCTTGTCCATAATGCTTTCGCCGCCGTCATCATTACCCTTGTCGCCGTCGCCGTCGCCGTCGCCATCCTCTCCGGCTGGGGAAAAAACGGGCTGTTGAAGGCCCAGCATAAATTGTTCGAAAGTCATTTCATCATTCTCCGCTTGGGGGTTTTGTCCCTGTTGTTAATTTTGCTGTTTGACCGGCGCTGGTGGCGCTGGTGGGTATAGAACCCGGTTTACCGCGTTGTGAAAGTCCAGCGAAATCTGTTCCATTTCTTTAATCGCAGGCCAGTCAGCAACACGGTTGCCGGTTTCGTCGTCCTGATACATGAAGCGATCAAGCTCTTTCAGACATTCTTTGGTCACGTCCCGCATCCGGTTCGCGGCCTTGGTTATTCTGCGCTGATGTCCGCGACGTTTTACGCTGCGTGCTGTACTGTCGGAGCGGTCGATCAAGGCTTTTTTTCCTTGCTCTGCCACTGCCTCCGCCGCTTCATCGTCAGTCAGTAATTTCCGCGTCGGCGAGCCGTCATTTGCCTTTGCCTTTGCCTTTGCCATTGTCTTAGCCTTCCTTGTTGATTTCGAGTTTATCTTCAATATCAAAGTAGACCGCTGCCATTCCCTCGCGGAAAAAGCCCGCCTCGGCCCCTGATCCCGGCACAAACCGGGTCACATGCACATATCGCAAGCGCATATCCTCTAGCACAGCCCTGCCTGCCGGTGTGTTAAAACACGCCCGGTAGGTTTCGGCCATAGCGTTTACTGCTTCACGCCGTTTGTCGTCCGGCGAAGTTGTCCCATCCATCGTCGCCCGGAATGCGGTCATTGACGCATCATCAAACGCGGGCTTATTTCTTGGCCTCGCCATGTTCATGCCGCAGCCTCCATTCCTTGTTTCTCAAGACGCTGAACCTCTGCCGTGGCAGCGCCCGGCTCCGCTCCGGCTTCCTGCGCCTTCAATTCAGCGGCTGTGGCCTTGAGTTTTTCGCGCACGGGCTGCGGGTTCATGTGTCTTTGGTCAATGTCCATAAGCTCCGCAACATCATCCATGATGCTTTCCATATTGACCATGAGGTGTTGAAACTCCGGCCCGCCAACCTGACCAAGAAGCTCCACAAAGTTAATCAGGTTTTGAACCTCATTCATCGCCTCGGCCTTGGCGAGCGGGGAAGTCATTTTGACCCGGATCAGGAATTGGTCAATATCAACTGCCAGTCCGGCTGGCATCAATTGCTTGCTGTCCAAAATATCAACACAGCGCTGCACAGCCGGAACCACAAATTCACCGTGCAACCGACCAAGCCCGCCAGCCGCGTCGGCGATCAACTCCCGAATGCGCTCAACAAACTCTGTGGCGCTGCGCACTGGCCCCGCCTCGCTTGGCAGCGAATTGTCGCCCAATACCTTTTTGATATTTTCGTGCAGCTTTTCGAGCAACACCTCACCAAAGCCCAGCGTTGATGGGTTTTCAAGTCGCATAAGGCTCGGGCCTTGCGGTCCGCCATTACTGCGAACTTTGATAACCGAGTGCGGCTTTAAAACCAGAGACTGCGCATCGTTTACCAGCGCATCGTCGGTGCTTGTCCAAATACCACCGACCGTAATCATGGCTGACCGCAGCGTAAGTTCCACGATTTTGTTGGCGGTTCTCACGTCCGGCAATGCGAATATACCCGGACCCCGGCCCATATTCTCGCCCGCCAGCACCATATTGCGCGGCGTAATGAACGGGCTGGAAATATATTGCCTGCTGACAATCCGTTCGTTCTTGTTGTCCGAAATTTTGGCGTGGACCTCATACCGGAATGGCCGGTCTTTTTTCTCTTTGATGTCGTGATCCCGATAGCAAATGATGCAAAGATCAACGTCTGGCGGGTCTGTCATTGCCGCCTTTTCGGTCAATAGCTGACCAAGTTTCGCGTCCTTCCACATCCGCTGAATGTCATCGGCTTTTTGCGTGTCCCAAAAAAACCACTTATCAACAATGCCGTTTGGTCCCTTTTGTGGCCAGAACGTGCCAAGCGGCATTGACGTGAAGATCACAGGCGGACCAATCAAATCCTCATTGGGCATCATCATCATGCCACCCATGCCTATCTGGTAATCAAGATAAACCTCATGGCTGGTTGTGGCAAAGCCCGGCCCTTGGAACACGGCCTGCGTAATCGCCGTTGAGGCCTCCAGCTCCGCAATAACCTGCTTTTTGCTTTTGCCGCCCGTGAAGTTTGCAAAGACTTCTTCGGAAATCAATTTCACCGCCGGGCCAAGCTCAATTTCGTAAAACGGGCTTGATTGCGGCGTGAAGTCTGACGAATACCGATTGGCTGACCGGATCAGGGATATTTGCGCTTGGCCGTCCCAATTGATCGCTGGCTTTTGTTCGCCATCAACCCGCCCGTCAATAATGTTGCGGTCTGGGAAATACAGGTCCATCGCCTCGCGGTAGATCGTATTCGCTGCGGATTTTTCGGCCTCGGCTTTTTTGACGCGGCGCTTGACCTGCGATTTGCTCCATTGCGCCATGTCAGCCGCCTATAATTGGCTGCGCTCGCATCACGGGAACACCCGATCTGGTGGTGCGAGGGGCGCGGGCTTTGGGGGTTTCGACCTTCTTAGGCTTGCTTTTGTTTCGACGGCGGGCCAGTCGTTGTGACCGCGTTCTGCCGTTCTTGTCAGATACCTCACCGACCAAAAACGCGCGGCCTTTGCGTTTAAACAGGCGCTGTTGTTCGCCGCGCTGCGTTGACCGCGCGGCCTCCTCATTCTCTCGCTGCGTTGGGTTGTCAGTAATGCCAGTGGCTGGTTCTGGCGCAGGATCAACCTTTCTGCGCCTTGTTGGTTGGCCACCGCCCTGTCCGCGTTCCCGAGATAATGCGGGCGGCTGGTTTTGCCGGTGTCGCGCCTGTTGTTCGTGCGCAGGCTTTACGCCCGGCCTTTTCCCCTCTCTGCGCCTTGGTTGGCCACCGCCACCGACCGCGCCGCTGGCGCTGCTCATGGTTTTTTCCACATATAAAGGCTCATGTCGTATCCTCCCGGACTAAGGCTATCCGCTGGGCCGCAGTCATACTGGAAATTGAACGCTCTGGCAAATGTTATAGCTACAGCATCATCAGACCTGATCCACGCCCGCAAAACATCGTAAGGGCCGACATGCTCAAATGACCGCCAGCGCTTAATCAGCGGACGCATAGCCAAGGCCGTCAGACCAACACCGGGAAAACCAACGAACCAACCCCGCCTGTCTCCGTCAGGAACCACCATTGCCGCCGCAATCAGCCTGCCGTCATCGGTCTCTAGGCACCATTGCCATCTGGCGTTCTGCAAGCCTGTGGCGATGGACCTGTATTGCGCATAGCTTTCATCAATCGTTCTTTGATCGTTTTGTTGCGACAACATGGCCGGTAGGGTCTGTGTCCCCGCCAGACGTTGGAATAACTTCGCCATACCCTTCATCCCCCGGTGATCGACCGCTTTCATCCTGCCGGACAACCGGCCTTGTGGCCTTTGTTTTGACATCCCCGCTTACCATGCGCTGGGCATCAGCCCCGCCGTCAATGTGTTCCGGCTTTAAGTCGATAAAAAACTCTTGACTGTCCGCCCTGATCCACAGCCCCGGCTTGACGGGTAATTGTTCAGCCTGTGTGACGCGCAAGAACGTAGTCCGGCGTATGTGAATGCGGCCCTGACTGTCCAACCTCACGCTTTCCGGCCAAGGCCATGCGTCATTATCCACCACGACAAAGCGCGGCAACATCGCCACATTGCCCTTGCAGGCGGCAAGCAGTGTTTTACGGCTTAAATCAATGTTGATGTCAGTCAAAGACATTAAAATCCCCTCCACCGGCTGTCACAACAACGGCCTTGTCTGACTTGCGCCGCCCGCCGATCCTCTCAAACTCGCCCATACCAAGCAGACCGTAGCCACCGCCGTCACATGGATGTGAGTAATCATTCTTGACTGGCTTGTCAGAGAACGCAACCTCACCCGAGACCTGATAACGCTTGTAATGCCACGCCCCTGCAAGCCCTTTGCGAAACTTCGGGCAGCGCTCCGCCGACACCAGCAACCCCGGCTTGCCGTCAATAATGCGCTCGCACGGCCCAGCCAATGCGGCAATCCTCATTTTCGGGTCTTGGCTTGGCGCGGGTCTACAGTCAAACCCGTGTTCAGCCCGAAGATAATCAAAGCTCGCGGTCTCGAATATTTCATCCCGGCTAACCCCGGCTGGATCACCCCAAAACGTGCCTATTTTGCCTTCCGTCACTTGTTTGGGGAAATGCTTCACCAAGTAGCTCGACACCAACTCGCCGAACCTCTTAACACCCATATCATAACAAACGACCTCGCCTTGCGCCAAGTGATTGCCGCGCGGGTGGCGTTGAAAAAAAATGGCGCTGGGCTGTAGCGTGCCGCCGCCAATATCCATTCCGACAACGACTTCTTCATCCTGCAATATCGCCATGCCTGAAATAGCCTGAGTGGCGTCGTGGTACTGTGGGACGCAGCGCCGCCCATCCTGCACGTAAACATAAACGCCCTGCAAGTAGCTTTGGATTTCTGCCAGCGTTTTCCCCGCCAGCGCCCGCCCGTAATAACTGTTGGCACCCAGCGGGTTTTCTTCGGCTGATACTCGGGACAGCGCCACCATGTTTTCGGCCCACGGGCTGACAATCCAGTGACGATCCGCAGCGGCAATTACCTCGATAGGGCAATCAACCCACTGCACCCGGCCCTTGAAGTAAATCAGAACCTCCGCCGAACTGATCTTGACGCCCTCATGCTCCGGGAAATTTTCATCGTTGATGACCGCCCCGCCCCTTATTGGCGTGACCTCTAACACGCCCGGCGGCTGGTGGTAAAACTCGTAGCCGTCTGGCCGGTTCACCTTGTCCCATTCATAAAGCCAGTGGTCGGCGTCAGGCGCGTTTGTGTCACCCCACATGCCGGACCACGTTGAAACGCGCTCGTTGATCCCGAAGCGACCAACCCGCTCGGTCACGCGAGAGACCACGGAGCGCGGTATTTCCCTAATTTCGTTAAGCGCCGCACCAGTCAATTCCAGCGACAACAGTTTTTTTACATCAGCCGGACGGTCAAGCGCAATGAAGTTGGTTTCGATTTCCAGCTTGCCACCGCGTGGCTTGAAATAATGTGTCGGCGGGCTGCGCCAGATTATATCCCCGGTTTTGTGCGCGGGATAAACTTGTTGGAATGTGACGGCGGTGGTAGAGCGCAACTCAGGCATTGTGTTGCGAATGATGGCAAACCGCGAGCGCCTAACGCCGTCCGGGCTTGGGGCTTGAGCCGCCCCGATCTGCGCAATGCGCATCAACAGCGGCACGGTCTTGCCCGATCCGACAGGGCCAATTGCAAAGGATGCAAAGTTTCTGTCGTTTAGGATGTTAAACGCCACAGGGCTGGTTTCGAAATTCCACTCAGGCACCGGGTCGCTCCTTTTTTAGTCGGCAGGCGGCACCGGGAAACCACCCCCAGCGTTATCCGCCTGCCTAAACCCGGATACGGTCACACAACGAGGGGTGCAGGTGCCGGTCGGGGTTGTTTCTTATCCGCTGTCGCCCAACAGCCCACGCCGCACAGTCCGGCGCTCATAGATTTCATGCGTGCGCAATTCAAACACGCGACGGCCTGTGTCAAGCGCCTCGTTTATCGCCGCTTCAATAGCTTTGGTATCGTCGGCACCGAACCACGCCGGGTAACGGCGAACCGTCCCGTCCTTTTTGTTGATCGTGTGTGTAACGATACAGGTCATGGGCTTTGCCTGCACGTCAGTTGGCGGCACATATTCGTCCTTCACACCTTCTGCTTTTCCGCTTGGTTTTGTCTGCTTATCGTCAGTCATATTAACCTCATTTGTGTTGGCCGGACAGGAACCATTTCCCACAGGCTCTGTTTTTTCCCGAATTGGGAAAGGTTTGTGCCGTTCGCCCGGATCAACCCGGCGTTCTGCAATTCTGTCAATCGCGGCCTGACCGAGACCAGTGGGCGCTCAAGGAAGTCTGCGATCCGCTCAACATCAATTGGACCAGCCGACATGATGATTTCAAGCACCATCGCCTGCAACGTCATCGGTTTTGTTGGTGCTGCGGCCTTGCTGGTCGCTGTGTTCTGGTAGCCTACGCCCTGCGTGTTATATGGCATCGTCACCCTCCGAATAATCCCCGTATAGCTCGCCGCGTTTTCGCTTGACCTTTGGCGGCTGTAGGGCTGGTTGTTCCCGATAAACCTCAACGCGATCACCATGACCGTTGAGTGTGCCGATGACGACCAGCAGGCCGTCATCGCGCCAGCCTTCAAACGTGACCAGCTTGAAGGGCTTACCGGGCAACCTGCTTATGCAGCGCGGCACCGCCAGAAAATTATGGCAGCGGGCGATTGCGCTATCCCGCCACGCCTTGCGGATTATTGCTTGGCTCATATCGGCAACTGGTTCTTGTAATTCGTATACGCGCTGGACCCAATCATCGCCAACTCAATCTCGTCAGCAATTCGCGCCAAATAGTCAGTCGATAGACCCAAGTTGTCATCTGCGACGGCTGTCAGCCTTCCATCTGCGGCAATAAAGACACGCATCAACGTAATGCCTTCGTGTGCCTGTTCGTAGTTCTTTTTCCCGGTCATTGTGATATTCCCCTTCTTGGTTTGGTTCCGCCTGATCCTACAGCTTTTTAACCCGTGTTGGCAATCCCGCGACCTCAAGAAACCGCTCAAGATCATCCAGCGATCGCACCACCACGAACGACCAGCCCTGTGCGTTAAACAGGCCACGCACCCTCTGTTGCTCCGGCGAAAGCACACCCTTGGCCGTCTTAACTTCAAGCCCGTACAATGTCCCGCCGCAAGCCACGCACAGGTCGGGAAAGCCGGGTAGTTGCCCCATGCGTCCTTGCAGCGCGTTGGCGCGTCTGGCGGCGTCACCCGCAAGCGGTATGCCGTTGGGCGTATGCCAGAAAAACGTCAGCGCCGGATCAAGCACCGCCGCAAGATAATCAGCCATATGAATTTGCAATTGGGTCTCTGGGTTGAGGCGCGATCTGGTCATTTTTTTACCAATCTCAACAATGTGTTTGGTTGTCTGATGGTTCATCCTCTCTGTTTGGTGGGGTGGGTAGGGGTTGCCAAACATCATCCCCGTACTCTTTGCTCTTATGGAAAAATACGGGTCGTGTAAGTCCGCCTCTATCCTCATCAGATCGAAAGCCTTTATGTACGGTGTCAAAACGACAACGAACAATCAGGTTCATCATCCTAGGATAACACACAAGAAATGTCGTTCCATCCTTTGGCGCTGACCCTATATCTCGCCACTTGCTTGGCTCGTCCACCAGTGCGGCAAGAACTCGGTTCGCGTTCCGCTCGGTCAGTCCTTTGATTGTGGTGCAGCCCCCGACGCCGTCAATTCCGTAAATCTTGCCAGACCTCCAGTTTTCCTCATCCTGCATTCCATAGGGTTGGTATATGTACGGTCCTTTCGGCTCTACGTTTGTCATGTGTCTGTTTCCTTTATTAGTGCAGCGCGGACGCGGGCATCGTAGTCGGCTTGGGCGGTGTGCGGGCGGGGGGATGCGTGTGACACCACTTCAACCCCGTCCTGACCAGATGCGTAGGCAGACATTCTGCGTTCTTTGGTTATTTCATCAGTCATCGGTATCCCCCTCGGTAAATTTTACGACAGCCTTCCTGTCGGTAACAGGCGCGATCTGGTTCATGGTAAATGTATTCTCGTTTTCTCCGGTCGGCCCGTCAACCCCCGGTTCTTTCCAATCGTGATTAACCTCCAGATTGAACTGTGCGCCCCGGCTCATTTTATTATCGTACAGCGCTTCCTCTGCAAATTCCTCAATTCGCTGCCTCGCACGCGCGTAAACGTGTGAATATTCATCCTTTGTCGCGTAGTTTATCAACCCCTTGCGAGACAGGCCCAGAAACAGCGCCAAGCCGGACATCGTTGGAACTCTTGTTGTGGGCAGTTCGATTTTATTCCCGTCAGCGCCGATGACTATTTCAACGCCACCACGGCTTTTGAAGTATTCTTCAATCCGTTCCTGCAAGTGCTTTTCCGACTTGAACGCGAGTTTTCCCCTAGTTGCCATTATTTTGTAACCTTAAAAACCATGAAATACGAATGGTAGACCCTCGCGTGTTTTTGCTTTGGCCGCTGACCGTTGACCTTTGGTTGTGGCATCCTGTGCTTCGCGTTGAGGATAAACATATCCAACAGACGAAACCCTACTTCTGCCGCCCACACTGTTGCTAAGATGTGCGTAGGTTTTAGCGCGTGATTGTGGATTATGTCCTGACACTTCAAAATCATAATGCCTTTATCCCGCAAGACCCTTGCTACGTCCGCGAATGTCTGGCGATAGTGTTCTTCCAGCTCGTTATACCTCCAATATCCAGAAAACTTGTCCGCCATCACCATTCCGCCGTTTTCGTTTCTAGCCCCCGGCTTACTGGCTTTGACGTAACAAAGGAACGGAGGGTCGAACACAACACTTTTTAAGGCGTCGTTTATTACGGGAATGTTGGTTGACGACGCGGTGATTGTGTCAGCCAGTCCCTCGTGAATATCGAACCGAAGGCCCGGCCGGGACGCCATCCTTTTATAGAACCCACCGTTTCCAAAAGTAACATCGCAATCGAACATTTCCCCATTGTTATGCAACTCCATTATCGCCGTGAGGATTTCCGTTTGATCGTATGATGTTGTTTTAATCATCTTGATACCGGGCCTTAAGCATGGCGTCGGCCTGCGCCCACGCCTCGTCTGCGATTGATTTCAGGGAAACGGCTTTGTCGGCTGTGAGGGTGATGATAGCCGGTAATGCTGCCATAGCAAAAGCGTCGCGTAGGCTCATGCCTGCGTGGTGCTCAAATTCCACGACTGGATAGGCTGGCCCGCCGTCGCTTCCGTCTTTGCGCAGTTCCAAATGTGATGTCATTCAGTTGATCCTTTTCTGCTTTGCCGCCCTCTTGGTCATGGCGGTAATTTCTCCTTGAATGTCGCCGTCAGACTGACCGCCCTTTTTTTTGGGCGGGGAAGGCTGTCGGCCTTTGCCGTTTTGGCGCGGCATCGCCTCTTGTTCTGTGTCTTGATCTTGTTCTTGATCTTGTTCTTGATCTTGTTCTTGTTCTTGTTCTTGTTCTTGTTCTGTGTATAGCATAGGCATGGTAGAGGGTATGCGTTGGGTATCCGATAGGGTATGCCAGAGGGTATCGAAAACAATGTCTTGCGGGTCTGTTTTTGACAGGATGAAAGCGGCCTGAACGTCAAGCGGGGCTTGTTTTGACCACGCTTTCAGGCGATGAAATATCATATCTTCCATTTTCGACCGTGCGTCCGTGATGTTCCAGCCGTCGCCACCTTTGGCTGAACCAATGGCTTTGTGTAATATATGGTGGCTGAACGTCAGAAATGCGGCGATTGTCAGAACGCTTTCGGGCGCGTGGTCAAACTCTTTTTGCATCCGGCCAATTGCTTCCTGCGGCCCTTGTGGCGCGTTCTTTAATTCCCAATTCCTGATCCGACACAACGCCTCATGGTGATCATAATCTATCAGCCCCGCAGCTTCTAGCTGGCCCAGCGCGTCAAGAATGTCAGTCTTGCCGGTGTCAAGATCGTCAGCAATCACAACAGGCGCGATCCGGTACAGCCCCAGCGCGTTTCTCATGGGGCTGGTGTGCAGGTACACATAGACCAACTTTGTTGCAGCAGATAGCGGCCTGAATTTTCGAGACCGCCAGATCGTGCTGGCAATTATCCCCCAAGCATCAGCCATTCAAGCAGCTTTCGGGGCTTCAAAAACCCGGACAAGCGCGACAACCTTGTGCCTGTTGTCATCCCACCAATATTTTGTTGCCCCGGCGGCTCGTTCCATTTCAGGCCCGCCCAACTTACTACCGCCAGCTGCTACAATCTTAACCGCAACCCCGACCAACTTATGGTCAAGCGCCGCTACCGTGTGTGCATTGTGAATTGTGACCTGCATAATTTTACCCCTGTGCTTCCCGGAAGTCGTCGTTTCTCATTGTCCCGCCACCAATTCCGGGCTTGGCGACATCATCGTATTTATGATTTGTCTTAATCCGGGTTAGCTCGCGCGACAAATACGCGCCCAGCCGTTGTTCAAGTGTGAATGCGTCCGTGCCTTGAAACACCTTTAAAACCCACGCAGCAACATGCGGCTTGCACTCCAACATGACCTTGAATTTTGTCTGCATTTCAGGCTTTGGCAATAATTCCGCCTCGGCACGCACCATCGCGGCACCCAACGTACCACCATCAGCGGTCTGTATTTCCTTCGCCCGCTCCGTAATTTTTTTCTCGCTTGTTTCAGCCACTTAACCGCCCCACCAGATTTTATTTACAAAAAAGTTGACTTTATTTACGAAAAGGGGTTGCGAAGGTCAAGCGCTTTCTTTACAAGGGGTGTTGTAACCACAAAAGGGGAAATATGATATGACAAAGTACAAAATCACAGCAAAAACTAAAGTCCACTTTGGTATCACCCTACACCAAATTCAAGCAACAGTTTCTTTCGGCACTGTCGTGAAGGGTGAAATCGGCGGCTGGATCGAAACCGAGAAAAACCTAACTCAAGACGGCAATGCGTGGGTCTCTGGCAATGCGCAGGTCTTTGGCGGTGCGCAGGTCTCTGGCGATGCGCAGGTCTCTGGCGATGCGCAGGTCTTTGGCGATGCGCAGGTCTTTGGCAATGCGTGGGTCTCTGGCAATGCGCAGGTCTTTGGCGGTGCGCAGGTCTCTGGCGATGCGCAGGTCTTTGGCAATGCGTGGGTCTCTGGCGATGCGCAGGTCACACCACTTTATGTTCAGGGGTTAATGTGGCCGGTAACAATTACAGACAAGCACATCAGAATTGGCTGTGAATTTCACCCAATCTCTGAGTGGGAGAAGTTCGACAGTCGCCGCATTCTTGAAATGGGAGGCAAGACCGCGCTGAAATTCTGGCAGACGTACAAAAATTTCATCTTGGGTATTGCCAAGACCGAAGAGCGGGGTTGAGGATATATCACAATGGAAATAACCCACAACATAGACCTATGCTTGCCCGAGGGCCAGCTAGAGGACGTTGCCGCGACTTTCGACATCACAACCGAAGTCGTTGATCGTGAACCTCATTCATGGGGCGAAGGCCGGGGTAGCAGAACAGATCACAAAGCCGCACTGGTCAGCGTTAAACTTGGTGACGCGACCATTGGCCGTGATCAGTCTGATTTGATGTTTGGCCCTGATATTGTCGGAGCCGAGGCGACGGTAGAGATATTGCTTAACGATGGAGACTTGGAGCTATGAATGACCGAACGCCGTCACACGACGATCCGATCTTTGAAGCGTATATCAGGCTGTCATCCGGTCTGCATTTTGCAATCGGCTATCTTAAAGCGTGTCCGGCTGACAATTCGGTCCGACAGGCTTTACTGCCAGAACTTGAAGCGGCAGCGGCACAGGGCAAGGGAAAATTTCTACAAAGCATTTCAGAAACATATGGAGGCGTCGGCGATGACAATCACCCGAAAGGCTAAATCTTTACAGGCGGAAAAGGCCAAGGCCGTCAAATATCCGGTCGAGTATTTGGATAGAATAGGCCATCCTGATTGCATGCTGGAAGGATTACCCGGCAACCTGCGTGAACCCTACGCCCGCTGGTATTTATTCGGGGCTGAACCCAGCCAATTCCTGCGGGCCGTCATCGACAATGATTTGTTTATGGCAATGGCCTCAACCGACAGGTGGAGCATCAAGCAACTGCGCGAGACAGTGTTTTGGTTTATCGACCACGCCCCTGCCGCGTGCCACAAAGGCCGTGCGCAGGCTTGGCAAGATGCCGGTGGCTGGATTGGCCGCGCCAAGGAAAGGGGCGAGTTATGAAATGTCGGTGGCACAAATGCCGCAACAAATTCAAGCCTCGCCACCATATGCAGACGTTTTGCTCCGATGATTGTCAACAGCAACGGGCCGCGTGGAAACGGATCAGAGGTGCAGCGCTCGTTGATCCTCTCTTAAATGACGATCCGACTGCGCTTGAACGTCACCGCGAAAAGATTTTGAAAGAGGTGGGTCGTGCCAAAAAAAATACCGAGTGACAAACTGACCGACTGGCCGCTGGCCGATCAGGCGCTTGCCGACCGCATGGCCGCTACCGTGGCGGGACAGGTCTCATGGGTTGATCTTGGCCGCACGGAAACCTGCGCTGAATGCCAGCACTACAGCGAAAAGGGATCATCCAGTGACGGCTTTGGTTATTGCGGAGAAGCAACCTCGCGCAACGGAAACAAGATGGTAAAGAAAATTCCCAGAACCGCCCGCGCTTGTAGTCTGTTTGGCACCGAATGAGTGCGCGATCAACAAGCAAAAGGCTCCACCTGATTGACAGCCTACTTGGCGGCAAAAAATACAACCCCCGCAAGATAATCTGTCCCGCCTGTGCGTTGCCCATGTATGTAAGCCCAAGAGAAACCAATGCAGAATTTACGCTGCGTTACACAATCATAACCGGGGCAGAGCCAACGGCAAAAGAGATAAAGCGGCGGGTTGCAACAGTCGATCACGTCAAATCCCAAAGAAACGGGGGATCACTACGTTGGGGCAACTTGGTCTTAATATGCCAAAGCTGTAACGTCGAAAAAGGCCCTCGCCCAATCAGCGAGTGGGCTGCATGGCGGGCCATCAAAGGTCGACCCATTCCGCCACAATTTATAAAAAAGCTCGAAAGGAAAGAGAGATAATATGACCAACAGCAACCATGACGATCCGTTTGGCCTGCCGCCGCTTAAAGAGCCTCACGAAGATATAACAAACCAAGACGGCGCAAGATATTACCACCGCCTGACGCAAGGGTCCGAAGAATGGCATGATCTGCGCCGGGGCTTAATTACTGCCAGCACAATGAACCTAATTTTGACGCCAACCCTAAAGCTCGCGGCCAACAACACTACGCGAACACTCTTGTATGAGCTCGCTGCCCAGCGGATCACCGGAAAAACAGAAATCGGTTTTGTCAGCTATGACATGGAGCGTGGCAAGCTGGCCGAAGTGGACGCGCGGGAAGTGTACAGCAAAAACATTGCCGATGTATCCGAGTGCGGCTTTGTCGTGACCGAGACGACCGAGGGTGCGACCGTTGGTTACAGCCCGGATGGATTGGTCGGCATGGACGGCCAAATCGAAATCAAATCACGCCTGCCCAAATATCAGGTTAAAACAATTGTTGAACATATGGCCGCTGGCGTAAAAGCCGATACAGTCATCCCGCCGGAATTTATGCTGCAAGTACAGGCTGGCCTGTTTGTAACCGGGCGCATTTGGTGCGATTTCGTCACCCATTCCAACGGCTTCAACATGGCCGTGATCCGATGCCATCCCCTGCATGACTATCAAGAGGCCATCGCCAAGGCAGTCACTGCCGCCGAAGAACAAATCCAGCGCATTGTCCGGGAATACCAAGCCATCACAGCCGACAAAAACGCAACCATCTGGCCTGTTGATTGGGTCGATTATCATGAGGAAATCACTGTATGACCGATCTTTCAAAAACCATCGAACCCAAAAGTGACCAGTTGAACGCTGACGATCTGATTGCCGGGCCCCGCACTATTACCGTGACGGACGTTCGCGGCGTGAGCGGTGACGCCCAGCCCATTTCCATCCACTATGAAGGCGACAACGGCAAGCCCTACAAGCCGTGCAAGTCCATGCGCCGGGTGCTGGTTGTGGTCTGGGGAGCGAGCGGGGCAGACTACGCCGGGCGATCCATGACCCTGTATCGCGACCCGAATGTAAAGTTTGGCGGGATCGCAGTCGGCGGCATTCGGATCAGCCACATGAGCCATATCAACGATAAAGTCACAATGTCGCTGACCGTAAGCCGGGCAAACCGCAAACCCTACACCGTCAACCCGCTCAAGGGCGCGGACCAGAACACGACCGCCACCGGACAAAATGTCGATCCCGCAGCCGCAGCGGCGGCGGCACTAATTGCAGCGCAAAACGCGGCGGCAGGTGGCACCAGCGCGTTTCAAATCTGGTGGAACACCGACGAAGGCAAGGAGGCACGATCATTTTTAACCAGCGACATGGAGGACTTGAAAAAAATATGTAAAGAAGCCGACGACCAACAAGACCAATCAAATGGAGAAGAGCATGCCGACGAGTAAAAACAAACGCAGCAACGGAAACACGGCGATCAGACCAGCCACGAAGAAGCCCGCCCCAGCGGCAAAAGCGCCGACACACGCTGTTGTTGTCTCAGGTCACGGACCAGACGGCTGGGAACAACTGGCCCTTTATCAACCGGGCGGCCAACTACCAACAGCACCGGGAATGCTGACGGCAATCAGCCGTATCCGTGATGGAGGCCACAGGTCCGTAAACATCGCAGGCTTGATTGAAGTCGATTTGGGGCAGTACCGGGCATTCAAGGCCGAGGCTGTGCCTGTCGAAGAAACTCCGGCGAAGTGAGTACAAAGTTGCACTCTAAGGGCCACCAGATCGCCGCAAACAAGGCGCGCGGGGGGTATGCCCAAAACACGTCTGCACGGAGTGTGGTGGCCCCTACAAGCGCAGACGCAGGGACGCAGATTTTTGCTCTACCGGGTGCGCGAACAAGTTCAACAACCGTCGTCGCCTGCGCGGTGAACAGATTTACGATCTGTTTATGATTAACCGCCATGATCGAGGCTTTGCCAAAACGGCAAGGGTTTGGTTTCGCCTGACGCGATTGGCCATGTACTGGCGGGACGATGACAAAGCCAAACGCGATGGTCGCAGGTCATGGGCGAGGCGCGATAAAGTCATGGCGCGAACCGCATGGGCGATGGCTACTGTAATGAAGGGATAGGGCTAAACGAACTCGTCACATGCGGCGCGGTGGACGATCCTTTGAAAGGTCAGTCCCCGCGCCGTTTCCAATGTGTCTTTGCGCGAAGGCAAAAACAGAGTGTCAGACCAAGCCCGGCAGATTTCTTTTTCAGTCTCTGTACTCAATTTCATCGTCGCGCACCCGCTCAACGTCGCGGACACGATCACGCACAGCATCAGCTTTTTCTTGGTCACGTTCCCTCGCTTTCACGATCTGGTTTTCAAGCGCGTCATTGACCGCCTTGGCTTTCCAGCGAAATAACCCGGCGATGAATGCCAGAATAATCAATCCATAGATTTGCAGTTTGAGGTTCATGCCTGTTCACCGCCCATGTCGCGGCAAACAACTTCTATCCAAACCAACGTGGCCGGAATTGTGGTAAAATATTGTCGTATGTTTCGCTCTACCGTTGTCGTTTTCTCAAGGCAATCGTTTAAGCTGGCGTGAAATTCAACAACCTCCGGCTGGTGTGCAGCCGTTACAACGCCAGCGTTGCAGCTCAGAATGCCGCTCGCCAGCGTTGCGCAGACATGGACAATGGCAATAAAGGACATCACAAAATCCCCCGGCGCTGTTTGCTCACGCGGCTGTAAATGATGTAGCCAGCAAAGCCGACAACTGCCACCAGACCCACCGCAACGATTGCCTGTGCGATAGGATCAAGCGCACCGATTGCCGCCAGCGCTGATCCGCTGGCCGTGGCCACCGTGCCGATTGCCGCCTTGTTGGTCCCGCTGTCAAAAAAGCTGGCCGTCTTGGGCTTGGCCTGCGTCAGCCATTCAGAGACATTGAAGCCGGGGCAGGCTTTGTTGGCAAACTCGTTGTGGCCCTTAACCCATTTTATCGTAGGATACCGGGCTTTCAGTTCTTTAAGTTTCGCGCGCAGCCATGCGTCTTGCTTCGGTGTGAAGTGGTCGAAGAACTGGTCGGTCGCCGCACTGCCGTGACCGCCGAAAAGCACCAGCCCAATAGTGTTGCGGTTGTGGCCTTTGGTGTGCGCACCAATGTCATCAAACACATCGCCGTCACCGTCCAAATCGCGGCCCTTGGCTTCGGTGCCGTCACGGTCGCAGCCAAGGGCGTAACCTACGTCGCGCCAGCCGCGTTCTTCGACGTGCCAACGCTTGATTTCCGCCATTTTTTCGTCTGCGGATTTGCCCGCCATCCAGTCGGGCCGCGTGTCGCTGCAATGAATGATTACGCCTTCGATCTGTCGCATGGGTCTCCCTCTCCATCGGTGCCGAATGATCGACAGGTAGCACAACCACAGAGGTAGGGCAAATCAATCCTGTTTTTGCGCGTTGGCCTCTGGCGCTTCGGCGTCAATCTCGCGTTCAAGCCGTTGAATTTCGCCAAGCAGATAATCTTGGCCGGGATCAAGCGCGGGCGGCTGCAGGGCGAACCAGAAAACCAGCCCAATAACGCCGACAGCGCCAGCAATATAGAGATACCAAAGAACCCCCGTCTTTACGTGGTCTTTTGTGACTGCGTATTTCACGAGCCAACCCCTAGCAGCTTTACAAGAGCGAAGTACGCGGCGCTAATCGTAATCACCACGCCAGAAACAGCCATGAGTATTTTACCGGACATGCCCGTCCACTTGGAAAGAAACAAGATAC
>Ga0114932_10001005_pt1 | contig 33254 bp, 43 predicted proteins | sample 2SBtaG_2_FD_87286 | JGI IMG/M metagenome (GOLD analysis project Ga0114932, IMG submission 87286) | Deep subsurface microbial communities from Kolumbo volcano to uncover new lineages of life (NeLLi) - 2SBTROV12_ACTIVE470 metaG | ecosystem: Environmental > Aquatic > Marine > Volcanic ...
ACCTCCTATGCTACTACGGCTATGCCCCATGACCTGTCTGGGATCTCAATTAAATTACCATGCTTATCATAGACCAGTAGTGGTTGAACAGATATAGACATAGTTCTGCTTCCCTCACTACTGCCGCCTATCCTGTTCTCCCAGTATACTGAAGTAGGAGCTACTGGGTATAAGGATGCTATCGGCTCAACCATATTCTGGCTCCTCCCATACCCTTAGTCGAATATAAAATCCACCCTCTTCACTATCCCAGTTATAATCAAAGTTCTTACCATAATGTTGTTGCAGAACTCCAATTAAATCGTGTTCAAATTCTTCAGGCATCTTCTTCCCTCCTAGATATAGGCAGATCATTAGGCACTACAGACACAGCCCATACAAACTCACCTTCATCGCTCTCATAGTCCTCTATGAATTGTAACTTAACTCGCAACTCATGCTTCTCTAATTTTTTATTGATGAGCTTAACACCTTTTTCAAAACCATCGCTTTGATGGCTGTCGTTAAACACTAGTAAATAATCCATCCTATTTCTCCTTCGGATAATAAACGTCTACTATGCTCCCACAATTAGGACAACTCAGGTTAGTGACCATGCTATAGTTCTCATCTTCCTCATCTATATCGTGATCGCCTCCCCAGATTAATTTAGTATGACAATGCCAGCAGTTCATCCTGCAATACTAACTACAAAAAACATAAAACCTATTATAACTGCTACACCTGTAAATAATATGACCCAATCCTTAAATGGTGGCATTTTACCCTCCTAACGCCAGTTTTACTAAAATTCGATCCATTTTAAGAGCCACTGAGTAGCCATCTCTGTATGCTCTGGGGGGTAAGTACCCCTAGAAAAAGACGGCTCTCAGTGATACCTAAAATTATGCTACTGATTCCAACTCCTTCCAATGAGGTGATGTAATCATCTTCTTGACCTTGTCCTCTCTGGACACCCTGACATTGTGGAATTTACCCTTGCACCCATGAGAGTGGGAAGACCAATCAGTGCCAGCTTGATAGGCAGTCCATAGTGTACCAGACTGCCATGAGTAGTCCTTACTGTCGCTGGACCTCTTGTGTAGGTGATCGTTCTCTCTATCAAAAGTACTCATAAGGCTAGACAACATAACTTTATTGGCTACCTTTTTACCTGTGATATTGTCGGTGCGTTTAGCAAGTGTATTGGTGAACAGGTCTATAGCCTGATCCCTAGTAATCCTAGTGTCGAACCAGTTACGCATTTGGTTTAGACCCTCGCCAGATATATATTCTCCGGCAGTCCTGACCTTGTTGGCGAACAAGTTTACATTAAAATGTTTGGTGTGTCTGCCATAGACATACGCTAGCTTACTGCCGTTGACCAGAGTGTTAAAGCACACTGAACGCCAGTATCCTATCATGCCGTTGTTAGCCCACGTTCTGTTATGGGAAGTACGGAATACGAACTCAGGAATTATATATCCCCTGTCTCCTACTACCTCTGTCTCATGGGCTGGAAACTTTGCTCTTAATTCTAACTGAGCACCACTGGCATAGGTGTTAGTAGTGAACTCAGCATCAGTAGTATCTAGGCCAGACTTAACTAGTGCCTGTTCTACTCCGTCTACTATCTCTGCATACTGAACAGGGAAGTAGTCATTAGAGACTATGCCTAGTGGTTCCTTAGTATCCTTACGTCTGATACCCACGCCCACACTGCTAGGAACTGCTTCCTCTTTATGATAACCTAGATCCTCAGTCCATTGGTTCACCAGTGGGAACTTCTCGACTTTAAAATTAATCTTGTCGTGATCAAAGAATAACATACTACACCTCGTCTTGTTTGTTGTTGAAATATTCTGTAATTTCCTGTCGGGCTACCTTGTCCAACAGTTCATTACGCCTAGACCTAAAAACCTGTGGTTTACAGACCATATCCATACCCTTCTTAATGGGGTTTCTACTTAAGAAACTTTTTCTATTCCTTAACTTAGACTTTTGTCTCTTTAACACAACTACCTCCTTAGGTATCTTAGGTATACTTAAGTAGTCTTAAGTATTTAACTTAAAGAATAACATATAATGTTATCTCCTGACTACTTAAGTATTCTAATGGATAAAAATAATCTTGTCAAGTTATTTATTTTCATCGTTGCTAAAGTAGTCATCAGCAACCATCTTTAACCCAACTACATTCTGCATCAACTCGAACTCTGTAGTCACCTCATACACACTAGCCATACAATTTCTACAAGTGTCCAGAAAAGATCCGTGTCTATCTTTCTTAGACAACTCACCTTGCTCAAGTCTTTTGTCGCAAACTTTACAACGCATCTTTATACCCTCCTATTCTCTATTAAAAAGTCCGTAAGTAATGGTGGTGGTGGTACGATAGTATTAGGTTCCTAGTAACTGTCTCAACTCAGCAAGTTTATGAACTTTATACAACTCAATATTACCCTTGCCCTCTACTTCATGCATCCAGTGGGCGTACTCTTTAGCACCCTCCTCACTGAACCCATGACCTAGAGCCTCCTCATACCTGTCCTCAAGAAAACTCATAACTACATTAGGTAAACTCATAGCGCAATTACTCCATGTAAAATTAACACAACAGACACCATGCCCATTAGCCAACAGGATAGTGCCACTAATTCTATTATAAATCTGGACATACTACCCTACCATTTCCTCATAAGTATTACATCCAGTAATGCCAAAAGCATCGGCGAACCTACTCACTAGTCTATCATCATCTAGCCTATTCAACTCTCTCTTATATGCTACCTTAGCAATCGAGAGAATTTCCTTGTTGGACATACCAGCAAAGTCTCTTTCTACTATGTCGTTTAACATGGTTATTCTTGCATTGTATTTCATTAGTTTTTACTCCTATGTTGTTTAACTTGTTTATTTATAGCAAAATAAAACAGCCTTTTCCAATGATACTTTTGCATACCTGATATGCACTACACGCACAACTAACCTACATTTTTTGCTTGACACTACTAATTGTGTTGCATATATATCACACATTGCTGCAATTTTTTAGGATAAATAGAAAAAAAATAGGCCAGCTACTTAACTATAGCCAGCCTATCAAGTTTAACTATTGAGAGTCGAGAGTATTAAAGCAAAAGTAAACAAAAAGAAAACCAAATTAAATATAAAAATATAACTATTCATTTTAAACCCCTAAGTTATGTTGTGAATTCTTCTCCATGTTACCCACGTAATAGCCTGAATTTCAAAAGCTTTTAATGCCCTACCATTTAACCTAACTTTTTTACCGGCTTGTACATAGGCGTTGGAAATAGTAGTGTATTCCTTTTTTCCAACATTGCTTTTATCGGACGTTAGGCCGTGCCTCTCTCCATAGTAAATATTTTTTGCGTGTCCGTCTACTGTACAAGTATCGTTGCCCATAATATTCCTATAGAACGAGGTTATTTTCTGGCCATTCAATATCTTAATTACGCCACTATGGTCCGGCATTTGTTCAAGTATAGACCACGCTTTAATTTTCATGGCGTTATAGGTGGATACTTTAACACTATCTATACCATCACCATTTAAAAACGACACGATTAAATCCCTAGCGTTTATAATATTCCTATCCCATTTATTATTCGGCGATAGTGCGGATACAACGCCAGTAACAATATAACAAGGTACGTCCAGATCAATTGAGATTCTGGTACAGTCTGATAATGCTTTAGCATACCAGACTACACCATTTTTCTTTTCTTCCGGCGTGGATAACCGGTAGATTTTTACGATATTTTCTACTGACATTATGACCAGCGTTTAACTTGGGCGTGCTTATCTACCGCACTATAAAATCTATCATAATCAAAACGTGGATTTTCCTCACAAAAGAATTGAACAAATTTTTCCATTGTTTCTTCTGGAACATTAGTTGTCCCTAATATCTCCGCTACTCTTTCAAAGTGTTTTCTACTTAGTGCCATTTTAAAATACTCCTATGTTGTTTATCTACCCCTAAGGGGACGCACTAGATTTAACTAGCTACGTCCCTATTAGGTTAGGTGGGATTATCTAGACTATGACCAATTCCACAAATCCCTGATTGGTGTTTTCTTCTCTATACCTAAAGTAAACGGGAGAATATGAAACTGATTGAAAGTAGTTCCATCGGTGGTAAACCCTAGTTTCTTTCCGGACCTATGGGACTTGAACCCTTTACGTTTTCTAAATAGTCCGTTTACTAAAGTCTTACCGTTGCGACTAATAGAAAAAATTCTGGTTCCGTTGCTTTTTCTAGATTGTACTTTCATTTTTAAACTCCTAATAGTTGTTAAAATTGTACTTCTACCTCTTAAGGGTCACGGTGAAGTTAATCACCTATGACCCTATTGGGATTATGTGGCTAGTTTAGTTACTATAATCTTTAAACCTGCCCCATAATTCCTCATTTAAATAATTCCACTCAATATCTGATCTACCGTTAAAAGCTTGGTCATATAAAAAAGGACTTTCTAAAATCATATTTTCAATAAAGTCTTTAGTTATCTTATAGGTTTTTGCCCTATCTAATAATTGAGGCATAAAATAGGCAACCTCAGACATCATTTGGATCGTATCTGGTCTTCCTTTTATCTGAGTTTTCATTTCCTCAATATCCTTTAATGTTTTAGTAATTCTTTTTTTTAACTTAGCTATAGTTTTTACATTATTCATTTCTAATCTCTCTTAATAGTTAAATTTGTATTCTCTGAATTAGATCATGGATTCGCCCATATACCAAGCAGATGTTGTCCGATATATTCATGTTTTTTATATCGTGGTATAAATGTCACAAGTGTAATTTTTGGCATGATTTGTGCAAGGGAGTTTAATATACCTATATCATACTCTTATTTTCTTTTGTTTTCTTTCGAACCACATTAGACCACACTAGACCACACTAGCTAGCTTGTGGTTGTGGTTATCTAGTGGGTTGCTAATGTGGTGCATGGGAAAAAGTCGCCCATGTTTTACTTATGAAGTCATGGGGGGGACCCTAAAAAAATTTTCTAAGTTCTTTTCTTCCCTCATGACCACATGAGAAGCAATTTGGACCTCAAGAATTACATAAATATTAAAAAGAATCTAAAAATAACGCTTGACTTTACTCAGGATTGCGGTATGTACCTAAGAAGCCTGTAGATAAATTTGACAAAAGAGTAAAAATATGCTATAATATTACTATATTAGGTTGATTACTTAAGTAACTCAAGTACGACCTTTAAGATTTGTTCCATTTAAACAAATAACTTGATCTACTTAAGATTACTTAAGACTACTTAAGTATATGTTTTGTCTCCCTTTTTATAGGTCAACTTTGTTGACGAAAAAGGTAAAAGATAAAGGAAATAGTGTATATGTCTTCTTCAGATGATTCCGATTCCCCTCCAGTAAAAAGGAAAAGAGGCAATCCAAATTTATATAAAGGTATGCCTCCCTTAAATCCTGAAGGAAGAAAAAAAGGATCACTAAACAAGTACACAAAATTATCCAGAGAACTCATGTCCAACAAAGGACCAGAGATAGTTCAAAAGGTAATTGATATGGCACTTGAGGGAGATAGGCATTGTCTTAAAATGTGCATGGACAGAATTATCCCCACTTCTAAGGCAGTAGAAATTACACATGACCATCAGGATTTAGGTATTAATATAATAGTTGAGTCCGTAAAAGCGATTGAAAAACAAGAGGAAGAGGATTTTAAGACCATAGAAGCTGAATATGAAGAGAAAAAATGACCGACTTAAACGTCACTCTTCACAACGCTCAAATGGAAATCTTTACTTCTCCCAAGCGATTTAAGGTTGCCTCTTGTGGTCGTAGGTTCGGTAAGAGTTACTTAGCAGCGTGGGTGTTAATTATCAAGGCACTCCAAAGTGATTCTAAAGATGTATTTTATGTAGCACCTACATTTCAGCAAGCCAAGGACATACTCTGGTCAATACTGAAGACAGTAGGAAAAGATGTAATAAAAGCTGCACATGAGAATACAGCCACTCTGACCCTTATTAATGATCGTAAGATTTATCTAAAGGGGTCCGATAGGCCAGATACACTAAGGGGCGTTGGGCTTGCATATGTCGTGATGGACGAATATGCTTCTATGAAACAAGAAGTATGGGAGATGATCCTTAGGCCAACCTTGGCAGACGTAAAAGGGGAAGCATTATTTATAGGAACTCCTGCTGGAAAGAATCATTTTTACGACTTATGGATAGATGCACAGAAAGAGGAAAATGCAGAAGAGTGGGAGTCGTTTCAGTTTAATTCTACTGATAATCCTTTTTTGGACCCGAAAGAGATTGAAGCAGCTAGAGGAGCAATGTCTACTCAAGCCTTTCGTCAGGAGTTTGAGGCTACTTTTGAGTCCTTTACTGGTGGTATATTTAAGGAAGAATGGGTGCAATATGTGGATGACGATGAATTTGATAGCAAGAAAGCTAAAACTCAAGGTAATTTCGTTATATCAGTGGACCCGGCAGGTTTTGAAAAAGCTCAGAGGGAAAGAGGACTCAAATCCTCCAAGCTAGACGAAACAGCTATATCTGTGGTAAAAATATCACAGGATGAATGGTTAGTAAAAGATATACTACACGGCAGATGGGGCATAAAAGAGACTGCCTCAAAGATTTTAGATGCTGCTGAGGACGTAGAAGCCACTACAGTAGGGATAGAAGCAGGAGCACTTAAGAACGCTATAATGCCCTACATAGAAGATGAGATGAGAGCTAGAGGACGGTGGGTAAATATAACAGACGTTACTCACGGTGGTAAAAGAAAGCAGGATAGGATAGTCTGGGCATTACAGGGAAGGATGGAACACGGAAGAATTAAACTAAGAAAAGCAGACTGGAATAGCCACTTTATTTCCCAGATGTTAGACTTCCCAAGTCCACTTGCCCACGATGATTTACTTGACTCCTTAGCCTACATAGACCAAGTTTCGGTATCTGACTTTGCACAGTCAATAGATTTAGAAGAATGGGAACCAATAGATAATGTCTCTGGATACTAAAAGCATATCGTATAACGACCCAAAAGCAGCACTAAGCTCATGGGTTGCATCTAAAGTAGAACAGTGGGAACAGCATAGAAATACAACTTATTTATCTAAGTGGGATGAATACTATAGAATTTGGAGAGGCATTTGGTCGGGAGAAGACAAGACAAGATCCTCAGAAAACTCTAAGTTAATCTCTCCTGCTACCCAACAAGCCATAGAGTCTACTGTAGCCGAGCTAGAAGAAGCTATTTTTGGACAAGAAAAGTGGTTTGACCTAAGAGATAACGTAGGAGATCAAGACCCTACGGATGTTCAAGTAATTCGCATGAATTTACAAGAGGATCTTCAACGTGCAAAAGTAAAAGATGCTATAGTTGAGTGTCTTTTAAATGCTGCAATCTACGGAACAGGTATAGCCAAAATAAATGTAGACGAAGAAAGCGTAAAAAGAGCTAAAGAATCTCCTATACCTAATACTTTTACTACAGATACCGTAGTATATGAAGAAGATAAGACTACAGTTAGGATAGATTCATTAACTCCTAAGGAATTTGTAATAGATCCTGCTGCTACGTCTATAGATGAAGCCTTGGGTGTTGCCCAGATAGTAGTAAAACCTAAGTATGAGATTATAGAGGGCATAAAAAACGGTATCTACGAAGATAAGCCTGTAGGAAGTTACGATAAAGTTGACTTGGGGTTTGACGAAGAAAACAATTCCTTGTCTTCAGACGATGATAAGGTAAAAATTACAGAATATTGGGGTAGAGTTCCCAAGAAATACCTAGATGCTTCTAATACAGAGCAGGGAGCTTTAGGTGATGACTTTGATTATGACGAAGATGAGCTAGTAGAGGCTGTAGTAGTTATAGCCAACGACTATACGGTATTAAAAGCAACAGAAAATCCTTATCTAATGGAAGATAGACCCTTTGTGTCCTTCCAGATGGATCGTGTCCCTAATAAATTCTGGGGAAGGGGCATAGCAGAAAAGGGGTATAACCCCCAGAAAGCTCTTGATGCTGAGTTACGTGCTCGTATAGACGCTCTGGCTCTTACAACTCATCCAATGATGGGCGTTGATGCAACAAGACTGCCAAGAGGGGTTAAATTCGAGGTCAAGGCCGGGAAAACTATCCTCACGAATGGTGATCCAAGGCAGACCTTGATGCCCCTGAATTTTGGACAGATTGCTCAGTCTACATTTACTGAAGCAGCAGAGATGGAACGCATGGTTCAGATGGGTACTGGAGCAATGGACAGTGCTAATAGTAATTTTTCTAACCCAAGAAATAATACGGCTTCTGGTATGTCTATGCTTCAGGCTGCGTCTATTAAAAGACAAAAACGTACAATAATGAACTTCCAAGAGAATTTTTTAATTCCTTTAATAAAGAAATCATGTTGGCGTTACATACAGTTTGCACCAGAAAGATACCCTGCTGGAGACTATGAGTTTGTAGCACACTCTACTATGGGTATCATGGCAAAAGAACTAGAGATGACACAAATGATACAACTGTTATCTCTTACACAACAAGGTTCTATGCCGTTTGCTATGTTGTTGATGGGAATATTTGAAAATAGTTCTATGGCAAACCGTGAGGAAATGAAGATGGCTATAGCTCAAATGATGCAACCAGATCCTCAGGCACAACAAATGCAACAAATGGTACAACAAATGGGGCTTATGAAACTCCAGATGGAAATAGAAGAGATGAAGGCTGGAGCAGCTAAAGAGATGGCTCAGGCTGCTAAGATACAATCTGAAATACAGGGTACACAGTCTGAAGAAGCCTTTATAGAAAAACAAATGCAGTTGACTGAGAAGATGGCTAAGATTGAAAAGATGAAGAGTGAGATACAAAACATTCAATCTGAAACAATGAGGAATATGCCTGAAGTAGAACACCTGCAATCAGAAACAATACTTAATCTTGCTAAAGCACGTAAAGAAAGATTAAATTGACAGATAAAGAAATTTTAGAAAAACGTCTAGATTTATTTACTGACGAGTCATGGGGCATCTTTACTAAAGAATTAACTTCAATGGCAGAATCGTTAGAAAATATACAAACAATAGACGATGAGAAAACCCTCTATTTAAGAAGAGGGCAGGTGGACATTCTAAATATGATTATTAATTTAGAAGAAACCACCAAATTAGCGTTGGAACAATTAGAGTAATACCTAACTCCAACATTGTGTTAACTCCATAATCTTTATAACAGACGGAGGATTAGTAATATGGATAGTGTAGTTGTTGAAGAACCAAAGGAAACTCCAGAGCAAACTAAAGAGTTTTCTAATATAGTAGAAGAGGCTCCATCTGCGGAACAACCTCAAGGAATAGCAGGAGAAACGCCTGAATTACCCGATAAATTCAAAGGCAAATCTATGGAAGATATAGTTTCTTCCTATGAAAATCTGGAGAAAGAACTAGGTAGGAAGGGTCAAGAGATAGGAGAACTCCGGCAGTTAACCGATGGTATTTTACAGCAACAACTTACCACTAATCAAAGCGGAACAGAAGTTCAGACAGAGGAAAAAGCAGATTTTTTTGATGACCCTGATAAAGCAGTCAGTAAAGCCATAGAAAATCACCCAAAGTTCCGAGAGTTTGAAGAGCAGCAAGCAGCACAGACAGCAGCAGCTACAACTCAACAACTTAAAACTGAACATCCTGATTATCTTGATGTCGTAGCAGACGCTAAGTTTCAGGAGTGGGTAAAGGAAAGCCCAGTAAGGACACAGTTATATGTCAATGCTCATAATTATGATATTAATTCAGCAAGGGAACTCATAGGAAACTGGAAAGAACGCTCGTTGATTAATAACACAAGTGAAGCAGAGGCAGCTAAACAAACCAAAAGAGATCAGGCGTTAAAGGCTGGCAAAGGTGTGTCTAGGACTTCTTCAGAATCCACAGCCGGTAAGAAAATCTACCGTAGAGCTGATCTAATCAGACTTCGTACTAACGATCCTTCTAGGTATGAGGATTTGCAAGGTGAAATCTTACAAGCCTATGCTGACGGAAGGGTTAAATAATAACCTATAAAGAAAGAAGGAGCTAATCATGGCTTTAGGTACTGCCCAACAGACTACTACAACGGCTGCGAATTTTATTCCGGAGTTGTGGTCTGACGAGGTTATTGCAGGATACAAGGCAAATCTTGTTCTTGGTAACATCGTGACTAACATTAACCACAATGGCAAGAAAGGGGATACAATTCATATTCCTGCTCCTGTTCGTGGATCTGCTAATGCAAAAGCAGCAAACACTCAAGTTACTCTACAGGGTGACACTCACAGCGTAGTAAACTTGAGCATTAACAAGCACTATGAGTATTCAGTAGTCATTGAAGACATTGTTGAAACTCAGGCTTTATCAAGTCTCCGTAGATTTTATACGGATGATGCTGGTTATGCTCTTGCCACTCAAGTTGATACTGACCTTTTTGCACTGTTTGAAGGTGTTCAAGGTGGTACAGTGGGTGGATCTGGTGCTGCTCTGTGGGAAAAAGCAGTTATTGGGGGTGACGGTGCTACTTTGTACACTGGTAACTCTTCAAATGCTAACGACATTACTGATGCAGGTATCCGTAAAATGATACTTACATTGGATAATGCCGATGTTCCTATGGATAACCGTTGCATGGTTATTCCACCTGTAGCAGCTAACGATATGCTAGGCATTAACCGATTTACAGAACAAGCGTATATTGGTAATGGTGAAGCAATTCAGACAGGGAAAATTGGTAGCATATACGGAATGGATGTGTATGTATCTAGCAATTGTCCTTCTCTTAACAGCGCTGCACAACGAATAGGAGTAATGTCTCATAAGGATGCTCTTGGTCTTGTGACCCAGTTGGGTGTTCGTTCTCAGACTCAGTACAAACAAGAATACCTTGGTGACTTGTTTACTGCTGATACTCTGTATGGTGTAGGTGAGCTAAGAAATGACGCTGCTGTGTCATTTGCTGTACCTGCTACATAAATAGTATAGGGGGTCCTTAGAAATAAGGACCTCCGTTACTTTAGCATAAAGAGGAACAATGATAAATTATAGAGGCGAAAGATTTTCTGGTTATAATAAACCTAAAAGAACTCCGGGTAAATCTAAAAAGTTTGCCGTTGTTGCTAAAAAGGGAGATCAAACTAAATTAATTAGGTTTGGAGATCCAAATATGTCTATTAAAAAGGACCAGCCTAAAAGAAGAAAAAGTTTTAGGGCTAGGCATAAATGTGATACAAGCCCTCCTGATAAACTAAGTGCTAGATACTGGAGTTGTAAAAAATGGTAAGGGAAGTTTAATGCCGAACTATAACTATACTTGCAGGTCTTGTGACCATACTCAACAAGAGTTTAGACCTATGCATAATAGGGCAACAAATACTAAATGTGTCAAGTGTGGAGACATATCAATAAAATCGCTATCTAGGCCATCTTTAATTTTAACTCTTCCAGAAGACAGGTGGGCAAATGAACACGAGGTCGAAGGAAACGGAACAAGGGCTAACGTATAATGAAACCAGTAAAAATGAGGACAGCAGGTAGAATCGTTAAACCTAAAAAGAAAAAAAAGTATTCTGAAGAAAGTAGAAAGCGTAATGCTTTAAGGTGGAAACAGGAATTACGTGGTATTTAAAACTTATAGGAGGTATTAAAAATGGCACGATTTAAAATGGTTGATGGTGTAAAAGTCCAATTAACCGATGACGAAGAAAAGGCTAGAGATGCTGAAGAGAAGACATGGGCTGATGCTGCTCCTGCCAGAGCATTTGAAAGTCTAAGGGTAGAGCGAGATGGAAAGTTATCTGAAACCGATTTCTATGCTCTAAGCGATGTGACTCTTTCGGATGAGATGAAAAAGTATCGTCAGGATCTTAGGGATCTTCCGTCTAAATACGATAACTCATCTGTAGTTAAAACAATTACTTGGCCCTCAAAACCGTAAATATTATGGTTTGTATTCATTGCGAACATCTCTGCCACTGTTCTAAAGAAAAGTGTAATAGTTGTTCCTGTGGCGACTGTAACTGTAGGGAAGAAACTGTAGAGGATACAAATAATGAGTAACTATACTCCACAAGTAACATGGTCTGGTAAAGACTCACTTTCAAGCTCTGATCCAGAAAAAATAATAAGTGGTGCTGATTTTAACACAGAAGTCTTAGCTATACAGACAGCCATTAATTCTAAAATGGACACCACTAGTGGAACAACTACAGGACAGACGCTTATAAATCCTGTGTTAAACACTAGTGTATCAGGTACGGCAGTAAAAGATGAAGACGATATGTCATCTAATTCTGCTACCCACATAGCTACACAACAGTCCATTAAGGCTTATGTAGACGCTGGAACAGTTACCTTTACAAATAAAACCTTAACTGCCCCTACCATTAACGGTGCAGTAGGAGGAACTACCACTTCCCAAACAATCACTACTCTTACCACTACAAACGTAGATGGTATTCTAGGTGCTAATACTCCAGCAGCAGTCTCAGGAACTACTGGTTCTTTTTCTGGTAATGTAACAGCTTCCACTGCACCTAGTAGCGCAGCCCACCTAACAAACAAAACCTATGTAGATGCTTTATTTTCTGGAATGGCACAAAGAAGTGCTGTACGTGCAGCTACTACAGCTAATATTACTATATCTACTGCGCTTAATAACGGTGATACACTGGACGGAGTGACACTAGCCACTAACGATCTTGTCTTGGTAAAAAACCAAACGGATGCTGAAGATAACGGTATTTATATTGTTCAAGCTTCTCCAGCCAGAGATGACTTGTTTGATACATATGACGAACATCCCGGTGCTTTAATAGCCATTACAGAAGGAAGCACAAATGCTGATACAATATATTTATGTACGTCTAATAAAGGTGGTACTTTAGATACTACTGATTTAGTGTGGACTCAAGTTCAACCATCAGCTACGTCTTTATCAGGTCTTACAGATACAACTATTTCAAGCCCTCAAGCAGGGCAAGCTTTGATATATAGTGGTTCAACATGGCAAGCAGGTTCGGCAGGAGTAGGTGTCGGATTAACAATAGCATTAAGTTAAGGAGGAAAAATTGGCAGATACACTTCATATGGTTTCAGCAGATGTAGGCACTAGCTATGCTGCTGCTTTAACTGCTGGATCAGGAGAGACATTAACCGTAATTGGTTGTCAAATTGCTAATATGCACGCTTCTACAGCGTCACATATATCCGCTAAAGTCGTACAGTCAGGCGGTGGAAGTGAAAGCATAATAGCACATGAAATCAATATACCTGTTAATGATGCTTTTAATCCAGTGCAGGGAAAACTTGTGTTGGAAACTGGCGATGCATTGCATCTTAACAGCCAGAACGCATCATCTCTTGAAGCTACAATCTCTTACTTAAAGCAGACTTAAGATGGCTGGATATTTAACAGGGATCTCGCCCTCACTACGAGAGCTAGTGACACCCACAGTAGACAACTTTGCTGCTGGAGCAGGGTTTACTGCTGGATCGTCTACATCCGTTACGCTATCATCTGCTCCCGGTGACGAAAATAGAGTCATTGTGACAATGGATGGTGTGACTCAACATCACAATACCTTTACAGTTTCAGGAAGCACTCTTACTTTTGATACTGCCATTCCTTCTGGAGTAGCTAACATTGAAGCTAGGTATGCACAAGAAAATCCAAATTATACTACTGTTGCCGATAATGCCATAAGTAATGTTAAGATGGCTGATGACGCTGTAGGTATAGCTGAATTATCTGCTTCAGGTACCGCTAGTTCTAGTACATTTTTAAGAGGTGATAATGCTTGGTCTACAGTAACAAGTCCAGCAATATCATTTGTTTCTTCAGCAACAGCTAGCAGTAGTTCTTCTATAGAATTTACTGGGTTAGACAATAGTGCTGAGTGCTGGATTATTAGATGGAATGGAGTTCATATGTCTAGCACCAATAATATTGCAATTAGAACTTCTGATGATGCATCTAGCCATTCTTACGAATCTGGAGCAAGTGACTATTCATGGGTCTGTACTGGAGGATACCCATATGCTGCTGTTACTTCAATTGCTCACTTTGATTCCGCAGATACAATGATTAAAGTAGGACACGATCCTACTTATCCATCTACTAATAATAGTGATGCTACGAATGGGTATATGTATATTTGGAATCCCTCTGAAACAACCTATTACAAACACATTACAGGAATGTCTAGTAACGGCTATGACGGAGGAACTGCATATAATAGTTATCAAGATTTTCAAGGAGTAAGGAGATCAACAAACGCTGTGACTGCTGTTCAGATAATTAATGCTGGAGGTGGTACTATAGATGCAGGAACTTTTAGATTATACAAATGGTTTCATAGTTAGGAGATATTGATGAGCAATTTTTTAACAGGACTTAATCAACTCGATCCTTCCGTAAAACGACATGATGGGGGTGGGTCCAGTTTTACATTAGATGAAAACGGTACAACTCAAGCCACAAGGTTGGTAATAGGAGGCGTAGAGCAAGTACCCAATGTAGACTTTACAGTAAGCGGTACAACCCTCAGCACTACCTCAGCAACTCCATCTGGAACTAACAATGTAGTCACTTATCAATATTTTAAAAGCGGCAATGTAAATACCGCAACTGCTGTAAGTGCTGGAGGCGTGAACAACGCAGCGATGGCTGATGACGCAATCGGAATAGCAGAACTTAGTGCAACAGGTACAGCATCTAGCTCCACATTTCTCAGGGGAGATAATGCTTGGGCTGCTGTTTCGACAAAAGTAGTTCAATACAAAGTAGATCACAATACTGCTGAAACAACAGGATCTACTATAATGCCGGGAGATAATACAAAACCCCAAAATACAGAAGGATTTGAAGTTTGTTCGCTTGCTATCACACCAACATCTGCGACCAATAAACTTTTGTTTTTTAGTAATTTAGTGGGAACTATGACTAACAGTAATAATTTTGTTATAACACAAGCATTGTTTCAAGATTCAACTGCTGACTGTTTAGCAGCCACTTCTTGTAGATTAACTGGTACTGAAAATTCTCACCCATCTTTTTTAATGCATTACATGGATGCTGGAACAACAAGCGAGACAACATTTAAAATTCGTGCTGGCTCCGATTTTTCTGGAACTTTAGCAGTTAACAGGTCGCAAGGTGGGGGAGCAAGGTATGACGGAACTTCTAGCGGAAACACACTTATTATTTTGGAGTTGGCGGTATGAGTACAAAACTTGACAATATGCCCGAAATTATTGGTTGGAAACATAACCACCAATCTGGAATGGAGACAAAAGATGGCGTTATTACAAAATTTCCCGGCGGTATTCCATCTGATAGTGACATTGCTAAATGGAAAGCTGAATACGAAACTCACTTAACTGCAACAGCATACGAAGAAAAACGAAGGGCTGAGTATCCGTCATGGGAAGACCAACTAGACAATATTTATCACAACGGAATTGATAAGTGGAAAGAAACTATCAAAGCCGTAAAAGATAAATATCCAAAGCCGTAGGAGAAATTAATGTCTCAAACTAAAATAGACGTAGGAATGATAAGTGCCACTGGTACTGCTTCATCTAGTACAGTATTAAAAGGAGATGGCACTTGGGCTTCTGCTAGTCCTATAACACTTATTTCTGACACAGATATTTCAAATGCTGCGAGTTATAACTTTACTGGATTCGACTCATCTAAGTATGACAGTTATGAGTTTGTATTTCATTCGGTAAAACCAGCCACTAACAACGTGTATCTGCACGCTAGATTTTCTACTGATGGTGGGTCAAGTTACGACAATGGAGCCAGTGATTATTCGTGGTTTTTGATAAATAACAATGCAGACGGAGCAACTGGCGACCACGATACTGCGGATACGGAAATCGCATTAAGTGGGGATTTAAACTCAGTTAAAGCATATATAGGAAACGACACGGCTGATGCTGGCGTACATGGTAGATTTGAATTATTTTTTCCTCATGTGACAACAGTTAGAACTGTTGCTGGTTGGTCAATATATGGGGACGCTGGTGGTTCTAGTTATTCCAACATACTTACTGGCTCTGGTATGCGATTAACTGCTCAAGATACTGACGGATTACAGTTTTTATTTAGTAGCGGAAATATCGCTAGTGGAACCATAAAAGCATATGGTCGTAACGTGAGTTAGGAGAAATTAATGGCAACTACAAAAGTAGATAAAAGTTTAATTGATGGAACATTAGGAACATTAGGTGGCTATGAGTTTGTTGGTTCGAGTGATGGGGCTGGTGATGCTGATGTTTCTTTTACTAACATGGCTGCTGGATACGATTACCTTTACCAGTGGGTAAATCTGGTTCCAGTTTCAGATAATGTGCATTTTCAATCACAACTTGGTATAGCAGGGCCAACTTATAGAACGTCTAACTATAGAGGCATAGGCGGTGGTAGACATGATGGTGGCTCAACAGATAGCGGAGAATGGTCTTCAAATATGATACTATCTTACAATAGCATGGGGTCTGCTGCCAATGAAAGAACTGCTGCCCTTGAGCTTACAGTTTATGATCCAGCCGAATCTAGCACAATAACTTGTGTTGGTGGCCTTATGTTTGGTCATAGTAACGTAGGTGATGAAATAGGTAACGGATGGTTTGGCGGTTATAACACTGCTACGGAAGCAATCACATCTATCAAATTTTTCTTTGCTTCAGGTAACATTGAAACTGGAGTCTGCAAACAGTTTAGAAGACCAAATGCATAATGGACACAGGTATTGATGTAAAATTACTGCTTCAAATAGGAAGTGTTTTAGTAGCTATAATTGGAGCTATGGCAGTTGCTAGGCAACAGCTTAAAAGTTTATCTGAAGATTTTGATTTATTTAGAGAAACTATTACCAAGAAATTAGGAAATATAGCTAACGATTTAGACAAAGTAGAAAACGCTGGTATTAGTTTTGAAAGTGAAATACGTACAAGACTTAAAGTAATATCAGGAATTTTATCAGTAGAAAGATTAGAGTCACAACATAGAGAATTAGAAAAACTTCACGCTGCTGATGATGTAGCACAAATAAGATTAGACAGGTTAAGAAGCGATTTAGAAAACTTTAGAGGAGAGTATTTATCTTCTCACAACAACGCACATAAATATGTTCCTCCTCCAAAGTATGACTAAGGTATAACATGATTTCACTTTTAGGTAGTTTACTAGGTTTTGTTACTTCTACAGGCCCCTCCATATTTAAACAGTATATGGATGCCAAGCAAGATACTAGGGATAAAGAACATGAGCTAAAGATAATGGCTCAACAATCTCAAGATAGAAGAGATGAAGCTGTAATTACTAGCGTAGGTGAAGCTAATGTAGCAGTACATAAGAACGCTGATGAGCAAACTAAAAGAGCAAGCACTTGGGTAGTTAATTTGTCAGCTACAGTTCGTCCAGTAATAACATATTTTTTCTTTTTAGAATTTGTTCTGTTAACTTTTCTGTCTGCTTTTGACATGATTAGTGTAGAACTTTTTAAATACCTTTGGTCAGATGAAATAGTAAGTATATTTTCAGTGATAATTTCTTTCTGGTTTGGTCAGAGATTAGTAAGTAAATGGTCAAAGTAATAAATAATAAAGGGTTAGATTTAATAAAGAGCTTTGAAGGATTTTCTTCTGACCCATACAAGTGCGTAGCTGGCATCTGGACAATAGGTTTTGGATCTATATACGGAGAGGATAACAAAAGAGTAACACCAGACCATCCTCCTGTGACAGAAAGTAGGGCTACGGAATTAATGCAGAGAGACTTAGGATCAATAGAATATAAAGTAAGCAAATTAGTCAAAGTTCCAGTAACGCCTAATCAGTTTTCAGCAATATGTAGTTTTGTATATAACGTAGGTTCAGGGGCTTTCCAACGAAGTACAGCTAGAATGAGATTAAACAGGGAGAATTACCAAGGCTGTGCTGATGAGTTTTTAAAGTGGAAGTATGCAAATAAGAAAGTAATTCCCGGTCTTCTCAGGCGAAGATATGCAGAAAGAGATTTATTTTTAAGTGAGGATTAGCTATAATGGCATATAGATCAATTATTAACAAAGTATTAAGAAGGTTAAGAGAAGATACTGTAGCAGCAGATTGGATAGGGGACTTAGCTGATTCTGATGCTGATGATTATCAAAAGTTAATAGGTGATTTTGTTAACGAGGCTAAACAAATAGTAGAGGATGCATGGTCTTGGAGTTTTTTAAGATCACTTCAGACAGTAACTACAAGTGCATCTACTGCTACATATGCTATACCCTCAGCTACAAATCGTACTACAATACTGCAAGTAATAGATGACTCAAATGACCTTGTAGTTCCTCAGATGTCAGATGCAGACTTTTACAATTTTACTTTTGTAGGTACTACACAGACAGGAACTCCGTTGTTTTACAGATTAAACGGAACTGATATATCTTTTTATCCTACGCCTGACGCAGCGTATACAGTTAAAGTACACATGGTTTTACCTCAGGATGACTTAACAGAAGCTACTACTACACTTACTGTACCAGAGCAGCCTGTAGTATTAGGAGCATACTCTTTAGCATTAGCTGAACGAGGAGAAGACGGAGGAACAACTGCAAGTATAGCTGGTGGTAGATTTGAAAAAGCATTGGCTGATTTTATTAGTAAAGACTCAAGTAGAACTTTAAACGAGACTGTTTGGTATGCCACCTAAACCGCTTAGACCTACAAGATTAGACGGCATGGGAAGAGCCGGACTTAATACTCAGGGGAGTGCAGCTACTCTAGGTCCTGAGTGGCTTACTGAGTCCAGTAATGTAGTCTTTGACTTCCAAGGACGCATAGGACCACGTAAGGGTATTAAGGCTGTATCTAAAACTGTAGCAAGTCCTATTAAATCTATAGGAGAGTTTGTTAAATCAGACAGGACTACAGAGTATTACGCTGCATCTGGAGCATATATTTATAAAAGGGATACATCTACTACACCAGAGACACTTACGGCACAAACATTTTCAGGATCTCCACAGACTATTTCAAACTCTAACTGGCAATGGGTTAATTTTAATAATGAGTTCTGGGGTGTACAGTCGGGCCACAAGCCTATTAATTATGACGGCACTAGCTGGTACGATGTAGAAGACTTGGGAGCCTACGCTGCTCCTTCAGGAGTAACTACATTTAATCCATCGTGTGCTTTAGGAAACTTTGGACGTATGTGGTACGGAGGTATTACTGAAGATCCGGGGGTTTTACTATACTCAGATAACCTTATAGGTGAAAAATTAACTGGCGGTGCTGCTGGTAAACTAGACTTAAGGACTGTATGGGGATCAGATGAAATTGTAGGTTTAGGTGCTATCATGGATAAGATAGTTATCTTTGGTAAAAACAATATAGCTATTTATACTGGTGCGTCCAACCCTGCTACAATGACCCTAGACGAGCTTATACAGGGCGTAGGGTTAGCAGGTAGAGATAATATAGTATATGTAGGCGCAGAGCTTCTGTTTATGAGCTACGAGGGCCTACAGTCCTTAGGACGTATTACAGAGACAGACGGTAAAGCTCCTGTGTCTGATTTATCTATATCTGTTCGTAATAGCTTATCCTTCTTTTTGTCTACAGCAGACTTATCTACAATAAAATCTGTGTATCATCAGGAAGAAGGTTTATTAATAATGATGGTCCCAGAAAATAAACTGGCTTATGTATTTGATTTTTCTGCTTCAAATAAAATAACCATACCAAAAATTACTACATGGTATTTTGCAGATGCTCCTCTCTGTGGAGTAAGTACAGTAAGCGGTGATCTTATACTGGGATTAACTGCTAATATTGCTTTATATGACGGTTGGTATGACGTATCTATAACAGACACTACATCTACTAACGGAAGCTCAGGAGCCTGTAGCACAGCAGGAGGAACATGGGATGGATCAAAATGTTGGAGCACAACTAATAACTTATACAACTACGCATGGGCAACTCCTTGGTTAGACTTTGGTGAGCCTACAATAACTAAAATATTAAAACAGGCTATCTTTAATTACTCAGGTGGAAGAGGGTGTTCCACTACACTACAGGTTTTTGTAGACTATGACTCTATTAACCCACTCAGAAAGGTATTTAATTTAGCAGCAGATGATGACTTTGCACTATACGGAGCGTCTACATCTTTATACGGAACAGCTAAGTTTAGTTCTAAAATAGGACCTGCTGAGTATAAAGTACCATTATCAAGAACAGCTAAAGTAGTAAGGTTAAAAATGATTACTGAAGTAGTTGGTGATTTTTCAAGTTTAGTGTCTACAACATTATTAACAAAGCAAGGGAAAACGAGGTAAGATTATGAGTATTTTTGATACGATAGGTCAAGCACTAGGGGGAGCAACTGGAGTTGGTGGTCTTCTTGGAGCAGGTTTAGGATTCTTAGGGTCTAGGTCAAATGCTTCAAATGCTTTACAGGCAGCAGAAACCCAAGCACAGGCTCTAAGACAAAATGCTAAGGATGCAATAGCAGCAGGACAACCCTTTGGTATGGGGAGTCTTGGAGGTACAGTAGATTATGATATGGATAGCCGTACTGGACTTCTTAACTTATCTCCTCAGTTATCTAATATATACCAAGGAGCTTTAGACAGGAGTGGTTTATTTGGTGGACAGGCTATGCAATATGCAGGGCTAGATCCTTTTGAAGCTGGTGATTTATTTTACCAACAAGAACAACCTCTAGTAGACAAAGAAAGAAATTTACGTAGATCAGACTTAGAGACACGTTTACTTGCTCAGGGACGCTTAGGTGGTTCTGGTGGAGCATTAGAAAGAGAAGCACTAGAGACTGCATTTGAAACAGCAGATATGGGTAGAAGACAGCAATCTTTTTCTAGAGCACAGGATTTAATATCTGGTTTACTGGGTAGAGAAAAGGGAGACTTGGCTACTGCTACTGGACTTCTTGATATTCCTATACAAATGGCTAATATAGGTAGAGGTATAGGAGGAAGCTTAGGGAATATAGCAGCCTCAGGATTAGCCTCTCAACAGGCAGGGGAAGCTCTGTTAGCTAACTCTAGAGCAGCAGGAGGTACAGCCTTAGGATCGTTTGGTAATGCAGTATCAGGATTATTTAGACCACAAAAACCTGCTACTGTTATACAAGTTAAATCTGCTTAATACAATAAGGAACTGTTATGGCTATTACAATAAGAGATGATTTACCTGAATTTTTAGTTAAGTGGTTAGAAGACAGAGGGGCTGTTGCTGTTGTAGATGATAAGACAGGAAACCCCGGAGTTGTTCCCTTAGGTAAAAAACGTAGACGTAAAACCTCAGGTGAAGATACTTTTACCAGTTCTGATATGGACGTAGATCCAGCAGCAGATATACAATTTGATCCTAGTTTTTTAAATAACATTATAGGTAATATTACTGGATTATTTAATACTTCTAAAGGTAATACAGAATTATCAGATATTCAAGAACTTAGTTATGGTTCTCTTGATAAACCTACAGATCCGTTTATAGATGCTATGAGGCTTGGAGGAGGAGCACTTCCTTTAGATTCTGTAAAAGTTACACAAGGAGGTTTAGGAGATGTTCCTGTAACAAGAGGGGAACTATATACTGCCGATGTTCTTAATAAAAAAGATGTTGATAGAGCAAAAAATAGTTTAGGTGGTCCTTCTGATTTAGGAAGATATATGCTGAGTAGGGGAGGTGATCCACGTTTCGATCAGCAACCTGTTGTTAATAATGAAGTTAGAGCAGTAAACCCAAGAGGCGGTGTAGATGCCGGATTTCAAAGTCAAGTTGGTAATGCTGCTGGTCGTGATTTAGGTGATTATCCTATACTTGATTTTAGCAATAATTTAGTAATGCACCGATTTGGTCAGCCCGAACATCCTCAATGGAATATTAGACCCGGTGATAACATAGTTGAACAAACTACATCTGCACCTCGTGGTATGTTTTCTAGAGATAGAGATTTTAGCTATGGTCCCTCTTTACCAGCATCCGTAAGCCAAGCAGTACCCGGTAGAAAACCTACGAACCCAGTACAAGAGTATATAGAAACTAACCAAGCACAAGCAAAAGATGGATGGAAGTTTAATGATAATACAGGTTTAGATAGGGCTGGAAGGTCTTTTCAAAACAGTCTTGTAAGGGGAGGAACAGATTTTCTTTATGATCCTAATTTAACTGGGGGAGAAAAGATGGGATTTGGTTTAAGTAAATTAGCACCCTCTATATTAAGTGCTGCTGGTGTAGCTGGTGCTCCGCTTATAGGACTCTTTGGAGCTATTGGTCAAGCAATGGGTGGCTACCATCCTCTTAACCAAGCATCAAATATATTTATGGACCCCTTTGTAGGAACTTCTAGGTGGGAATCTCCAGAAGCCGGAGGAGGAGGTGCTCAGACAGGCATCTTAAATCTTGATAATCAAATAGAAAATTTAGCTCAGTCTGATCCCGGTAGATATGTAAAGACACCTTACGGATACATAACTGCTGGCGAGTTAAACAATGCTATTAAGTCAGGTGCTTTACATTTCGGAGCAGACGAATTTCCAACACAAGTAACTACCGAAGACATGGGCTTTAGACAGGATACACCTTTTATGCTTCAAGATGTAGCAAATTCTAATGTTACAAATCAACGAGCAGTACAGGATCTTGCTAATACCAATGCAGGAGCATTTTTAAACAGAGCAGCGGAATTATTGCCTGATGCTGGATATAACGAAATTAGAGATGTAGCAGAAGGGATGTCACAGGTAGCACAAATTACTGATAATATGTCTAATATCTATGATTTTGATTTTGACTATGGCGATCTTGGAATTGAAGGGCTTGCAGGAATTGAAGATAGTGCTTCTGATTCTTTTGATGATGCTTACGCTGATTCATTTAGCGATACTACTATGGATAGTTTTGATGAAGGAGGAGGGTGGTTCTAATGGCTAGAGAAGGTTTATTTAAAAGCATGGGTACTGGTTATGATGATTTACAAAATCAAATGTACGCTCAAGATCAAGCATCAGTCCAGAAAGCAAGGTTCGGTAGCATACCTGACTACATAAGTAGGAATGTAAGACAGGGAGAACTTGCATTACAAGGGGGTCTTGAGCAGGGTGCTGGTATGTTTGGGATAGAGACACCCAGAGGAAAGCAACTTGCAAAAGCAGCTAAAATAGATAACGATAGAAAAATAATGATGGAGAAATATAAAGACGCATCAGCAGATGGTAAGATAACTGAAGATGAATATAATAGATTAGCAGCCGACTTTGCATCTATGGGCTATGGCAATGCTGCTGACACTGTTATGAAAATGAAACGTGCGGAGTATGGAAACAAGCTTGAACAAGAAAAAGTTAAAGACCAAAGAGAGTATAGAAAGGAACTTATAAAAAATCAAAAAGCTACAATCGCAGCTAATTTAGAAAGAGAAACATTAAAAGCACGAATCAGTAGTGTTCCAAAATTAAAAGATGCTATTGAAGGAGTTCAAAAAATAGTAGATGCTGAATCAGGTATATTTCCGGGGAGTGATACTAAGCTAGGAGATGCCTTAAAGAAAAAATATGGTGGTGCAGGTCTTGGTGCTGATTTGGGTGGAATAAACAAAGATACTTCTGCAATTATAGCTCAAGATGCTATTAATGCTATGAAAAGAGGAGTTTTAAAGGGAAAAGTATTAACATTATCAGAAGCAGTAAGAAGTTTAGTTGATAAATCTAGTAATAGCGGTGGAAATAGCAAATTAAATACTAGTCCTGCTGCTGGTTATACAGGCGGTAGATAACAAAAGGACAATTTAAAATGTCAGAACCTTATGTTCTTACTGCCGATGATATTTTACAGAATAAATATTTAAGGCAAGACGGAGCTTTACCCGGAGATAAAATTCAAGGTAACAACCTTATTCGTGAATTTTCTAATGAAGGGGATAAGCGAGAAGAAGGCTACGTTCTTACTGAAGAGGATATAGAAAATAATAAATATCTTCAGATGGACGGGGCTGAACCCGAAGATCAAATTATAGACAACAAACTCCATAAAAAATCGCATGACGATCTTGTAGACAAGGTTGTGTATGGCTTTTGGGATAAGTCAGTATCTTTTGAAGCAGGGCTGGCTGATACTCTTGAAAGCTGGCTTCCTTTAGGAAGGTTTGATTTTGATTTTACTAATGGATTTAGTTACATTTCTCCAAGCAAAGCATACGGAAAAGGTTTTATGGAAGCTTCTACAGAAGAACGAAGGGAGATGATTTTACGTGCTAGAGAAAGAGATTTAATGCAGGAGTGGGGAACCGAAATGATGAGGCAAGATGACGGTTGGATTACTGCTGGAGAAGTAGCAGGTACTATTTTAAAAAGCCCCTCTACTTTAATTCCTTTAGGAAAAACTTTAAAGGGTGTTGCTGCAACGTCAGGAGCACTTGGGGGTTCTTACTCAGCTTCAGAACAATATAGAACTAAAGGAGAAATAGATCCTCTTGAAACTGCTTTATATACCGGAGGTGCTGCTCTTTTAGGAAGCGGTATTAAACTTGGTCTAGATAAACTTGCTTCTCGTGCTGCTCAAAACACTGTTAATAGGGTAGAAAAAGACATAGGCAGGAGGGTAGATGAAGGTGAGCTTGTTGAAGCAAGCGATCTTGGCAAAATATCGGAGGAGTTAGGATTAAATGTTTTTAAAGTAGAAAAGGCATACAAAGATATAGGAAGAGATCCTTATATAAAACTTGCTGATCCTGCTAAAAGAGAACTAGACAATGCTCTTACTACAGACGATACGATGTTACGAAGATTTACTAAGGGAGCAGATAGACTTTTTGGATCTATTAGCACTAGACTTACTAATATAGATGACCACATGGGAGCACAGTTACGAAGACATGATGTTGAATCAGCTAGACATACATGGGAAGCTCTTGAAAAAGTAAAACCTTTTATAGAAAGAATGTCTAAAGTTCAGTCTAATGTAAAGGATGATCTTGACCGTCTTATACAGGACGGTAACTTTGATGCAGCAAGAAACTTAATGAGACAAAGGGTTCCTGATTTAGAGCCACATTTTGATGCTACTCTAAAAGTGTTGGATGATTTAAAAGTACAACTAAAGCAAGCAGGTCACGAGTTTGATGATATAAAAAATTATTTTCCTAGGTCAATAAACGATTATAGAAAACTAAAAGCATCTATGGGAAAAGATGAATCTCAGGTTTTTTCTAATGCTAGAAATATGTATGCTAGTATTAAAGGAATAAATACCGAAGATTTAACTCCTGCTATGGATGAAAAAATTATGGAGAAAATAATAACTGGACATAAATTAATATCAAGACCAACAAAGGAAGGATCTGTTCCACAATGGGTAACTGATAAAGGAAGTGTCTTTACTAAGCATCATATGCAAAGAAAATTAGATACAGTGCCTTCTCACTTAAGACCTTTTTATGATGGGTCTGATATATCTATACAAAAATATATAAGAAGTTCTATTAATTCTATAGAAAAAAACAAGTTTTTAAACGGTGGGAAACTTAAAAATTACTATATGGTTGACGGTAAAAAGGTAAGACTCAGTGAAGGGTTCCTAACTAATTTTGAATTACAGGGAGGCATTACTAATTTAATAGCTAAAAGAGTAAGGAATGGCTCGTTAAAATCTGATGCTGAAGAAGAAGTTAAAGATATATTAAATGCTAGATTTGTTCATGGTGAAAAAGGCATGAATAAAAGTTTAGGAGCTTTGAGAGATATTGGATACATGAGTACAATAGGAAACCCAATATCTGCATTAACTCAGCTTGCAGATTTAGGTACATCAGGAGGTTTAAAAGGAGGAATTAATACTGCTATATCATTTGCTAGGTCTATAACAGGAAGGCAAAAAGTAACTGTAGATGATTTAGGATTTTTAAATAGCATAAGTGCAGAATTTTCAGACTTAGGTAAGTTTGCTAAGGGAGTAGATTTTGTATTTAGAAAATCAGGTTTTAGGTATGTAGATAGATTAGGGAAAAATACTTGGATAGAAGCTTCTTATAGAAAAAATATAAAATTGTCCAGATCAGCAAAAGGAATTTCTGAATTAAAAGAAAAGTATAAGCCTATGTTTGGAGATGAATTTAATGTTTTAATACAAGATTTAAAAGATGGTGTTATGACAGACAGAGTAAAAACTATGATGGCTTCTGAACTGCTAGATTACCAGCCTGTAGGACTAAGTGAAATGTCTGAAGCGTGGCTAAGGAATCCAAATGCTAGAATATTTTATATGCTTAAATCATTTAGTTTAAAACAATGGGATGTAGCAAGAAGAGAGGTTTATCAAAATTTAAAAACTAAAGGAAAAAGAGCAAAGGGTTTAAAAAACTTAGCGTTATTAACTACGTATTTAATGGCTGGAAATGTGGGCGTTAGGACTATAAAAGATTTTGCTTTAGGAAAAGAAGTATCCCCAGAAGATATTCCTGATGAAGCTTTGTGGAGCTGGTTGGGAGTATACGGTATTAATAGGTATACAGCAGAAAAATATTTTTCTCAGGGAAGAATAGGAGAAGGGTTAGCATCTACTATAATGCCAGCAATGCCTTTGTTAGATTCAGTCACAGCAGGAGTAATAGAGCCTTTTGAAGATGATCCTAATTATGGAAAAGCATTAAAAGGTTTACCTTTAGTTGGCCCCATAGCTTACTATTGGATAGGCGGTGGAATTGAAAAGGACGCAGAAAGAAGAGAAAGGAGGAGAAGAGAAAATGACTAATTATAAAGTAGCTAAAATGAAATCTAAAAAGAAGAAATCAAAAAGCAAAAAGAAAAAATATTAGGATTGATTTTAACCTAAAAGAGCTATCTGAGTTTACTTGGAAGAACAGACAGTAATGCTAGGGATAGTGTACTCATATGTTTTAAGACATGAATCGTACGAGTTTAAAAGGAGAGACAGTTTGGCTCAATTTTTAAAGTCTATTATCTGTGCGCTTATCGGACATAAAGAAGGTAAAGTAATAAACTACTGCGGTAGATGTCAAAAGATACACTACCCTATCCGATAGTTTTTACAAAGTAAGCGATTAATCCATTTGTAAAAATACATAGAGCTACGCTGTTTATTACTATCAAGGCTCTATCATTCCACACAATAGATACATACCCCCACCCCATAGTCCCTACAATATGAACTACTAAATTGTAAGGGTAAAGATTTTGGCTTGTGAGAATCATTCCAAACATAAGGATAATAGTGGAAACCCATTTAACTTTCCACGTTAGATCCTTAGGTTTACTCACAGGATTTCTGGCCTGTTTGTGGGTCAATGAAACAAGCTTCCGCTTTTGGATCTTCCTTGGTAACCTCATTTAAAATACCATACCTTTTACCTGATGCTCTGAAGGTAGTAATGCCTTTGCATCCCATTTTCCACGCATCACTATATAAGTTTTTAAATTCTTCATAGTCTACACTATCTCCCACATTACAAGTTTTAGATACTGCACTGTCTATGTACTCAGATGCCATAGCCAGTACCTTTAGGTGATCCTGAGCACTGATCTCGTTAGCAGTCTTACCTGATACACCCTGTCTATAGGCATAGTCTTCTACCCTCTGTATTTGGTGTCCATCAAACTCCTGTATAGTCCTATCATAAAATAAACTATAGGGAGGCTCTATGCCAGAGCTTACGTTATCCGCAGTTAAACTTATTGTACCTGTGGGGGCTATAGAAGTAAGGTGAGAGTTTCTAATACCATTCTTTTTGATCTTACGTTTTACCCAAGCAGATAAGGTAGCATAAAACTTACCCTTAGTGTACTGGTATTCGTCATATAAAGGGAAAGATCCTTTCTCAGCAGCTAGATCAGCACTGGCAGCATATGAGTAGTCCCTAAGAACTTTAAATATTTCCCTAGAAAATTCTATGAACTCCTCAGAAGCATAAGGCTTACCACACATCTCACCAGCGTTGGCAAGTCCTGTCACACCTAGCCCCATCCTACGTTTGTTTTTGGCTTCCTGCTCTTGTTCCTTAAGAGGGTATGTAGTCCTGTCAATAATGTTGTCCATAGCCCTGACTACGTTGTTTATATCACCAGTAAACAAACCAAAGTCAAACGCTCCTGCCCCTACATACTTAGTCAGGTTAAAACTACCCAGTAAACAAGCACCGTAAGGTGGCAGTGGTTGTTCACCACATGGATTAGTAGCCTCAATAGTCTCACAGTAATAGAGGTTATTCATCCTGTTAATGGTATCAATAAACAACACTCCGGGTTCTGCCCAGTCCCATGTGCTCCTCATAATTATATCCCATAGAGCTACAGGGTCTATCTCATCATAAGTCTCCCCCTCAAACCTTAGCTTAAAAGGTTTCTTTTCTTCTAAGCACTGCATAAAATCATCAGTAACACCTACGGAAATATTAAACCCTGTAAGGGAAGTTCCATCATTCTTAGCAGTAATAAACTGTTCAATGTCTGGATGGTCTACTCGTAAGACACCCATCTGTGCGCCTCTCCTGTGACCACTGGAGGCTATTGTCTGGCACACTGCATCATATATCTGCATAAAGCTTACTGCTCCAGACGCTTTAGAATCTAAAGATTTAATCCTGTTTCCTCTGGGACGTAGCCTACTGAAGTCATAGCCTATACCACCACCTCTCCTCATAGTCTCAGCGGCTTCTGTAGCCCTGCCCATGATAGAGTCCATGCTGTCATCTATAGCCCCACTCACAAAGCAGTTAAACGCTGTAGTCTGCCTAGTGGCTCCTATGGCGTTCTGTACCCTACCTGCTGGAAGAAACCTCATATGTCTTAGTGCATCTTTAAAAGACTCAAAGTGATCTGGGGAATCCTTAAGTGCTCCTGCTATCCTTACTACCTTACCATAAAAATCTTCCCCACTCTGGCGATACTTAATCGAATCAATCTCGTCTGATATAGGCACAACCATTCCATACTTAGTTTCATTTTCCATTCTTTTTCCCTTTATAATATAAGTGACTGCCAATTTGTTTTATAAACACTTTCTGTTTAACCCACTTAGGTTTAACATAATATGCGTGATAGTGTGTCGCTCCTTCAGTTACATCCTCTATACCTCCAGTAATTACTAACTCAGCTATTCTCTGTGACCATCTCCACGCTGTTATATCTTTAGGCTTGTCAGATTTACCGTCACAGTACCAGCTAAACTGGCATTTGTTTTTCTTAGGAAATCCGTTGCGGTAGGTATCACTTTGTTTAACTACATCACATACATGATTAGGGTAGTCTCTATGTTTAACCCTGTTTAAAACAACTAAAGCAGGAGCAGCCAAAGCATATATACCATGTTTAGCGTCCTCACTTCTGGCCTCCCAGTATATGTTTAAAGCAAGGCAGATGACTAGCGGAGAGAGCATTGCTATTTCTTGCCGTAGTAAAGTTCTTTTGCTAGTTCTGCATAGTGAATAACTTTATCTATGTCAGAGGCTTGACCCTTCTGCTGGTGTCGGGTTATGTACTTGACAATGTTACCCTCACACCACCCTAGTTTATTCTTGACTATATACTCCGTAGGCTGTATCTCTAGTTTAGAATAGTGATCTCCACCTATCTGCTTAACAAATACATCGGTCATTATACAACTCTTCCTTTTGGTTTCTTTTTTATCTTCTTATCTTTATCAATCGGTACTGTTAGTATAACACAGTGAGTATTTACGTCAAGAACTGGTTGTGTTGAATGTAAATAAATTCTTAAATTTTCTGCCTCTTCTTGGCATTGTTCAACAGATGTCCCTAGTGGTGCTTTATACCCCTGAGAAGTTACTGTTCCATCTATCAACAACATAGTAACTATTAAAGCTATTATGTCCATGGTCCCACTCCCTAGTTTAATGGCGTTACATTATCACGTTTTGCCATGTTAATTCCGTAGTATCTTGGATCACAACTGTCCAGTAAAAGAGTAGCTCCCTTAACTAGAAAATCTTTTTGCTGTTGATCCGCAGACTTCATGTCTTTTATAAGTCTTCTGACTTGCTCCATTCTGGCTACTAAAATATCAGGAACCATAAACATCATGTTGTCTTGGTTTTCATCTCTGTAATTACCTTCTTCATCCATCGTCTTCCTCCCCTAAGTTTAAATCTATATCGTAAACTTCTCTAAGAACCTCTTCATTTTCCTCTATTAAATGTTTAAATTCTTCTATTATATCTTCAGAAGTTATACCTAGTATTTCACAAAGAAAAGCTGGTTCAGCTAAGTTAGCTAGTCTTTTGACAAATTGATTATGTGGCAAAGGCATCAAACAACTCCTCTAAGGTACACCATCCGATCCCTTCTTTATCACACCACTCAGACATAGAGATGTTACCGCCTTTCCTAACTTTCTTTTTAGGATTATAAAGAACAAAGAATAATCTCTGGTCTTTATCTAGACAATCTCTTATAGCCTTGTACTTCTGTGTGTCTCCTACTCTAAAGAACCCTTTAGACTCTAAAAGAATTTCTACGTAACTTTCTTTAACGCAGTGTGTAAAAACAAAATCAGGGATGTAGTTTTTCTTAATGATGTAGGGAAGTTTATACTTTTCGTACTCAGAATAAACTCCCATATCATCAAGCTTATTAGCTACATCCTCCTCAAACTTATTTCTGTATTTGTTTTTCGGCATCTTTAGAAACTTTTTTAGATGGCTTAACTTCTCTCGTAAGAGCCTGAGTCATGCCTCCTGTTTGAGATACAAAAGGACTGCCGTGTAGTATCCACCCATCGTTTAGCAATTCTGTTATGCCATCCTCAAACCTGTCATGTCTTGGTGTGTTGATAACTTTAAATTCTATAGCCATATCTTCCTCCTATTTTAAAAAGTGGGCTGTTAATTCGACTGCTTTTATACCAGTCATTACAAAAAATATGATGGTCACAAAATCCATACATATCTCCTATAATCTAATCTCAGGAACCTTGGGTCTATTCTTTACTTCTGTTAAGAATTTTGGTCCTGTAGAATATGCGAAGGCTCTTACTTCTGGATAGCAATGTTTCTTGTAACGACAGTAAGAGCACATAGTAGATAGTTTTACATTTCCAGATCGCCCATCGGGAACTGGAGAAGAGCATGGCGCAGGTCGGTCTTCCTGCTTTACGGACTTTTTTACGTGAGAAATACGCTCCTCTATATCTCCTGAGTAATACTTGTGCATAGGATGGGATGTATCATCTAAGTCATACTGGAGCAATGCTAAGTTGCCATTCTGCTTATCCATAGCTAACCATGCAAACTTTCTTTTGCCCTCTGCATGAGCATATGCCTTTAGCTGGTCTACGTAGCCAAAGTCATCCTCCATAGCTAACGTGCCATCTTTAAATTTCTTTAGGCCATAAGGAGAAGTAGATTTTATATCCACTACTGTACCATCAATTTTACAATCCATGTGTCCCTTAACGCCACCCACTGACACTTGTTTTTGCTCATCAGTAACTTCGTGGCCTGACATACGAATTAAAAACAGTAAAAACTCTTCTATTAAATTACCGTACATAAATTTTATGAGAGTGTGGGGCTGAAGTTTTTCTCCAGTCCAGCCATTAAAACTGTACCACTGTTGAAGGTCTGGTTTACCTACAGAAGATAACCTAAGCTTTCTTCCGTCATAACCTCTTTTGCTAGGAAGAAACTCTTTCTTCATTAGATCCTTCATAGCTTCCCCGAACTTTTCTATCTCTTCTTCAGGGTTTACGCCATAGGCAGTATTCCTGTCCTTCATTAAGGCGTAAATGTCGTCTATTAAACTTTCAATACGTGTACTCATAATGCCTCCTTAGTGGGTTTCAGCCCACGTTGAACCTACTTTAAACTCCCCATCTAAGGGGCATCTTAAATCAAACTTGAGTCCTGCTGACTTAATACACTCCACAGCTAACCAACCAAACTTATCTGCTTGATCTTCTCTAACCTCTGCTTGAAATTCATCATGTATGTTACCTACAAATTTAAAGTCTATATTATGTAGTGTACCATACTGATTTAACAGTGTCAAAGATTTCTTCATAATAATTGCTCCGGCAGACTGAAGCAGTGTATTCAGTGCTGAGTGTGCTGACCTTATGACAAGTCTTCTTCCATCAAGACCTCTGAGGTGTCCTCTTGCACAGGCTCTCTCAACTCTTTCTCGTAAATCTCTAAGAGAAGGGATGTTGCTGAAAAAAAGCTCTTTAAGCTTTGCTCCATCTCTTTTACTGCCCCCAATAATACTTCCGATCTTTGCATCTCCTGCACCGTAGATGAGAGCATAGATAAATGTCTTAGCAGTGTCTCTTGTTGCGATTCCTGAAGCTTTTTGATTATAAGTATGGATGTCTCCGTTGATGATTTCATCTGTGTACTCCCCATCATTCATATAGTGTGCTAACATTCTAAGCTCCAGACCTGAGGCATCTATACCTACTAATCTATAACCATCTGGAACACTCCAACATGATCTACAGTCTTCACCATAGGGCGAGTAGCCAGCAGGTACTTGAGCCATATTAGGACTGCTATGGGTCATCCTGCCAGTTACCGCACCTATCGTGTTAACATTACCATGAACTCTACCGTCCTCCCCTACTTCTTCAAGCCATGAGTCTACCTGTGCCATACGCTTTTGCAGTAGTAAATACTCTGCAATAAGCTTTGCTTCAGGTATGTCCTCCACCTTTCTGAGTACAGCCTCGTCCACAATAATGTTACCCTTCTCAGTGTAAGTCTCTGGTTTCCATCCGTAAAACTGTAGGTGTCTAGCTATCTGTTGCCTAGACCCTAAGTTAAACTCCGGCCAGTCTATACGGCTTAGAGTACCGCATACATTAGTCCAACTATCACCAAGAAACTTAAGCCCCACGTTGCTAAGTCTACCGTCCTTGTTGTACTTAGGCGTGATCTCCTTAACAAAAACAGGCAACGCTTTAAACCTTTGGTGTACCTCATCCTCTACCTCCATCTTACGTTGCTTAAGTCGTGCCAACAGATCATAACACTTGTCCTGATCTAGTAGCCATCCATCCTGTATCTGCTTAGTGACTACAGTCTGAACCTCGTGTTCCAGTGCTACACTGGTGTCTCCAAATTTATCCAGTCTCTCACAGAGAGAGTCATAGACCTTGTGCGTTAGGTCACAGTCTTGTCTACAGTATTCTATCATCTCAGGCGTAACCTTACTCCAGTCATTATGCT
>Ga0114932_10001007_pt1 | contig 33225 bp, 28 predicted proteins | sample 2SBtaG_2_FD_87286 | JGI IMG/M metagenome (GOLD analysis project Ga0114932, IMG submission 87286) | Deep subsurface microbial communities from Kolumbo volcano to uncover new lineages of life (NeLLi) - 2SBTROV12_ACTIVE470 metaG | ecosystem: Environmental > Aquatic > Marine > Volcanic ...
ACCATCGGCAGCTTCGGCTGGAGTGAACTGGCCACCGGCGATCTCGCCACCGCCAAGGCCTTCTATTCAGGCTTGTTCGGCTGGGACTTCCACGACGACTCCATGGGCGAGGGCATGGGCACTTACTCGCTCATCGGTGGCAAGGTCGACCACTTCGGTGGCATGTACGAGATGAGCGGCCCGCAGTTCGAAGGCGTGCCCCCGCACTGGATCAGCTATGTGGGCGTGGAGAACTGCGACGCCGCGGCTGCTCGCGCAACCGAACTCGGGGGCAGGTTGCTCATGCCGCCCATGGACATCCCCGAGACCGGGCGCTTCTCCATCGTCACCGATCCCGGGGGCGCGGCCTTGGCCGTGTTTCAGAGCGCCCACGACGAGGACAAAGAGCTGCCACGGGGGGATGTGCCGGGCTCCTTCTGCTACCGCGAGCTGAACACCAAGAACTCCGCCGAAGCCGAGGCCTTCTATGCTGGTCTGCTCGGCTGGACGTCAGAGACAAAGGACATGGGCTCATGCAAGTACACGAGCTTCATGCTGGGCGAGCATCCCGTGGCCGGCATGATGCAGATGACCGAAGAGTGGGGGGACGCCCCCCCGCACTGGATGACCTACATCACCGTGGCGGACTGTGACGCCTCGGCCAAGACGGTCGAAGAGCTGGGCGGCCAGGTTTGCGTTCCGCCCACGGACATCCCCGAGGTGGGGCGCTTCGCCGTGATCAACGACCCGACCGGCGCGACGTTCTCGATCATCAAGCTGACGGCGCACTGCTAACGGCCTGACCTTGTTTGAGCGCCTGGGCACTGCCTGAGCGCGAGGGTCACTCCGGATCTGAGACCAGAGCCTCCAGGCTCTCGATGTCGGTACGCACGACCTCAGGCAAGCTGGAGACGTCGATGCCCTCCATCAGAGCCAACCCACGTCGAGCCACTTCCTCTGCGCCCGCGACCTCGCCCTGCTGTGTGAGCAGGTCAGCGAGGAGGTTGGAGAGGCCCAGGGCCCCGTAGCGCCACCGGGTGCGGGTGGGATCCTGCTCGTGCAGCTCGAAGAAAATGGCCAGCGAACGGCTGAGGGGAATCCGGGCCTGCTCAAGCTCGCCGGCAGCGAGCCGCAAGGACCCGAGGCTCGACAACCCTGACGCCACGTGATCTCGCCACCCCGCGTTGTCCGCATCACCCGAGGCCAGCCGCTCGGAAACCAGCTGCTGCTCTTCGATGCACAGGGCGGCTTCGTCGAACCTCTCTTGTTTCTCAAGGATCTGTCCGAGGTAGCTGTAGCTCGTGCTGAGTCGGTCGAGGCGCTCGGCGTGGTCGGGATCGCGCCCAACCAGCTCCAGCATCCCCTGGAGATCTGCTCGGTAGCACTCTTCTGCAGCTGCGTAGTCACCCTGGGATTCGAGGACTCGTCCCAGGAGCACCTTGCTGTTGGCCAGCTCCAGTTGCCAATCGTCCCGCTCGGGATCGGAGTCTACGAGGGTCTGCACCGTGGCCAGCCGAGAGCGCATGACCTGGGCAGCGGTCACGAGATCGCCCTGGGCCTCGAGGACCTGGGCTACGTTGCTCTCCTCTGCTGCCAGCTCAAGCTGGTATTCAGGGTTTTCGGGGGCCAGGGCGACGAGGCGGCGCGCGACATCTGCTGACGCTTCGAACTGTGCCCGGGCCTTGTCCAGATCGCCCTGGGTCCAGAGGCCGCTGCCCATCCAGAAGTGGGCGTAGCCAAGCTGGACGAGGGCGGTCTGATTGTCGGGCGACTCGGAGACGATGGTCTGCTGCAGGGTCAGCGAGTCGTTGAAGGCGCTGAGTGCGGTCTGCAGATCGCCCCGCTCCAGTGAGATCTCTCCCAGCTGGTAGAGGGTCTGAGACCGAAAGGTGAGCTCTTCTGGGCTGAGCTCGCCTTCGGGAATGGCGGCGAAGTAGTCGAGCGCGCGCTTGTCCACATCGTCGAGCAGTTCGAGCTTGCCCACACTGCGCAGCTTGTCGAAGAGGTCGTCGAGCATGAATCCGATCAGCCCCTCAGCCAGCTCCCGGCGCAGGTCGGCCACGCCGCGCAGCCGGCGTTGCTCTCTGGCGGCTTCCTCTGCGAGTCCCTTCTGGTGGCGCAGGTCGACGGCGTACTTCACCGCTGCGGCGGCAGCCATGATCAGCAAGAGCGCCGCGGCTCCCTGGCGCAGCAGGCGCGCGGGACGAGCCTGGTAGCGTCGCAGTAAGTGCCGGGCCTGCACGGCGGGCACTCGCGCCCCGGGGTCCACTTCACGAAGTCGCAGTACGAGCTGCTTGATCTGCTGGGGCATTCCCGTCGGCGGGAGCGCCTCTCCGGCCCGTGCGCGGGCGATGAGCTCAGCGCGCGAGAGCTTCTTGGGATAGGGGCTCTCGCTGGTCCACAACGCCTGCAGCAGCAAGCCGAGGGAGTACATGTCGCTGGCCGTCGTGATCTCGTCGGTGAGCCCCCAGGCCTGCTCAGGGCTCATGAACAGGGGTGTGCCCATGATGGTGCCCGCTTCAGTGACCTGCAGCGAGTGGGTCGGAGGGCGAACGGCTGCGGAACGGGAGGCCGTGTCCAGGTCTTCGTGGGCAGGTCCCTCAGGGGAGTGCGCCTGGGTCGGGTGGGTGGGGGGCTCGTCCCCGTCGCCCTCGACTGTCACCGATCGGGCCAGGCCGAAGTCGAGCACCTTGGCATCACCGTCGAGCGTGATGACCACGTTGTCCGGCTTCAGGTCACGGTGGATGACGCCCGCGGCGTGCGCGGCCACGAGCGCGTCGGCGATCTGGATGGCGATCGTCAGACGGTGGTGATCTTCGAGGGTGTGGTCTGCCAGGTGCGCCGCGAGGGAGTGGCCTTCGACATACTCCAGGACCAGATACGCGTCCTCGCCGTCCTCGATGTAATCGTGGATACGACAGATGTTGGGGTGCTCGAGCTTGCCCAGCACCCGCGCCTCGAACTGAAAGCGCTGCCTGGCAGACTCGCTCATCCGCTGCTCGTTGCGGATCGACTTCAGCGCCACGGTGCGTTCGAGTTTCTCGTCGAAACCCAGAGACACCGTGCCCATGCCGCCCTGGCCGAGCACCTTCTCGATGCGAATGTTGCCGACCCGTTCGGGGTGCATCGATCACTCCGAGATCGTGGCAACCGCCGCACCGGCGGGGCTCCACGCCTCGCCGGTGCGGTCTGTCGTTCTAGGCTTCAGCGTGGACCGCAGCTGTCAGGCGCCGTGAGAGCCCGAGGCGATACGCGGCTGGATCTTCAGCGTGGGGTCCCACTCCGTGTCGCTGGTCATGTCGTTGTCCCGGTACCAGACCCCGTAGTAGAGGGTCGTGAGAGCCGCCACCGCAGTCGCGTTGAAGGGGACGGTGTACGTCTTTCGCGCCGCATTCCAGACGCCAGCATCGAAGAAGCCTGGAGCGACGGGGATCCGCTTGGGCTGGTCGCTGTAGAACGTGATGGTATCGATGAAGAGGCCGTCGGTGTTCTGGATGTTGGCCTCCACATTCCATTCGATGGAGCCGTAGTCCGCCGAGATGCTGTCGCTGATACTCGTCGACGTGGTGACCGTGGGAATCGCCGACGGGTCGCCGTTGGCGAAGTTGAACACGATGTTGATGATGTACGGCGTGGTCATGACAGTTCTCTCCATGGGTTGAGTTTGGTCGGTCCCCTGACCCGCTTCCTCGGGGTCCCGCAGAGGCACGACTGACGGTGGAGAGTCTACTCGACGCAGCCCGGGGCTGAGGAGACGAGGGTGGGGGGCAGATCCAGGACCCAGTGGCGGCGTAGCGATGCACATGACAATCGTGAGATGGCGGCCAGGGCCCTTGCTGTCTTCTGCCGCGATTGTCCGTTGACCGGGCGTGGTTCCCGACTTGCTTCCAGGCGGACTCTGCTCCCAGAATGGCGGCCGCACCTCGGGCACCTTCAGCTTCAAGGCGACGGGCAGTCGTCGGAGCGAGCCCGCAGTTCGGGAGATCGATCGTGACACGCATTCTGCTGGCCGCTGTTCTTGGCGGCATCGTGAGCTTCGTGTGGGGCTTCGCTTCCCACGTCATCCTGGGCCTGGGTCAAGAGGCGTTCAGCGGGCTGCCGAACAGCGACGCCGTCATCGCCAGCCTCGAGGGACAGCCCGAAGGCACCTACATGTTCCCGTGGGTTGAGCCCGAAGTGCTCAACGATCCCGAGAGCGCCGAAGCCGTGGCCTTCACCGAAAGCTACCTCGCGGGACCCACCGGCATGGTCATCTACCAGCCCACCGGTGAAGACCTCATGGGCCCCAAGAAGATGGGCACCGAGTTCGGGGTGGGCGTGCTCATCTGCGCGCTGATGGCCTTCGTGTGTTGCCGATCTCGTTGCGGCTTTGCAGGCCGCTGGGGACTGTGCATCACCATGGGCCTGATCTCGTTCCTGGCCATGCCCGTGGCCTTGTGGAACTGGTACCGCTTCCCGGCCGACTTCATGATCGAGGGCGCGTTCTACGACACGGTGCTCGCCTCGGCGCTTGCGGGCTTGGTCATCGCAGCGGTGGTGCGGCCTGCTGAAGAGACGTAGGCAGGCGGTCCGCTAGTGACGTCACGGAGTGAGCAGGGCGAGGGCATTGCTCGCGGCGGGGCTCTGGAGCGGCGTGCCGACCCAAGCCTGGATGTAGATGGGCACACCCGAAGGGATGCCCGGAGGCCAGGCAGCCAGGAGAGTCCAGGTACCCGTGGCATCGGTAGCCAGGCCGATGGTGACGTCTGGACGTGGTACCAGTTCGCCCGTGAAGAAGGGCCAGCCCACGTAGGCCAGGCCGACGAAGAGTAAGCCCGGGACTGACGGCGTCGCCTCGGAAAGCTGCAGTGTGAGGGGATCGCTGGGTAGGGCCAGGCCGCTGCCCTGCAGTTCGGGTGTGGTGCCTGCAGCGGCCGTGGCCTGACCGAGGTCGGTCCAGCGCTCCTCTGTGATTGAGATGACGTACGCGGCGCCTACGGAGGCCTTGCCAGGCGCGTCCTCTGAAGACGCCGCCACAAGCAGCTCGGGGCGGCCGTCACCGTCCATGTCGCCACCTGGATCGAGGGCGAAACCGAAAGCGTCCCCAGCGGCCACGCCGCCGACAGAGCACAGCAGCGAGCCGTCCGCTCCGGAGAACACGCGCACGGTTCCAGGACCGTTGGTGCCGCCGGGTGGATTGGTGGCGTAATAGGCGGAGACGGCTATGTCGGGTGTACCGTCCAGGTCGACGTCACCCACTGAGGCCATGTCGGCCCCAAACCTCTCGCTGTTGCCCTCGCCCACCAGCACGAAGATCGGGCTACCGTCCACACCTGAAAAGAAGGCCGCGTAGCCCGCTGCATTGGGGCTGAACGCGTAGGGGTCTCCTACAGCCACGTCGTCGTGGCCGTCGCCGTCGAGGTCGCCTAACCCTGCGACGCTGACGCCGAAGTAGCTGCCGGAGATGCCGCTCGTGATGTCGAGCAGCGGAGTCGGTGTGCCGCCCTTCACGACGCGTGCGAAGTTGGACGAGTACGAACCCAGAATGAGATCTGGCCTGCCGTCATTGTCAATGTCAGCCGAGCAGTCACAGGAGATGCCGAAACCCCTGATGGGGGGGGAGGCCGCTGGTGGTCCGAGGTTGGCCAGCACGGTACCTGTCTTGCCAGAGAAGACGATGGCCACGCCTGGCTGCACAGCGGTGGCAGCCGTCACGACCACATCGTCGAAGCCGTCGAGGTTCCAGTCGCCCACGCCCGTGACGCACTTGCCGAAGTCCGTGACCGACAGCAAGGTCCAGTGGTAGAGCTGGCTGCCGTCGGCTCCCGAGTAGGCTCGGGCGTAGCCCGCTCCACCCGGTGCCCCCACGATGAGGTCGGCGAGGCCGTCGCCGTTCATATCTCCCGCACCGCCGACCGACCAGCCGAAACCGCCTCCGGGAATGCCGCCCTCAAGAGTGTGCAGCACCTCGCCTGTGGCGCCACTGAGCACGAGGGCTCGGCCGCCTACGCCAGCGCCTGTCTGACCGACGATGATGTCGGGCGTCCCGTCGCCGTCCACATCGCCAGCGTTCGCCACCGACCGCAAGGAGTCACCCGCCTCGGACGAGACGTACTTGTCGAGCACGACCTGGGCGCCGAGCTGGTCGCACAGAAGCAGCAGACACGCCCCGGTGATGAGCCGGAGTAGCAACTTGCGAGTTGCCCGCCCCATCACCCGCCCCTCTCGTGGTTGGTCCATGCCGTCTCCTCTGAGTCCAGCTCCCCAAAGCGTTCTTGCTCGCCGAGTCTATCAGAATTCTCGATTCGTCGGGGATGCTGGGACCTTGTCCGCGAGAGACGTCAGGCGATCTGTGGATTCGCACACTGCCGGTGTGACCGTGTGCCGCCCACAGCTTGTCCCCCCCCCATCAATTCTGGGGCAGCATGGCCCATGTGAGCCAGTACCGAGTCTGCCCGTAGGCTGCCATCACTCCCACCCGGCTCAAGGTGAGCAGAAGGCCTTGACGCCACGCCGCGCCCATCCCGCGCCCCCATCCCGCGCCCGTAGCCCGTGCCCGTAGCCCGTGCCCGTAGCCCGTGCCCGTAGCCCCTGCGTTGGGCGCGGACGAACCACGGCACCGTGCCCGCAGCGATCAGACTCAGTTTGGTCAGGCCTTGGGTTTCCGCCGACGTGATGCCCATGAGGCGACGCGACTCATCAGCCGAGGAGAACCCAGCATTCGTCCTGACGTTCAAGCAATTCTCGGGCAACACGATCCAGGCCGTGACCCAGGAGAGGGCCGACTTCTCGGTACCCGGCCTCGCAGTCTGGGTCGATGCTGGGGGTGTCCTCTGGAATCGCGCTCAGCCCTCGTCCTTCGAGGCGGAGACTCACGCTCCAGCTCACACCTGTCTTGGGTCATGGGCCACGGACTTTCTGGCAGAGATCGAGTGCGGAGAGATGGGATGAGAAGGCTAGGCGGATAGGCCGTCCAATGCCCCCTACCCAATCGTCGTCGTCCACCGAGCGGCGCTCGTGTCGGGTCTGGCGGCCCCCGTGCCGGATACCCTTCTAACCGATGATGTGCCGGTGTGGGGTGCAGATGACACCGGGCAAGCCACTCGGGCTCGACGCCAAAGCGAGTGCGGTGCTCCTGTCGTGTCAGTTGCCCGATCATCCCCTTGGGATAGGAGTTCCAGGTGACGGTCTCTTGGCATTGGGTTTGGTGTGGGGCCTGAAGCGGGAGTGGTCCGGTTCTGTACCAAGGATGTTGGCACAAGCCTCAACGAAGGCGGCAGGTTTGGCTTCTGGCTTCGTCATGAGGGCCGCCTCGCCTGTCGCGCCGCGCTCACGGCTGCACGCAAGTCGTCGGAGTTGCCGTTGATCTTGCAGTAGCCGCAGCACCAGAGCCCCCGGGCTGGGTCGATGAAGATGAAGTGCCCTCGGCCCATGGGGCAGTTGGCCCGGCAACGTCGAGCTTTCTCTCCGCTGCATTGTGGGAAGAGGCCCAGCTCATCGGAAGTCTTCAGCAGGTCGTGGGGGTCGGCCGCGTTGCGCCAGTCGACGCGGCCACGCTCTCTCAGCAGATGCTCGTCGATCTCCTCCCAGTCGCTCTGCCCCAGCGCACCTTCGGCGTTGAGCTCGCCGGGGACTTGGTAGGGGATTCTTGCGGCCCAGACGGCGTAGATCAGCCGCTTGGCGATGAGCAAGTCGTCCGGATTGTTCGATTGAAGGCGGGCCACGACTTTGCCCACAGCGGGCGGTGCTGGAGACCCTGATGATTTAGGAGCGTAGAAAGCCGAGGCCTCCCACAGCTCAACGGTGTCGCGGGCTGGTCTGAGCAGGTGATAGGCGGCGTGACCATCGAACATCTCGACCCACCAGCGGATGGTGAGGAGAGAGATGGCGTGTTCCGGCAGTGGTTTCCCAGAGGCCCTAACCGAGGGGGATTTGAAGGTGCTTATCACGAGCCTCCCCTCGTCCAGCTCCTGCCGCAAAAACTGCTCGTACGCGTTGACCGGCCCGCTCGCCGGCCGCACATCGTTGGATTCGGACATGACGTCCTCCCGTCAAATGAGCTCGACGGGATCGCGGTGTGCGCGCCCGTCATCGTTCCCAGGGAACCGTTCCCAGGGCTGGCGTTGGCACCCGACAAGCGTCGCCGCCTTCGGGTTGCCGGAGTGTCACAGGGCCAGTTCCCTCGACTCCTCGTGATGACTTTGCGGAAGGTGTGGCTTCCGCGGCGACCTCCTGGTGGTGAGTGCGTTGTGCCCTGGTGTGGCACGGGGCCTGTGGACCCTGAGTGCTGGGAGGCACGAGCATTTCCAGCGCTGACTGGATACTACAGGGAAAACCGGGGTCGCTCTACGATGGTGTTGGCTCAGCGAGGTACATGATCACCGTGGCTCGAGGCAGTGATGACTGTCACGCTGTGAAAACGGAAGTAGTTTCCTGATCACTACGACGTCTCAGGCTTCGTGAAGACCGTCCGCCAGCCGCAAGATCGCCGCCCGCAGCCGCACCTCCAGCCCGGCCATCTCCGTCTCAGGAAGAAGAGGCCCCAGCTCCAGGGCGATGGCCCGCTCATCAATGGCAGCCGCCGCGTCACGCAGGGCCGACGCTAGTTCTTGGCGGCTCATGCTGCTTCGCGACTTCAACTCCGGTCTCCGGGAGCGCACGTTGTCCAAACGGTCCAGGAGGATCTCCATGTCGGGCTCGGCCCCGACGCGCGCAGAGAGGAAGTAGCAGTCATAGAGGTCACGCAGGAGGCGGCGTTCGTTCCAGGCGGCGAGCTTGTGGGCCAGGGCGGTGCTCCACTCCATCACGCGCACGACCTGTGAGGGCTGGCCGAGGGAGGTGGCGAAGCCGCCCGTCGCCATGGCCGCCGACTCGCACGCCGTCGCCACGCTGATCTCGACTTTGACCTGGGCCGCGGCGTCGTCGATGCGCACGTCGGCCCGCAGTATCGTCGAGTGTTGGCTGACCGAAACGTCTGCGCCGTCGATCTCGCGAAGGACCCGCTCGATGTCGTGCGGCACATCCCTCTTGGAGCGGAAGGGGACGAAGAGGTAGTCGATGTCCGTCGTGCCCCGCGGGCTGTCCACGAGGCGCAGGGCCATGCCGCCCTTGAGCACGGCGTGTTCCTCGAAGGCTTCCGCGAAGCGATGCATGATCCACAGCAACAGCGACTCGTTCGTCGCGGGCCGTGGGAGTGGGGCGGTCATGGCAGCTCCAGCAGTCCCTTGGCAAAGGCGACGAAGCGTGGATTGCGGTAGCGCTTCAAGTACGTGGTCAGCCGCTTGCGTTCGAGCTTGTCGAAGGCGATGTCGGAGTAGATGTCGAAGACGTAGCGGCGGCCGCGGAGGTGGAAGTAGAGCACGTCGAGGACGGCCTTCTCCGGGTCGGCCCAGGCCACGCCGTCGATACGCCGGTGACCGAAGTCGAGGTGGGGCGCCAGGCTCACGTGCACGATCTCGAAGCCCAGGGCGGCGTAGGTGCGCGCAGATCCGACCTTCGCCGCCGTGACCAGGCGCTCGGGCGCGGTGCCCACGAGCAGGTCCCGGGCCAGCGAGGTGCCGAAGCTGACATAAGACCGGGGTGCGAGGCGCTGGCTAAGCGTGGCCAGGTCGAAGGTCTCCGCCACGTACCAGCCCCGGACGAAGCGACGCAGGGTGCCCAACTCGATGAGGGCGGAGAGGCGCCGGGACAGAGCCGCGGGCCGCGACTCCTTGAGCGCCGCCCGCAGGTCGGAGGTCGAGAAGACCCCCCGCTGGGCGGGCGTGAGGTTCCTGAGGGAGCGATCGTCCATGGCGAGGTTCATGTCGACGGATAGTATCGCCGAAGTGATACTAAGTATCGATATGAACGGGTTCGGTGGACGACTCCATCAAATGCCCGTCAATTAGCGGATCTTCAGTCATATCAGGTGGTTGCGAGGAGTTCGGTGCTTCGATTTACGGTCTCATCAAGGAGCCCTTCGCTCAGCCCTAGCAGCTTTGGAGGCGCTCCAGGACCTTGTTCTGGGAACCGTGCTCGCCCTGAGGTCGATTGGAACTGTCGGTTCTGTCGGCGAGTCAGGCTGTGTGCGATGGATTGGCGAGTTTCCTCGCCCTAAGGACCAATCGAGTGCCGATCCGCTAATAAGGGCGAACGTATCCGTCAGAAAAACGGCGGTATTTGCCTGACACTCAAGCTGTCCACATTGATTGCCGAGTGTCAGGAAACACGCTATGGTTTTCTGACGTTCTAGGAGGGTCAATCCAATGCAGGCTGTTCAGCGCCGACTTCGAAGCCGCATCTCGTCCTCGGGGCGTGGCGCGGTGTTCACACCGAAGGACTTCTTGGATATTGGCGCTCGAGACGCGGTTGACCAGGCGCTTCGCCGACTCGTTCACCGTGGCTTCATTCGACGTGTGGGACGGGGGCTCTACCACTACCCGCGAACCAATGCTCAGCTTGGGATCGACATGCCCCCGCGCATCGATGACTTGGCGCAAGCGATCGGACGGCAAACTGGGAGCCGCGTGACACCGTCGGGTTCCGTTGCTGCAAACAGGCTAGGCCTGTCAAAGCAAGTGCCCGCCAAGCCGACGTATCTGAGCGACGGGCGAAGTCGTGACGTGCGTGTTGGCAAGACAACGATCCGACTCAAGCACGCGTCGCCGAAGAGGCTGCTCCCGGTTCGCCCAGTGAGTGCCGAGGTGTTCCTGGCCCTGGACTACCTCGGCAAGGATGGGATCACTGAATCAGTCATCCAGTCGATTCGGAAACACCTGACACCGTCGCAATGCCAGCAGTTGGTGCGCGACGCACGTTACGCGGCAGATTGGATTGCTGATGCTGCGCGACGCATTCGCGGCAACGCAGAGGGTCTGCTGAATGGATGAAGTCGCGCAACTGGCTGCCTCCGACAGAGCTGACCTCTTTGGCGCCAGCTCGGCAGGGCGAGGTCTGAGACCGGAGATCATCGAGAAGGACTTCTGGGTCTGCTGGGCGCTTCGCCATGTCTTCTCGCTGGAGCAAGGCTGTGTTCTTCGCGCAGGCCTGGGCGCGCCATGAAACAGCTCGTCCTGAATCTCTCTGCCTGCTGCCTCCCGAGACCCGACGCGCTGAGCTGGGGGTGGACTACGCCAAGATGCAGGAGATGATGTTCGGGGAGGCTCCGACATTCGGGGAGATCATGGAGAAGCTGGAAGCGATTGAGCGCCGGCTAGCAGATCGACAGTGAGTTCGCCCCCGGCGTGGCGGCGCAGCTCGTCGTAGCCCCGGGGGAGGTCCTCGATCAGGTCTAAGAACAACAGGTGCCCAGGGCTCTCTTCCTTGGATCCGCCACCCGTCCAACACACTGGACAACCCGTCCGCCCCCCGCCATCATCGCAGCGCCTGCACTGTTCTCCCGTCGGCCCCATGTGCCCCGATGAACCTGCCCTCCCTCGCCATCACTCCCCGGGGCTCCCTGCGATGCGCATCGTTGCCAGCCCAGGCTACGGACGAGCGGCTGACTCCCCGGCGTGTTCGCGCGATCGATGCGGCCTTCGAGCGGGGATTGGGCGCCGGGCTGCTGCACCTGGCGTCGGCACAGCTCGGCGTGCCGCTGGGGCCGTCGCTGGGTTTCGGACGCCGGATCGCGGCGGACTACCTCACCCGCATCTGCTCGCACCCGGAGGTCATCCAGGGTGGCGATCGCACTCTGGCCCTGGATCCGGACGAGCTGACCCTGCTGCTCGAGGCCATGCCTCCGCTGCCCGGCGCCGAGTACGCCTGCCAGCGCACCCTCGAAACAGCATGGCAACGGATCGACGACGCCTTTCGCGAAGGGTTGTCCGCTGCCGGGGCCAGCCTGCGCGATCACCTGCAGGCGCTGCATCCTTCGTGGCACGCGGTCGGCCGGGTCTGCTTCCACCTGGCCGAACAGAAGCAGAACACGGAGGCACCCTTCGCCTTCCTCGCCACCTGGTCCGAGGGACTGCGCGACGACGGGGCGGCCCGGCACCTGCCGCTGGGCAAGGCGCTCGCCGTGTACCGCGACGATCCCGAGCGGCTGCTGCGCCTGCTGCGACCGGTGCACGCTGCGGCCCAGGCCAACGCCTTCATCGACACGCTCACAGAATCTGGCGACGTCTTCCATCCGCTTGCCTGGTCTGCAGGCGAAGCGCACCAGCTGCTCGGGGCCATCCCCGACTGCGAGGCCGCGGGCCTCGTCGTGCGCCTGCCCGACTGGTGGAAGGGGCGCCGACCGCCCCGGGTGCAGGCCACCGCGCAGGTCGGCGCGGGACAGCCGGCTGGCATCGGCATGGATGTGCTGCTCGACTTTAAGGTCTCTCTGGCCCTCGATGGGCAGACGCTCAGCGCCGCCGAGCGACGCCAGCTGCTCACGGGTTCGGCTGGCCTGCGCCTGCTCAAGGGGACCTGGGTCGAGGTGGACCCAGAACGACTGCAGCTGGCCATCGAGCGCTTTCAAGCAGTGGCGGCGCGCGCCGGAGAGGACGGCCTGTCTTTCGCCGAGGGCATGCGCCTGCTGGCTGGCGCCGAGCGCACGGGCGACGACCCTGACGCACTGGCATCGAGCAACGGCGCCTGCGCCTGGGAGCGCGTGCAGGCCGGGCCCTGGCTGGCCGGCCTGCTGGCCGAGTTGCAGCATCCGGGCGGCGGGTCGTCCAGCGACCCCGGCCGCGATCTGCACGGCACCCTGCGCCCCTACCAGCGGGACGGCGTGGCTTGGCTGGTGCTGCTGGCGCGCCTCGGCCTCGGCGGCTGCCTGGCGGACGACATGGGCCTGGGCAAGACCGTGCAGATCATCTCGCTGCTGCTGCTCCTGCGCCGCGGCGGCGAGCGCGGCCCGCACCTGCTGGTGGTGCCGGCCTCACTGCTCGGCAACTGGCAAGCTGAGCTGTCGCGCTTCGCACCGAGTCTGTCTGTGCTGGTCGCCCATCGCAGCGAACTCCCGGCCGATCAGCTGACCGCCCTCGGCGAGGCCACCCTAGACGGGGTCGACATCGTCATCACCACCTACGGGACGCTGGGTCGCCTTGATCGCCTGCGGACCCACTCCTGGGGACTGGTCGCCATCGACGAGGCGCAGGCGATCAAAAACCCGGCCACGCGCCAGACCCGAGCGGTCAAGTCGCTGCGCAGCCGCATGCGCTTCGCGCTCACCGGCACGCCCGTCGAGAACCGTCTGGGCGATCTCTGGTCGCTCTTCGACTTCCTCTGTCCAGGGCTGCTCGGCACCGCCAAGCAGTTCACGACCTTTGCGAAACGTCTCGGCAGCGAGGGCGGCGCGGGTTGGACACCACTGCACGACCTGCTGCGCCCGTACATCCTGCGCCGCCTCAAGACCGATCCCGATGTCGCGCCCGACCTGCCCGCCAAGACCGAGTTGACGGTGCACTGTAGCCTGAGCAAGGTGCAGGCCGCCCTCTACGATCAGGCGGTCGACGACCTGGCCGAGAGCTTGGAGCAAGTCGACGGCATCCAGCGCCGCGGCGTTGTGCTGGCGGCGCTGATGCGCTTCAAGCAGATCTGCAACCATCCCTCGCAGTGGATCGGTGACGGCGAATACGACCCTGCCGACAGCGGCAAGTTCGTACGGCTGGCTGAACTCTGCGAGACGATTGTCGCGCGCCAGGAGAAGCTGCTGGTCTTCACGCAGTTCCGCCAGCTGACGGCGCCGCTTGCGAAGTGGCTTGCCGGAGTCTTCGGTCGGAAGGGCCTGGTGCTTCACGGACAGACCCCGGTGAAGCGCCGCCAGCAGCTGGTCGACACCTTCGCGGACGAGGCGGGCCCGCCCTTCTTCGTGCTCTCGCTGAAGGCCGGCGGCACGGGCCTGAACCTCACCGCCGCCTCGCACGTGGTGCACTTCGACCGCTGGTGGAACCCGGCGGTCGAGAACCAGGCCTCCGACCGGGCCCATCGCATCGGCCAGCAGCGCAACGTGCTGGTGCACGCCTTCGTCTGCCGCGGCACGATCGAGGAACGCATCGACGCCATGCTCGCCGACAAGCGCAGGATGGCCGAAGCTGTGCTCGGTGGTGGGGCCGAGAAGGCGCTTACAGAACTCGCTGCCGACGAGCTGCTGGAGCTGGTGTCGCTCGATGTGAACAGAGCCGTGGACCGATAGGGAGCAGACCATCTTGGCCAGGCGACGTCGCAGCTACGGATACAGGCACAGTCGCTGGCCAAGATATGTTCCGGTTGCGGAACGCCGTGCACGCGCCGAGCGCATGGCCGCAGGGGCGTGCGCGGATGGAGCGCCGCTGGAGCCGGTACACATCGCAGGACGAAAGATCGCCAGCACGGCCTGGGGGACGACGTGGTGCGCGCACATCGAAGGCTTTCACGACTACTCCAACCGGCTGCCCCGTGGGCGCAGCTACGTACGCAACGGCTCGGTCATCGACCTGGTGATCACCAAGGGCGAGATCCGCGCGCAGGTCGTGGGCAGCAAGCTGTATAAGCAGGTCATCGCCATCCGGCCCTGCAAGCCCGCGCTCTGGAAGCGCGTCGTCGCGCGCTGCAAGGGCAGTGTGGGCTCGCTGATCGAGATTCTGTCGGGGCGCATCTCAGAGAGCCTCATGAGCGAGATGACGGCTGACGCGAACGGCATCTTGCCGGACCTGTCGCAGATCAAGATGAGCTGCTCTTGCCCCGACTGGGCGAGCCTCTGCAAGCACCTGGCAGCGGTGCTGTACGGAGTCGGCGCGCGCCTCGACGAGCAGCCGGAGCTGCTCTTCATGCTGCGCGGTGTCGATCCGAGCGACCTGCTGGCCACGGTCGACACGCTCCCTGCAACGAAGGGTTCAGCACGCCGTGTGGAGGGTGATCTCTCGACCGTCTTCGGCATCGATCTTGACGACGGTGAGGCTGATGATGCGCCGCGGGTCGCCAGGCCCCGAGGCACGGCGAAGGGCAAGGCGAAGCAAAGGGCCAAGGCCCCGAGCAAGCGCAAGGTCAGCACGCGAGGCACTGCCAAGCCGCTGCCAGAACCAGCGCCGAGCGACGCTGGCTACCGGGTCCGTCACCGACTCAAGCGCAGCGGGGAGATCGAAACGCGGCCGGCGGCGGCCGAGCTGGTCACTCGGCAGGATCTGCTCTCTCGAGGCATTGCAGCGGGCACGATCAGCGGCTGGGTACGCCAGGGCATCCTGCGGTCCTCCGGCAACAGGGGCGTCTACGAGCACACGGCCACGTCCAAGCGACGGGTCAGGGGGTACCAGCGGTGAGGCCGAACGAGATCGGCCGCGAAGGCGTGCGGGAATCGGGCCACTCGTTCAACGGCGGTGACCCGTGCCCTCGATCGCCGCGGCGGGAATCGTGATCTCGAAGAGCACACGCTGGCTGACGAAGTCGATCCCGTAGCGTGCGCTGACGAGCAAGCCGAAGCTGCCGACGTGATCCAGTCGCGCCGCAGCCGCCCGGGATGCCGCCAGCGCGTCGGTGATGGCCACGATTCCCCGAAAGGGAATGCCGCCGAAGTGCAACGGTACGGGCAGCGGGACGAGCAGGTTGGCAACCTCGCGGCCGCCCAGGCCGACGGTGATCGTGCGCCGCAGTCGTGGGTCGCCGAGGTCCAGCGCAGTGTCGGCAGAGAGCACCGCGGGGTCCACGAAGAGGCCATCGGCGCCCGTGTCGAACACGAAGCGACGTTCGGGGCCGTCACCGATCTGCGCCTGGACCAGCAGCAGGTTGTGCACTAGTTCGAAGGGCGTGGCTCCCGTGCGGACGACGGCATTCTGGGGGATGGCCAGGGGAGGCAATCGCAGCGGGCCGTCCGGCGGCAGGAGCTGCAGGCGCCCGCGCTGCAGGTCGAGCACCAGCTGAAAGTCGCGCAGCAGCGAGACGCCCAGTGTGCCAACGATGCCCGGGCCGATGGGCCGAGGTTGCCCGTCGTCGAGCAGGGCAGGCACGTCGGTCAGGCGTAGCGACCCGATCTGCAGCAGCGGCAGCAGGCACGGCTCGATGGCGTGGTTGCCGGCGGCCGTCGACACGCTGGCCTGCGCGGTAGCCGAGCGCCGCAGCAGGTGCGCCGCTTCGGGGCCGAGCACGGTCATGGACGCTCCGCTGTCGACGATGAACCAGCCGGAGACCGTGGCGCCCTGCCCATCTCCAAGGAGCACTTCCACGGCGGGCAGCGATGGCTGGCGCTCCAGGGCCACGTCCAGGCCCGCGAAATCGGCCGGCCGCGCGTGGGGCCTGCGGCCCTCGAGCAGACCGGCGAAGGTCCGCGCCAGGCGCTCGGTGGCGTGCTTGCCGCCGTCGGGATCGGGCTCGTGTTGCGAGGCCCGCTCCAGCAAGGGTAGCGCCCCCGCGAAGTGGTTCGCGTCCAGCATCAGCTGTCCGAGGAAGAACGGCGCCTCGGGACGTTTCGGATCGACGCGCATGGCCTCGCGCAACGTCTCGACGGCTTGCAAGAACGAGGTTGCGTCGCCCCCAGCCAGGGAGCGAGCGCGCTCGACCAGGGCCAGCACCGGGACCGCGTCGGACCGCCGCAGCGCCGAGTCCAGCGCGTGCTCGGCCAGCTGCGCTGCCCGTTGCCTCCGTCCCCGCTCGGTGTGTGCCGCCGCCAGCAACGCCAGCGCCCGTGGGTGCTCGGCGTCCACGGCCAGGACGACGCTCGCGGCCCGTTCGGCGCGGGGCGACCAACCCAACCACAGGAAGCGCTCGTTGACGTCGAGCCAAGCGCCCACATCGTTGGGCCGAGCGCCGGAAGCCTCGCGCCACAACTGCTCGAGGGCCGACATGGCTGCGGCCTCGTCGGCGTGCAGGGCGGGCTTGGTGCCGCCCAGGGGAGGCAGGGCGTCGAAGCGCATCGTCATGCGCGGATCGACGTCGCTGTCGAGGGGACGCAGCAGTGTCTGCGCGAGGGCTGCCGGATCTGCGGCGACGGTCGGAGCGGGAAAGATGTCGCTGTGGTCGACCTCGTCGGCCTTGCTGCAAGCGGACAGGAGTGGCAGCCCCAGCGCCGCGATCGTCGCCAGGCCACGACGGGCGACGCGGTAGCGGCCGAGGTTGCCGTGGCTCGCGAGGCTCATGGTCACCAATATGCCCTGCCCGCCGAGAAGTGTCACCCTTCCTGCCGGACGCGAATGGTCCGTGTGGCCCCGATGCGAAACGGGGTGCCGAGCTCGGAGTGAACCCGGTTGCCGACCGAGATGATGGCGTCGAGGATGGCGTCGAGGTTGTAGTGGTCTATCTGGCGCGAGACCTGCCGCTGGCCCTCCTGTCGAACTCTCCGGAATCTCCGGAGAGTTGCCTCAATGCCCAGCTCGCCTTCCTCGTAGATGTTCTGGAGATGCTCATTGATGGTCCGCACGTCTTTCTGGAACAGCTCAGCGGTCAGTAGCTGGCTCGGCCACAGCGTCTCGTCCTCGAACCGGCACTCGACACGGGTGCTGCCATCGGCTGCCTGGCATCAGGAGCTGGGCGAGGGATCTTCTCCTCACGGCAGACGGCGTTCCAGCGAACCGGTTACACATGGCCGTGCGGCGCAAGCCAGGCTAGGCTCGCGGCTTACGGCTCTGCAGCAGTGGTCCCCTCGTCGATGACAGTACGGCCGGGTTCATATCGATGGTTAGTAAGACTGAACCACGACTAACTGTCGATATGAACAGCCCCGGATGCTGCGATTCTGCTGCGAGAACCCGCAGCAGAGTCTGTGGCCGGAACGGCACCTCTCCACATTAGGTGCTTCCTCTCCTCTGTGCAGTGGACCGCCCGGGTGCGGCTGGTATAGACTTACAGCTCCATGGACGGCCGGGGTGAACAATGAGCGGCAAACCTATACCACTGGGCGGGCTCGAGGGATCGACCCGAGTTCTGCTCAATCGCCTGCACAGGGCCTTCTCGGGCCCCTTCAAGGCCGATGAGGTCTCCGAGGTGCTGGGGGTGAGCCAAGCCAAGGCGCGACGGCTGCTGGCTCACCTGGCGGCGAAGGGCTGGCTGGCTCGTGTGCGTCGCGGTCTCTACACGACCGTGCCCCTGGAAGCGTCCGAGCCCGAGGGCTGGCTCGCTGACCCATGGGCCGTGGCGGCGCGGACCTTCGCACCGTGCTACGTCGGCGGCTGGTCGGCCTTGCACCACTGGGAACTGACCGAGCAGCTCTTTCGGTCGGTGGTCATCTTCACCGCCACGTCGGTACGGAACAAGGAGCGAGTCGTCCAGGGGACGACGTTTCGTCTCAGGCAGGTCTCTGACGCTCGGCTCTTCGGCTTGAAGACCGTGTGGCGACAGAAGACGCCAGTGCAGGTGTCCGATCGGGAACGCACGCTCGTGGACTGTCTGGATCGCCCGGCCATCGGCGGCGGCATCCGGCACGTGGCCGACTGCGTCGAAGAGTGGCTCGCCGTCGCCGCACGGGTCGACGTCGAGCGGCTCGTGGAACATGGCGATCGACTGGGAAACCGGGCGGTCTTCAAACGGCTCGGTTACCTGCTCGAAGCGCGCTCGTTGGCGGCCCCGGAGTTGAGCCGGAACTGCGCCGAGCGCATCAGCTCCGGCGTGAGCCCCCTCGATCCGAGTTCCGAGACGGCAGGGCGCATCATTCGCCGCTGGCGCCTGCGCGTGAATGCCCGCGTGTGAACCGTCGCTGAGATGATCACGCGAGCGGACATCGTCGAGCGGGCCAACGAGTGGGGGCTCTCCGAGAGCGTCGTCGAGAAGGACTACGTGATCGGCTGGCTTCTCTGGGGCATTGGCGCTCACCCGCTGCTCTCGCGCTCATGGGCTTTCAAGGGCGGGACGTGCCTGAAGAAGTGTTTCTTTGAGACCTACCGGTTCTCGGAAGATCTGGACTTCAGCGTCTTGCCGGGCAGCCCATTCCAGGATGCAGCGCAGGTCTTTGATGAGGCTGTCGTCAGACGCGCCATCGACGAAGTCCTGGAGGCCGTGCAGGAGGCATCGGGGCTCAACGTCTTCGCACGAGACCTCTACCTGAAGCCCAGGAACCACGGCCGCGGACTCGAGGGCCGCGTGTACTACCTCGGGCCAACGGGGTCGACCCAGGTGGCCAAGATCAAGCTCGACATCAGCGGCACAGAAGCGGTGGTGCGGCCCACAGTGATGGCGAAGATATGTCACAGTTTCCCGGACGTTCTCCCAGGGCCTGCGAGCGTCCGCGCCTACTCATTCGAGGAGGTGTTCGCCGAGAAGATCAGAGCGATGGGCGAGCGGGGCAGGCCCCGCGACCTTTACGACATCGTGAACCTGTACAGGCACCAAGGGCTGGGCCGGGCCCCCGAGCTGATCCGCGAGGTGCTGATCGAGAAGTGCGTCTCCAAGGGCGTCGAGGTGCCAACCGAAGAAACGGTGTTGGGCGCATCGACGCTGCCGGAGCTGTGGTCGGAGTGGGAGAACATGCTGGGGCATCAGCTCCCGGACTTGCCGCCGGTCGAGGCGTACGTCGAGGAGCTGCGCAGTCTCTTCCGCTGGCTTCAGGGCGAACTGGACCTGGAGGAGTTGCCAGCCTTCAACACAGGAATGGGTGAGCAAGCTGCCTGGACTCCTCCGCCGATCATCTCGCTGTGGGGCGTCGCTGGTATCGAGAGCCTGAGGTTCGCCGCTGCGAATCTGCTGTTGGTCAAGATCGGCTACAAGGGCGGCTTCCGGTTGGTTGAGCCTTACTCGCTTCGGCGCACCATGGCGGATGACCTGTTGCTGTACGCCCAGCGGCCCGAACAGAATCAGATCAAGTCCTATCGCGTCGATCGCATTCACGGGATCGAGGTGCAACGCGAGGTCTTCGAGCCACGCTACCCGGTGGACTTCACGCCGGGAGGATCGATCACTGCCCGGCCGACACGCCGAGGCCCCGGGAGTCGTGGGGGGCTGCTCGGCCGCACGCGATCGCCGGACCGCCCGTATGCCGTGCGGTGTCCTCGGTGCGAGAAGATCTTCAGGAGAAAACGGCCCTCGACGCGGCTCAACGCGCACAAGGATCCCAGCGGTTTTCTCTGCTCCGCAAGGACTGGCATCAGGATTGAGTAGGCCGAGCCCGTAGGTTGTTTTTTCCCTCCGGCGATTCGAAGAGACTTGTGTGCCGGATCAGGGGGGGCAACCTTGGCTGATCAAGTGGGTCAGTTTTGGATGGACATCTCCATACTGCGTCAGTGAAGGGTTCTTCCGGTCGTTCGCCACCGTGGTGGGACCTCCTTGATGAGCATGGCGCCGAGCGTGTCCTTGTGGATGGCCTCGAGCTTCTTCCAGGCCTGGAGCACGACCGGCGCCATGGCAAGGCGTCCGCGTTGAAGTTCGACCAGCACGCCTCGACGAAGGTCTGGTCGGCGGTCGTCCAGTGCGATCAGGCGTCGGAGCTGCTGGCCGGGCACTCCTTCTTGGTCTCGTCACATGCGCTCTTCTCCTCGGCCGAGCACTCGCTCTTGGAGGCGGAACAGTCGGACTCCTGTGCCGTGCTGCAGTGGCTGGGGTCGGTGATGAGGTCGGTCGGGCCGTCGGCGGAGGCGGCGATGGTGTCACCGGCGCAGGCGGAGGTGACGAGCAGGATGGCCAGGCCGAGGCTGGGGATAAGCTTGCGGAGCATGTCGGAGGTTCCAGTGAGAACGGGGTCAGGAGTGGCTCCGAAGGGAGGAGCCGCCTCGCCACGCCTCAGCGTGAGGGTGCGCGAGGACAGGGCATGCTACCCGATCGACGCGAACCGGGAAGGCTGACCAAGCCGTGGGTGTGTCGGTGGGACGGGCTCGGTGCCGGCCAGAGAGCGCCAATGCATAGGCGCTCTCTCCGACGCATGGCGCGTCCGCGGGTGCAGGCATCGTTGGCAGATCTGTGCACGGCACAAGACAAGCACCCGCATCGGGGTGGCCAGATTCTGGAGACCCCTCCGGAGACCCTTCTACCCGATGATGTGCCGGTGTCAGCCGTGTGTACTGGTCCGGGGTATCCACGGGCCGCCGCGTGCGTCACCAACCACCGCCCGCGAGGTTGGTGGCGAACCGGCCGTTTCTCGCCCGTATCGCCCCGTCATCTCCCAACGCACAGTAGCATTCCCGCCAGGACTCGAACCAGCGACCGCCGGATTAGAAATTCGGTGGTGGTGGGGTGTAAGTGCGAGCGGGCAAAGGGATAGGGGCAGCGCGAAACGTCTGGATGTCCCAGAGGAAGCCTATCGGAAGCTGTCGGCGTTGAGCTTGCCCACCGGCGGCTTGCCAAGCCTCCGACTGCGGGGACGGAGATCCGTGGAGCGACGCACACTGGCCTGGCTCGGCATGGACGCCTCTTCTGGCAAGCCACAGAAACGGTGCTAAAGAAGAGTTGCGTGTATGTCGCATCTGACATACACGTATGCCATGGGAGACGACGACAAGCCGCTGGTTTGGTTGGCTGGAGAGATCAAGACCCCACCCTTCACCGCGGAGGCACGACTTGAAACTGGCTACTTGCTCCGACGGCTGCAACAGGGTGAGAGGCTCTCGATGCCCCAGTCTCGACCCATGCCGTCCATCGGGCGGAGGTGCCACGAGTTGCGCGTAGTAGACGAGGGTGCCACTTGGCGCATCGTCTACAGGCTGGACTCGGATGCCGTCGTTCTCCTGGACGTCTTTTCCAAGAAGACCCGCACCACGCCGAAGAGAGTGATCGACGCCTGCCGCCGGCGGCTCAAGGCATACGATCAGCTCAGCTCACCGGACTCTCCGTCATGAAGAAGCAAAAGAAGGATCGCCTGATCGAAGCTGGCTGGAAGGTCGGTGATGCCAAGGAGTTCCTGGGCCTGTCTGATGAGGAGGCTGCGCTCATCGAGGTGCGCCTCGCCCTGGCCAAGTTGCTCACCGAGGCGCGCAAGCGTCGCCACGCCACCCAGGAACAAGTGGCCAAGCTTGTGGGCTCGAGCCAGTCCCGAGTGGCCAAGATGGAGGCTGCGGACGGGTCTGTTTCGGTAGACCTCCTTCTGCGCGCAGTCTTCGCAATGGGCGTCTCGTTTGGAGACCTGGGCGATGCGTTCGCCGAACTGAAGCCGATCAAGCCTGGGCGGCGGCCGGGGGCCAAGCGTGCGACTCGGCCTCTTGCGCGCCGCCGGTGAGGTGGAGCGTGATGTTCGTCGTGCAGCGGCGCGGCTTTCGATGCCTCGCTTCCCGCTGACGAACTTGTAAGGACTACTTACAAGTTGCCGGCAGATCCTGCTCTCGCCCCCCTGGAAGGCATCTCGCAGCTTGCTCACCTTCTCAGAGCAGGTGGGCGCAATGCGGGTGAGCAGCTGTCTCTCTGCCGGGCTGCTCTCCGCGATCACCATGGTCAGGGTGAGAAAGGCTGGTGGTGGTGGCGAGGGGTTCGGCTGACCCTGCGCTGACTCGCTTCTTGAACAGTTGCGGATTATGCAACAGTTGCCTCTCGGGCGAGTTCTCTCAGTGGGGAACTGCTGCGGTCACTGGCGGTAGCCCTTCCCCGTTTGGCGGGGGGGGCTTGAACGGTGCGGGCGCAGTCGACGTCTGGCTAGCGCCGTAGTCTCTCCGCCTCGGCCTCCCAGGCTTCGGTCGAGAGGTGGGGCCTAACACCGGGCGGGCCACCTCGGCCAGGAGGGCGTGTCGCGAAGGGTGCCGTCGCGGAGCAGTGCATCCATCTTGTGGCCCTGGCCAGGCAGCAGATCGCTGCAGTCCCGGATACCCCTCCGGATACCCTTCCAACCGATGATGTGCCGGTGTCAGCCGGTGTCAGCCGGTGTGTGTCGGTGTTGGCGCCCCACGCGCCCCCGTGTCGCGCCCCGGCCACCTCCCGCGAGGCTCGCGCCGAACCGCCCAATCCTCGCCCGTATCGCGCCGCCAGCGCCCAACGCGCATTGGCGTTCCCGCCAGGACTCGAACCTGGGACCGCCGGATTAGAAATCCGGTGCTCTATCCAACTGAGCTACGGGAACATCGGCGTCATTGAACCCAACCAACCTCCCCAAGGGAACGCCTAGCCTTCCGGGGCTGTGTGGGGGGCTCAGAGAGCTGGCCCCGGCCATTCTTGGCGCCCCGCAGCTCAGCCTTCACGCGCACGCGCGTCGAGGCCTTCACCCGAGCCAGCCTCGCAGCTCACCCCCCGCGCTTCGGCCGCCCCAACATCGCCTCCACCTTCTCCACCAACTCGACCACCTGCGCCGACGCCGCACCCTCCGGATCGAGCCGCCCGTAGTTCTTCAGCATCACCCGGGCGAACTCGAGATTCCGGTCCAGGCGCTGCAACGCCCGGGCCCCGTGGAACAGCACGTTGGGCTGCACGCGCTCGTAGTGAAAGTCCACGATCAGCGTCGAGTAGCAGTACCACGCCTCCTCCAGCCGCGCGGTCAGCAGGTACGCCTGGGCCAGCCGGGCATACGTGGCCGCGCTGGTCCGCCCCAGGTGGGCGATGATCGCGCGGCGCAGGGGCTGGATGGCCTCCTCGGGACGGCCGAGGCGCATGAGCAGCGAGCCGATGGCGCTGTTGAACACGTAGGTGTTGGGCACCCGGGCATCGGCCTCCACATTCACTGCCAGAGCGTCCTCGTAGCGACCCAGGGACTGGGACACCTGGGCCTGCAGGCTCAAGAAGTCGCTGCCGTGGGGGAAGGCCTGATCCGCCTCGACCAGCAGGGCGATGGCCTCGTCGAGCAAGGCCTCGCGAACCTCTGCCTGTGCGTCGCCTTGCTCCTGCGCGGCCAGGTCCATCAGCTCTCCGGCCTCGGCGCCCAGGGTCGTGGCTTTCAGGTACCCGGCCGTGGCGGGGGCGAACGTCGACCCCAGGCCGACCACCAGGCCCAGCCCCGCCATGCCCACCGCCACGCGCGGTTTCTGCGTCCGGCTCACACACCCCGCCCGGGTCATCACCGCCAGCAAGATCACCACCAGGCTGCCGGCCTCCACCCACAGCATGGGCGTCTCCCACAAGAAGTAGGCCAGGGACGCGACCAGCGCAGCCAACGCGGCATGAAACAACGGCCGCCGCTGCTCGTCATCCACAAGAAAGGCCGAGCCCTTGAGCGCTGCGTGGCGGGCGTGCCTGGCGAGAAAGAGAAACGCAAGCAGTCCGGTCGCGCCCATCTCGGCGGCGATGTGCACGAACTGGTTGTGTGCGTGGGGGACTGTCGACTCCGCGGCCATGTAGCTGGGCAGGGCCGAGTCGAAGTTGCCGATGCCCACTCCGAGCAGCACGTGGTCGGCCATCATGTCCAGGGCGCCCTTCCATACTGCCAGGCGCGAGTAGTTGAAGTCGCTCTTGTCCGGATCGAACAACATCAGCACACGCTCGACGGCGTGGCCGACGGTGTCCTGTCCCCAGCCGGTGAGCGAGGCGGCGATGGCGACCACTACCAGCACCACCACGCCGAGCAGCGCCTTGGAGGCCAGCTTCTGCAGGGCCGTCCGACGACTGCTGTGATCGCTGCGGGACAGGGCGCGTAGCAGGCCTGACACACACAGAGCCGCGCCCACTGCCAGGTACGCTCCCCGGCTGCCGGTCACGGCCAGGTAGGCCAGCAGGGGCAGCAAGCAGAGGCCGAGCACCTGGCGCATGCGCTTCGTCAGCCCCGCCTCGCTGAACGCTACCAGGGCCCCCGCAAGAATGGGCACCACGTACTGGGCCGCCAGATAACTATGGGGAAACAGGCCCGCGTTCAGGTACATCGACCGGCTGGCCTCCGGCGCCCCGTCGGCTCGAAAGCGCAGGAAGCCCGCCAGGCCCAGCACGGAGATCACCAGGGCTCCGAGCAGCAGGGCGCCGAAGAGCTGCAGCACATCTCTGCGGCAGCGGAGGGTCTTGATGGCCAGCACGTAACAGCAACCCAGGCCCACGTAGACGCCCATGTCGTAGTGGGCCAGGCCGGGCACCCGGGCGCCTCCGACCGAGGCCAGGGCGGCCAGCAACCACACGCCCAGAGCGATGTCGGTGGGGGTGCCCAGGGCGGGCTGCTCACGCCCGGCGAGGGCCTCGACGAGCAGCCATGCAACCCCCAGCCCGGCCAGGGCCAGCAGCAAGACCTGTTTGGTCGCCAGGGTCGCTCCGGCCAGGGGCACCAGGGGCGCGAGGGGCACGGCGACGACCAGGGCCAGCAGGAACCACCGGGCTCCCGTCCGCTCTACGATTCGGTGGCATGTGCTGGGCTGACTCATGACAGCGTCGTTTGTACCCTACGGACTGTCCCAGCCTGGAGTGTGCAGATGAACGTCTTGGTGGTCGGCTCTGGTGGCCGCGAACATGCCTTCGTGAAGGCCCTGTCGGCGAGCGCCGATCTGGGCCAGCTGATCGCTGCTCCGGGCAACCCCGGCATGGCCGCCCATGCCCGGTGCTACAACGTGGCCGCCGACGACGTCAAAGGCCAGGTGGCCCTGGCTCGAGAGCACGGCGTGGGCCTGGTGGTGGTGGGGCCCGAGGGTCCCCTGGTGGCAGGGCTGGTCGATGCCCTGAAAGAGGCTGGCATCCCGGCCCTTGGGCCCACCAAGGCTGCGGCCCATCTCGAGGGCAGCAAGTCGTTCATGAAAGATCTGTGCCGCCGGGCACGGATCCCCACGGCGGCGTCCCGGTCGTTCAACGCTGCCGCCGAAGCCCTGGCCTACGTCGAGAGCCACGAGCGCTGGCCGTCGGTGATCAAGGCCGACGGCCTGGCCGCGGGCAAGGGCGTGATCATCGTCCACGACGCGCAAGAGGCCACCCAGGTGGTGCGGGACATCATGCTCAACGACCGCTTCGGGGGGGCGGGCGCTCGCATCCTCATCGAAGACTTTCTCGAGGGCGAAGAGCTGTCGGTGATCGCTCTGGTCGACGGCGAGACCATCGCCGTGCTCGAGCCGTCCCGCGACCACAAGGCCGCCTTCGACGGGGACACGGGCCCGAACACCGGGGGCATGGGCGCCTTCTCGCCGAGCAAGCTGCTCACCCCGCGCATCTACGGGCAGATCGAGGAGCGCATTCTCATTCCCACCGTGCACGCCATGGCTCGGGAGGGGCGGCCTTACCAGGGCATCCTTTACGTGGGCCTCATGCTCACCATCGAGGGGCCCTGCGTGCTCGAGTACAACGTGCGCGGCGGCGACCCCGAGATGGAGGTCTTGTTGCCGCGACTGCAGACCGACGCGCTCAACCTGTTTCACGCCACCGCCACGGGCGCCCTGGCCGAGCAGGACGAGCTGGTCTGGATGCCCAAGACGGCCTGCGGCGTGGTGCTGGCTGACGGCGACTACCCTACGAGCACGACCCCCGGCCATGTCATCCACGGCATCGCCGACGCCGAGGCCATGGACGACGTCTTCGTCTACCAGGCAGGCACGAAACAGGTGGGCGACCAGGTGCAGACCGCGGGCGGGCGCGTGCTCTGCGTCACCGGGCTGGGCGACGGACTAGAGGGCGCCCGGGCCACGGCCTACAAGGCCATCGAGAGCATCAGCTTCGAAGGCATGCGCTGTCGTAGCGACATCGGCTGGCGCGAGCTACCTCAACAGAGCCATCCATCCGAACCGGTGACCTGAGGAGACAGGGGACCATGCGCGACGTCATCCGCTTGTTCGAGAAGTTCCTGGAGACGCGGAGTCTGCGACTGACCCGGCAGCGAGGCGAGATCCTGCGGGCCATGTACGCCACCCACAAGCACATCTCTGCCGATGATCTGTACGACCTGCTGCGCAAGCATGATCAGCAGGGCAAGCTCAAGATCAGCAGGGCCACGGTCTATCGCACCCTGTCGCTGCTCAGCGAAGGGGGCTTCATCCAGGCCCTCGACCTGGGCACGGAGCAGGGCACGCTCTACGAGCATGTGCTCGGACACGACCATCACGACCATCTGATCTGCCTCAGCTGCGGCCGCATCATCGAGTTCATGGACAGCGACCTCGAACGGATCCAAGACGAGGCCGTGGCCAGGCACGCCTTCAAGCCCAGCTGGCACCGGCTCAACGTCTACGGCACCTGCAAGGCCTGCCAGGCCAAGGGCGTCGACGCGGGCAGCGATGTGGGCTTCGCAGACGGCGAGGCCAACGAGGCCCACAGCGCTGACCAGGATGACCCCGCCGACGAGGCTGCCGGCACGGCCCTGCCCGACGGCGGCGACGACTCCTCCCAGGCTCGCGGCGGCGCCGACTCAGCGCTGCTCGACGGCGGCACCGACGTGGTGGGCGCCCAAGGGGGCTGAGGGCCACAGGGCCTGACGGGCCTGACGGGCCTGACGGGCCTGACGGGCCTGACGGGCCTGACCGGCTGACCGGCTGACCGGCTGACCGGCTGACCGGCTGACCGGCTGACCGGCTGACCGGCTGACCGGCCTGACGGGGCTGGTGGGGCTGGTGGGGCTGGTGGCAGGGGAGGCTTGAGGTCCCCCGAGGCGTGATGGTCTTGGGGGCGGGAGGTCCCCGAGGGACAGAGCGGACGGGCGGGCTTCGGGCTCCTACGATTCGTCGGGATCTGGTGTGGACCCGTGGGTCAGCTGTGCTATCGTCTCGCGGTTGAGATCCAGTCGCATTTAGAGCCACCCGCCCCAGGCCCTCCCATGCCAGCCACACTCGCCGATCTGCCCAGCGGACACCAGGCCACCCTTCACTCGGTGGAGGGCGAACGGGCCTACCGGCGCCGCCTGCTCGAACTGGGTTTCGTGCCCGGCACATCCGTGCGTCTCGTGCGTCGGGTCGAGGTGGGGGACGTGCTCGAGGTCGAGCTGCGCCACAGTCGGGTCTCCCTGCGCATCAGCGAGGCTCGGGCGATCTCACTGGAGCCGAACGAGCGAGTGCAGGTCTCGGCGGAGCCCGCGACCACCGGGCCCTCGTCATGCGCATCGGCGACGCCCGAATCGGCGTCATGCCACGGCGGACCGAGCGCCCCCACGCCTGCGGAGCCAGCCTCGTGACTCGCGCCGTGGTCGCCATCGCCGGCAACCCCAACGCCGGCAAGACGACGCTCTTCAACGCGCTCACCGGGGCGCGGGCCAAGGTGGGCAACTATCCGGGCATCACCGTGGAGCGTCGCGAGGGCCAGCTCGAACTGCCTGACGGACGCTCCGCCCAGCTGGTGGACATCCCCGGCACCTACAGCCTCTCGGCCCGCACCGCAGAAGAGCAGGTGGCCATCATCGCCATCGCCGGGCTGAACCCCTTCGCCGATCCGGACTGCGTCATCGTGGTGGTCGACTCCACCCAGCTGGCGCGCAACCTCTATCTGGCCCTGCAGGTCCTCGAACTGCGGCTCAAGGTGGTGGTGGCCCTGAACATGTCGGACGTCCTGGCCAAGAAGAACATGGTGGTGGACGCCGCGCGCCTGTCTGAACACCTCGGCGTGCCCGTGGTGCCCATCTCGGCCACGAAGGGCGACGGCATCTCCGAGCTCCGTCAGGCGGTGGCTGACCTGACCTCGTCGCCGAAGGAGCACCTGTCGAACGCCGTGTCCACTGCGCCCAACGGCGCGGTCGCTGCAGCCATCGCGGCGGTGTGCCCGTTCATCCCCAATGGCTGGAGTCGTCAGGACCAAGAACGCCGCTCAGCCCTGGCGACCTGGGCTCTGCTGTCCGTCGATGACAGCGATGAGCTCTGGGATGTCTCCGACGAGCTGCGCGATGCGGTGCTCACCCAGCGCGCCGCCGCGGTCGAGCAGGGCGTCGATCTCGACCTCGAGCTGGTGTCCGCTCGCTACGCCTGGATCGACGGCGTCATCCCCGACGTGCTCCGCGGCGTGCCCTCGAACCTGCGCCGCTTCAGCGACGCGGTGGACAAGGTGCTCATCCACCCGGTGGCCGGCTTCACCCTGTTTCTGATCGTCATGTCCCTGGTCTTCCAGGCCCTGTTCAGCTGGAGCAATCCGGCCATCGACTTCGTGGGCGACCTGGTCGCGGGCTTCGGCAACCACCTGGGCTCGATCTTGCCGTCGGGCATCGTCACCGACTTTCTGACGGACGGCGTGGTGGCGGGCGTAGGCGCAGTGCTGGTCTTCCTGCCTCAGATCCTGCTGCTGTTCCTGTTCATCTCGGTCATGGAAGACAGCGGCTACATGGCCCGGGTGGCGTTCTTGATGGACCGCATCATGAAGGCCATCGGGCTCACCGGCCGGGCCTTCGTGCCCATGCTCTCGGGCTTCGCCTGTGCCATCCCGGCGATCATGGCCACCCGCACCATGGAGCGCCGACGCGATCGCATGCTGACCATGATGGTCGTGCCCATCATGACCTGCTCGGCGCGCCTGCCCGTCTACACCCTGATCATCGCCGCGCTCTACCCCGCGGGAGACGAACCGGGGGGCACGGTGCTGGGCGTGTTCTCGTTGCAGGCGTTGCTCATGGTGGCCATGTACCTGTTCAGTACGGTGGTGGCACTGCTCGCCGCCGCGGTCATGGGCCGGGTGCTCTTTCGGGGCGGTCCGGCGCCCCTGCTGCTCGAGCTGCCGCCCTACCGGTTGCCCCACCCGACCTCGGTGCTGCGCATGATGTGGGAGCGAGCCCGGCTCTTCGTCAGCGAAGCGGGCACGGTGATCCTCACCTGCACCGTGGTGCTGTGGATCCTGCTCAGCTTCCCCCGCATCGAAGAGTACTCACGGGACTACGACGGCGAGGCCGCCGCGCTCACCGAACGAGCCACCCTCGAAGGGCACCCCGAGGTCTGGCTGACCGACCAGCTCGCCGTGCTGGAGAAGGCCCAGGAGGGCGAGCAGCTGCGGGCCACCTACGGTGGTCAGCTGGGTCGTTCCATCGAACCCCTGATCAGCCCCCTGGGCTTCGACTGGAAGATCGGCGTGGGACTGATCGGAGCCTTCGCCGCGCGGGAGGTCTTCGTCAGCACCATGGGCGTGGTCTACGGCATGGGCGAGGACAGCGACGAGGACTCGGTGCCCCTGCGCCAGCACCTGCAGGCCGAGACCTGGCCCGACGGCAGGACGGTCTACACGCCCCTGGTAGGCCTGTCGCTCATGGTCTTCTTCGCCCTCGCGGCCCAGTGCATGTCCACCCTGGCGGTGGTCCGTCGCGAGACTCGTAGCTGGCGCTGGCCGATCTTCTTGTTCAGCTACATGACCCTGCTGGCCTGGGTCTCCTCGTTCGTCGTCTATCAGGGCGGACAAGCGCTGGGCTTCGGGTAGGCCTCCACGCCTCCCCTGAGTTGCAGTCCTGTGGCACAGACTACGCTGCTGCTGCCTCTTGAGATTGGATCATGGCGCCGCCCACGAACAGCAGGGCGTCTTCCCAGGTGGTGGCGGCCTCTTCGGTCCAGTCGTCGCCGAGACACTCGGCCAGGACGGTGAGCAGGGAGTAGGTCACGCAGGGGTACATGCGCGGGGTGACCTTGTAGCCCAGGTGGGTCTGGCCCAGCTTCTCCAGCACGGGGGCCAGCTCGTCGGGCTTGTCGACCAACGCCACCACGGCGGCGAGGCTCTGGATCAGCTTCACGCGCTGCTGATCAAAGTCGGTCTCCGCAAACAGCGGCCGCACCTGGGGGAAGGTGCCCAGCATGCGAGCGTAGAAGGCCTGCGCCAGATCGTCGGCACGGGGAGCAACGGAGGCGAAGGTGGAGCGGAGCAGGGCGATGTTCATGGACAGCGGCTTTCGGGTGTGTTGATGGTGAAGGGAGGGTTGTGAGAGCGGTCAGTGGTTGGGCAGGCTGGCCAGGCCGTGGTGGGGCGCCGGCCGCCGCACCAGGTCAGCGATGGAAGTGCCGCGCAGGCTGTCGTAGAAGGCGTCCTCGGCCTGCATGATCTTCACGCGCAGGCGGCAACCGGGCTCGAGCACGCAGGCCAACTCGTCGTCCACGCAGGCCAGGGGGTGGCCCCGCTCTTCGAGCTGGCCGATCACATCGGCCACGTCGATCTCGGCGGCAGGCACGGCCAGGCTCACGCCGCCGCCTCGTCCGCGGGTGGCCTGGATCCAGCCGCCGCGCACCAGGGATTGGCTGACCTTGGTCAGGTGCTCCCGTGAGATGTCGTACTGGGTGGCCATCTCCTCGAGGGTCGCCCGGCGATCCGCGCGGGCGAGAAAGATGAGCACCCGCAGCCCGTAGTCTGTGTGGAGTTTCAGGTTCACGGGAAAAGTGGTATCACGACTACCACTTTAGGGCAACAGCGAAGGGCGAGCGAGACTCTGGTACCCCGTGCTACGGCTCTGTGAGCGTCAGCGCAGCCAGGCGCTGCTGCGCCGCCTCGATGTCGAGCACCACCTGGGCCTTGTCTGCGGAGTCCCGCACCTGGGCCATGAAGATCGGCGCCATGTCGAGCAGCATGCGCTGCATGGCCGGATCGCCTGCGCCCACGTAGCTGGCGTGCACCAGGGCGGCGTAGGCCTCCGAGGTGATGGCGCCCCGGGCCTCGGTGCGCTTGTAGAAGGTACGCAAGGACATCTGGGCATCGAGCCGGGGCCAGGCCGCGATCCCCAGACCGAGGCCGAGGGCCACCGCACCGACGCCCACGGCTGCAGGGGTCGGCAGCCAGGCTCGGGTCTCTTCGGGCCGGGGAGCCCAGAGGAAGCCCATGGCGGCGAAGAAGGGTACGGCGGTGGCCGGGTCGGTCCAGGCGTCTTGTCCCAGGCCGAGCACCAGCCCGGTGGTGAAGACGGCGAAGGCCAGGGGCTGCCCACTGTCAGGCTCTCTCAAGGCCCGGCTGAAGCCTCGCCCCGCCGTGAGCAGCAGGGCCAGCACCAGCAGCAGCCCAGCTGGCCAGCCACCCTCAGCAAGAGCCAGGAGCACCTCGTTGTGGGGATGCTCGGCCTCGGTGACCGACCCGGCCAGCCCAGGGCGAGCGGCCTCGTCCGGGTCCCGGTAGGGCGGGGCAAACTGGCGAAAGCGTCCCAGGCCCACGCCCCGCAGGGGGTGATCGGCGGTCATGGCCCAGGCCGTGGCGGCGAGGGACAGACGGACACCGGTGGTGGGGTCGTCCCCTGAGAGGATGGCCGCCTGATCGTCGATCTTCTGGGCGAAGAGGGCGTCGTTGCCCCCGACCCAGGTGGCCAGGGCGGTGCCCACGAGCAGGGCTGCGACCACGACAACCGTGCCCTTGCCAGGCTTGCGTTCGCCGCGCCACCAGGCCACGGCGATCATGACCAGCAGTCCGGCGGCCAGGGCCCAGCGCGCGCCACGGGCTCGGGTCAGCACCAGGGCAGCCGAACAGAGCGCCAGGCAGAGCCCATGGAGCAGCACGCCCTCGCCTCGACTCAAGCGGCAGATGGCCGACACGACCAGGCCAGCCACGACCAAGGCCAGCAAGGCCCCGGAGCGGGTGGTGTTGCCAGACAGCCCGACCACTTCGTCCGGGCTCGGCGTGAGCGACGACTCGAAACCCAGGGCTTGGGACAGGCAGACGGCAGCGAACACCACACCGCAGAGCAGCAAGGCGCCGCCGAGGGCCTCGGGCTTGCGCTGGGCAGCCAGCAATCCGCAGGCCGCCGACACGTGGGCCAGGCCAAAGAGCAGCAGGCGATCGGTGACCGCCGCGTGATCGAGGGCGTCGAGGGCAGCGAAAGAGGCCACCACGGTCGAGAGGACCAACAACCGCGCACCCCGAGAGCGAAACCAGGCGCCCAGCGCTGGCCGGCCAGACCAGGCCAGCACCGGCACGATGAGCAAGGCAGCCAGCAGGGACAGCCCCGCCGCTTTCAGCACCCCTGCGTCCCAGATGTCGTCGACGATCAGCCAACCGGCGCAGCAGACCAGGACGTACAGCAGCCAGGTCTGGCCTGTGGGCGAGGCGGTGGGGCTCTGGGGCTCGGTCATGGGCTCTCGAACAGGGCGTCGGCGAAGGTGACCGGGTTGAAGCGCTCGATATCGTCGGGCGTCTCGCCCAGGCCGATGTAGCGCACGGGCAACTCGAGCTGCCTGCGGATAGAGACGACCGCGCCGCCCCTGGCCGTCCCGTCGAGTTTGGTGACCATGATGCTGGTCACGTCCACGGCCCTGCGGAACTCGAGGGCTTGAGCGATGGCGTTCTGGCCCGTGGTGCCGTCAAGGATCAACAGCACCTCGTGAGGCGCGCCGTCGCAGCCCTTGCCCAGCACCCGCCTGATCTTGTCGAGTTCGGCCATGAGGTTCTTCTGGGTGTGCAGTCGCCCGGCGGTGTCCACGATGAGCACGTCGATGCCTTGCTTCTTCGCGGCCGTCACCGCGTCAAAGGCCAGCCCCGAAGGGTCAGCGCCGGTGTGCTTCTTGACGATGGGGATGGCCAGGCGCTCGGCCCAGATGGTCAGCTGCTCGACCGCTGCGGCCCTGAACGTGTCGCAGGCCGCGAGCATGACCTGGTGCCCTTCGTTCTTGAGCAGGGTGGCCAGCTTGGCGATCGACGTGGTCTTGCCCGAGCCGTTCACGCCGCAGACCAGCACCACGTGGGGCTTGTGGGTGACCACCAAGGGCTCGCTGGCCTCGCCCATCATGGCCACCAGCT
>Ga0114932_10001010_pt1 | contig 33117 bp, 33 predicted proteins | sample 2SBtaG_2_FD_87286 | JGI IMG/M metagenome (GOLD analysis project Ga0114932, IMG submission 87286) | Deep subsurface microbial communities from Kolumbo volcano to uncover new lineages of life (NeLLi) - 2SBTROV12_ACTIVE470 metaG | ecosystem: Environmental > Aquatic > Marine > Volcanic ...
TCATAAATAAATTTAAATATGGCACTTGCCCCTACTGCAGATATAGCCATAGGCATAAAAACAATTGATTTAAAGAAAGCTTCACCCTTATTTAATCTATCTGACAACCAACCTACAACTAATCCAATTAACAAAACAAAGAAAACAACAAAGAATAACCAAATTATTTGATTTCTAATAGTAACAATCATCTCTGGATCAGAAAAAGCCCATTTATAATTTTCAAAACCTATAAAATCATTGCTATATCGATCTTTAAAGCTTATGTAAATAGTTCTTACAGCTGGATAAAAAAGAAATAGTGAAATCATAAATAACGATGGGCCAACAAACATTCTTGCTTCAAGCGCATCCCTGCTGTCCTTTGGAGCAAGCTTTATAATTTTATCCATACCAAGAAATAAAAAAAAGATAAAAGATGAACCTATAATTAAAGCAAATACAACTAATAAATTTCTAGAAATAGCATCTGTTAATTCCCTAAATAAAAGAGCTTGTGATAAAAACCAAATAAGAGGAAAAATACCTAATGCCAACATAGATATTCCTATTGACATTAATTTTTCTTGCTGTGTTACTTCTCTCATCTCAATTTCACTATTTTACACTATCCAATATAAGATAGCCACCCAATAAGGGTGGCTATCAAAACTACTTAAAAAATAGTTGGCTTACGGCCAAGAATTTTCAATAGTGTCTAATGCTGTATCAATATATCCTGGGCCTTCAACAGCTAAGTTCATCATTTCTTTCCAGAATGAACCAGCGCCAACCTCAGGTGGCATTAAGTCAGAAGCATCAAATCTGAAGCTGTTTGCACTTAACGCGGCTGCGATTGTGTCACCGAGAATCTTATTGATTGGTTGTGCGTACAATGATGTATCAAAACCAGTATGAGCACTCAAACGTGCGTTACTGTCTCTGACAGCTACATTGTTGTAGAATTCTGCACTTAACATGTATTCAGCAACAGCTTTTGTTGCATCTCTATCATTAAATGCGCCCCACATGTCTCCGCCACCTAAAGCAGCAGCTGGAAGACTAGCATCAATTGACGGGAATGGGAATACTGTAGTTACAGACCCTGCTCCCGCTTTTTCGCCTTCAGGCCAGAATCCTGTAATAAAGGAAGCTTGTCTATGCATGAAACAACCTGGGTTGCCATTAGCATCCTTTGAGAACATTGGATCTTGAGCATTACCGAAGTATGTTGATACGATAGCATCTGTACCACCGACAACATATCCTTCTGTATGCATGATCTGGCTAAGAAGGGTTGCAGCGTTCTTAACAACTGGATCGTTGAATGGAATTTCGTGGTTTACCCACTGATCGTATGAATCGACACCGTTTCCAGTTCGAAGCATAATATCTTCCATCCAGTCAGTTGCTAACCAACCAGAAGCACCGTTTGAATACATACCGAAACAGAATGGGTTCATTCCGTCACCAACAATTTGATCAGCAAGAGCGATCATTTCGTCCCAAGTTGCTGGAACGGAATATCCTCGTGCCTCAAATTCTGCTGGTTGATACCAAACAATACTCTTAAGGTTCGCTGCATTTGCACCACCATAAATTACGCCATCTACTGTACCTAGTCCTACTAGGTAAGAAGAGAAATCATTTTGATATTGCTCTAGGTCGATATCAAGATCGGCTAGAGGTGTCAACATTCCTCTGTTTGCAGCATCTACTACTGCACCTGGCTGTGGCCATAATGCGAAGTCAGGTGTATCACCAGACTCCATCTGAATTTGAATTTCTTGCTCGAAGTTATCTGAACCTTGGTAGGTAACAACTATTCCTGTTTCCTCCATAAAAGGTTCAAATGCAGCTCTAAATCCGTCTTGGTCTGTACCAATCAAAGCACCAGTTATGGATACTTCTTCGCCTTCAAGGCTTCCGCCTCCACAAGCGCCGAGAATTAGAGTGAGGAGCAAAAAACTAACCAATAAAGGTTTCTTCATATTTTTTTTCCCCTTTGTATACGTACGTAGCCAAAAGGCAATCTCTAACTGGTCGTTAAATACGTAATCAAAGATTGCTTTTAACCTTTATTCATAATATTAAAATTAAGAATCTTTGTTAAGCGTTATTAACTTTTTTTTGTTTTCAATTTGATTTTAAAAATAATTATATTAAATTACGTGCCCGAGGGGGGACTCGAACCCCCACATCCTTTCGAATAACGGATTTTAAGTCCGTCGCGTCTACCAATTCCGCCACCCGGGCTACCATCTTATTAAATTTAATAATTTTTTAGGATTAGCCCTTCTAAAATATCACTTTTTGAAACTTTTAGCTCATTTATTTTGAATTTTTTCATTAAAGAAAGGGCCAATAATACACCTGAAGTAAGGGTTTGCCCTCTCTTGGGATCTAAGGAGTTATGCTTACCTATTATTTGTGAAACAGTCATTAATTTTATGGAATTATAAAATGAATTAATCCAGTCGAAATCAATTAAAGTTGAGTGGATTTCCTCATCATCATATTTTTTTTGCTTCAAAAAGATAGAAGCTATAGAAGTAAACGTTCCAGCTACTCCTATCAGAGTTCTATTTGAAAAATCGTCTAAAAAATCTAAATTACTATTTATAAATTTAATTGCTTCCTCTTCTTCGTTAGAAATTACAGGATTTTGCTTTAAAAAACTTTCGTTCAAGGTGACTACACCAACATTCGTTGAATTTACATTTATTTTATTTTGCCCATCATAAATTATCTCTGTACTCCTTCCTCCAATATCAATAATTAATAAATTATTATTTATTTCAGAATCAGAAAGAACTCCAACACTAGTGAGTTGTCCTTCTTCTTCTCCAGTAATTATCCTCAAATCAATATCAAATTTTTGCTTGATCTCTTCAATAATTTCATTTGAGTTTTCTGCATCTCTAAAAACAGCTGTACCGATACACAAAATATGATCTGCTTCGTACTCTTTAATTAGTTTTAGATAATTTCTTAAAGTATTAAATAACTGTTTTTTTGAGTCATTAGATATTCTTCCTGAATCTTGAAGGCCTTGACTTGTTTTTGTAACTTTATGAGTTTTGAATAATTTTTTTAACTTACCATTGTTCACTTCAGATATTAATAACCTAGTTGAGTTTGAACCACAATCTATCGCAGCAACTACTACCACTTGCTTTTCCAGTTTACATTTTTTTCATAGTTCTCATTAATACAGGGATCTTCACAATTGAAACCTCCAACTGCTTCCAAAACTATCTTGCCAATAATATTTTTATCAGTTGCTAGCTCATCAGCTAAATGAGAATGTAAACATTTAATACTCTCTTTAGCTCCCCCGACACCACCCGTTGGGTCGATTAGATTTTTTTTATTTTTATTATCTTTGTTTCTTTCGTCTTCGTATGATTTTTGTCTATCACTCCACTTCTTATATAAATCTTTATTTTGATCTAACTGTTTATCTAATTCTTTTATTAAGCCCTGAGATTCAAGAGATCCAACTTTTTTAATGTACATGGGACATGTAAGCCAGTAGCTTGTTGGGAAAGGAGTGCCGTCATCTAAATTGGAAGGTACTTTGATTACAGCTGGAAGATTAAAGTGACACCTTGATACAACTTCGACGTCGCTTCTAAGAGACCTATTTAATTGGGTTTCTACAATTTTTTTTGTTTCACTCACCATTTGTTCCAACAATGAATTCTACAAAATATTGAATAAAACTTTTGCTTCTTTCGCTTTGAAGAGTCTCCTCTATAGGTGTTAGTGGTTCAGGTACTTCAAATATATCTATGGTTTCACCTGGTTTTCCGTAGCCATATTCTCGTAAAATAATATCTACTTTCTCTGGGTCATCAAGATCTTCTATTTTTTGAGATAAAAATTCTATTTCGCTTTTTAATTCATTAAGGTCTTGCGTTCTATTTTTAAATTCGTTTTCAAGTGATTTATATTGATTAAAACTAACTTCCCATGTATCAAAAACAAAAAATAATGACATGAATGTAATACCCAAGATAAATATTTTTAATGCGAAATTTCCTCTAAAAAGTTTTAATTTTTCCATTTTTTATTGTTAAAAGTTTCGTAACCTACTTTTTCTCCAATCCTGAGTAGTTCGTTATACTTTGCTGCTCTCTCGGACCTTGCTGGAGCTCCTGTTTTAATTTGTCCGCTTGATGTACCTGTAACTAAATGACTTATAAATGTATCTTCTGTTTCTCCTGACCTGTGAGATACCATAGATGTGTAATTATTTTTTTTACCTAAATTCATTGTCTCAAGTGTCTCAGTTATACTTCCAACTTGATTAATTTTTATGAGAATAGAATTAGCTGCATTTTGATCAATTCCTTTTTGTAATATCTTTTCCTGGGTTACAAAAAGATCATCACCAACAAGTTGGACATTCTCTCCAAGTTTCTCTGTTAGTAATGTCCAGCCTTCCCAATCATCTTCGCTTAAGCCATCTTCAATTGAAATTATTGGATACTGATTTGCAAGTTTAACTAAGTAGTCAACCATCTCAATAGAACTTAATTCCTGATCCTCTATTAAATACTTTCCATCCTTATGAAACTCTGAAGCTGCAGCATCTAATGCTATAGCTACTTCTTCTTCAGGGTTATATCCTGACTTTTTAATAGCTTCTAATATAGTCTCTATCACTTCTGAAGATGAATTAAGATTTGGGGCAAAGCCTCCTTCATCACCTACATTCGTAGAAAGACCTTTTTCCTTAAGTAATTCTTTAAGCGTATGATATATTTCTACCCCAGCCTGTAAGGAAGAATCAAATCTTTCAAACCCGTATGGGACAATCATAAATTCTTGAATATCAACCTTATTGTCTGCATGTGCGCCACCATTCAAAATATTCATAAAAGGCACAGGTAACGAGGGGGCTCCATATATATTTGGAATAATTTCATAGATATGTTTACCGGATGATTTAGAAAAAGCTTTCAAGTTAGCAAGAGAAACAGCCAAAATTGCATTTGCGCCCAGTTTTCCTTTGTTGTCTGAACCATCTAGAGCAATCATTAATTTATCAATATTTTCTTGATTTCCAGAGTCTTGTCCAACCAATTCATCATTTATAAGTGTATTTATATTATCAACAGCTTTTGAAACGCCTTTGCCCAAAAAACTTGCGTCTCCATCTCTTAATTCATGAGCTTCAAGTTTTCCGGTTGAAGCTCCTGAAGGAACTGCTGCACGTCCAAAAGATCCATCCTCTAAGGTAATATCAACCTCAACAGTTGGATTAGCTCTAGAATCTAATATATATCTAGCGTGAATTTTATTTATATTTGTATTCATAACCCTGTAATCTAAAAATAACAGAAATTTGAAAGTTTTCTATCCTATTTCATCTTTCTTTGCTTCAAGCCAAAGTTTTTCAATATCAGAATTGTCATCTTTATTTGATTCAACATATTTTGCACGATTAATGAACCTTTCAGTTGATTTTTTAAGCTGTATTTCCGGATCAGCTTCTATATATCTTGAAACATTAACTAATGAAAATAAAACATCACCCAATTCATATTTTTTCTCATCATTACTTGATGCTTCTTTTAATTCCTCTATTTCAGAAATTAAGTCTTCAAGAGCCTCTTCATAGTTTTTGTAAGATAAATTTAAACTTTCTGCTTTTCTTTGAGCTTTGAATGCTGTTGTTATTGCAGGAAGATTGTTATTAATATCATCAAATATAGATTGCTTGTCTTCTTGCTTTATTTTCTCCCATTGCTTTTCTACTTCTTTTGAAGAATCTAAAGTTACATCACCAAAAACATGGGGGTGTCTCTTAATAAGTTTTTCATTTAAAGAATCAACTACTTCTACTATTGAAAAATAATCATTCTCACTTGCTATCTTTGAATGAAGTAAAATTTGTAATAATAAATCTCCTAGCTCACTGCTTAAATTACGATATGAGTCTTCATCATTATTTAGTTTTGCTAGTGAATCTAAAAGCTCGTAGGCTTCTTCAATTAAATGTTTAGAAAGAGATTCGTGTGTCTGTTCTTTGTCCCATGGACATTCTTCTCTCAACTGAGAAATAATATCTACTAACTTATCAAATTCCTGCATAAGTTATATTTTTTCCAAAGATATTCGTCCTTCGTCAACTAACCAATTGACTGTTTTTTCTATAAATTTTTCCACATTTATATATCTAAAACCTAAATCTTTTTTTGCTTTGGTGCCATCATACATATGACCGTTCGTTAAAACTCTCACAGACTCTGAACAAATAAAAGGCGGGGTCGATGATATTATTTTTACTAAATCTCCAATAGGTCCAATTAGCCTTAATAATGATTTGGATATATATATTGGGCTACCTGACCAACCTGTAACGGATTTCAGAATATTTACAAGCTCATGGCTTTGCAAATAAAAGCTATTTAATACGTACCTTTCGTTGTTCTTACCATTCAATAGTCCTAAATAGTGACCCTTAGTACAGTCATCAATATCAACAATTGAAATATTATTTTTAATAAGGGGAGGCCTCTTTCTATTCAATGTTGAAATTAATAACTTTGCTGTTCCAGAAACTCTTCCTGGGCCTTGAACAGATGAGGGATTAATTGATACAAATTCATAATCTTTTGTAAATTCAAATGCCTCTTTCTCAGCTAAATATTTTGATTCTTCATACCTGCTTAAAAATCTACCCCTATGCTCAGATGTTTCAGAACCAACAGTCCCATGTTGTTCACCGAGAGTCACAGCAGAAGATGTGTAAACAAATTTTTTGATTTTTAAAGAGTTTCCTAAAGAGAGCATAGATTTTGTTCCATCAATATTTGCTTTGAACATGTTTGAAGGATTCTTTGAACACATCTTATTTACTCCTGCAACATGAAAAATTGCATCAATATTTAAATTGAATAATTTATCTTTTAGTGAATCATCAAATAAGTCTCCTCTTACAGGTGTAACTCCAAGTTGTTCAAAATATTCATCGTTATTATCAGTTCTAGTTAAGGCATAAACTTTATGGCCTTCTTTAACTAACTTCTTTAATAGAGGTCTGCCTACTACTCCGGTCGAGCCGGTTATAAAAATTTTTTCATATTTCATTATTGAGTTTTATAGTACTCTCGAAAATATTGATATCCTGAAATATATGAAAATATAAGTGCAAGGAACACTACTACTTCATCTAATGTGAAACTCGCTAAGCTAACATTAAAATCTAACATGACAAACCCAATTGACCAAAACTGAAAACTTGCTTTTAATTTTCCGGAAATACTTGGAGGAATCATTTTTCCATCATTCCCAGCTAGCCCTCTTAAAGCCATTACAATAAATTCTCTTGAAATTAATAAAACAGTAATCCAAATATTAACTCTTCCAATAAAAGAAAATCCAATAAAAATTGTTGAGACAAAAATCTTATCAGCAATTGTATCTAGGAATGCCCCGGTCTTTGTTGAAACATTCCATTTCCTAGCAAGCATTCCGTCAAAGTAATCTGTCCAAGCAGCAATGAAAGCAATTACTGCGGGAACTAGCATTAATCCTTCATCTGAACCATCAGCTAATAAAAGATACAGAATAACTGGAGAAGATAAGAGTCTAAACCAAGCAAGTAAATCAGGAATATTTTTTTTCATCACACCACATCTATAATTCTTCGTTCAGAAGCTTGTTTAATTGCCATTTCTTTATCTTTAGGAAATACTTTAACAATATCCATTGCATCTTCTACTAAAAACTTAATTTCTTCTATTTCATCTGATAAAAACCGTGAAAGTACATATTCTGCCGGATCAATCCCTTTAGGAGGCCTTCCTACACCTATCCTTAAACGAAAATAGTCTGTTGCGTTAATAATATAATTAATAGATTTAATTCCATTATGACCTCCGTCACCACTGCCTTTTTTTAACCTTAATCTACCAAAACCTAAATCTATATCGTCATGTAAAACTAGCAAGTTATCGTAATCCATATTTTTATTTTTTATGTACTCTTTAACTGCTTCACCAGAATTATTCATAGAAACCATTGGAATGACTATGTCTATTTCATAACCATCTTCTTCATAGCTTCCAATTTGAAATTTACCTGATTTATGAGTTTTTAAGTTTATGTTATTTTTTTTAGAAAGCCTAATTAAACAATCAGCACCTATATTGTGCCTGGTCTTATCATATTTTTTTTGAGGATTCCAAAGACCAATAAAAGTGAAGTTTTTTTTATTCTCCACTTTCCTCTGAGGATTCCCCTTCAGCAGATTCCTCACCAGTATCTTCACCTTCTTCTCCTTCGAGACCTTCTTCGCCTTCGAGACCTTCTTCGCCTTCGAGGCCTTCTCCGACAACTTCATCTTCTTCTACAACTGCTCTAGGAATATTAACTGTTACCAATATTGAATCATCCTCTTCTGTTGCTAGAGTAACTCCTTCAGGTAAATCAACATCTGTTGCAGAAACCTTATCACCAACATTTAATTCAGAAATATCTATTTCAAGTGATGAAGGAATATCTGAAGGTAACGCAACGATTGTAATTGTATTATTTATTGTCTGTATAACTCCACCTTCGTCTTTGACGCCAATCGGCACACCGGTAAAGTCAAGAGAAACATCTGCTTCCACAGTTTGTGTAAGGTCTATTTGTATAAGATCTACATGGACTATTTGATCTTTATAAGGGTGTCTTTGAATTTCTCTAGGAAGAGCTGTGACAGTGTCTTTCTTTCCAATAGATAAATTTAAAATAACATTTGTTCCAGCTTCAGTTTTAAGTGCATTGTTAAATTCTCTGGCATCAATGTATACAGACTTTGGCTCCATACCCATACCATAAACAATTGCAGGGATTGAACCTGAAGACCTTAGCCTCCTTGACTCTGCAGAACCTGTATCTTTTCTAACTGTTGCTACTAAATTAGTTTCCATAATTTCCTTACGAAGTATATAGAATAATAAATTTTAATTACTATATAAATCCTAAATTAGGATTTTTCCGTTGCTGATCTAGCTGAAAGTACAGCAAAAGTTAGTGTCAAGATTGAAAAACCTCCAGCAACTAAAAATCCTTTAAGAATCACGTCTACAACCCAACCTTCTATCATTATTGCTCTCATTCCTTCTAATACATATGTAGTTGGGTTATAAGCAGCTGCTGATTCTAACCACCCTTTTAATGCATATCTAGGAGTGAAAGTGGGTGCTAGAAATAACGCAGGAAAAAATAGAAAAGTAGCTGCTTGAGCTCCTTGAGATGAGCCAGACCTTACTCCTGCAGCAACTGAATATCCAGCAAATCCCATACCCCAGAAAAAGGCCATTCCTAATACCGCAAAATATCCTGCTAATCCTGTAGCCGGGTCCGCTCCTATAAAATTACCTAAAGTCATAATTAAAGTTGCCTGTAGTAAAACTCTTATCGCACCCACAGCTATTGGAGCAAGAATAATCGCCCATTTAGATATAGGCATCCCTTGATATCTTTTAAACACACCTGATTCAATATCTTCAACCAAATAGATTCCTGATGCTCCACCGCTAACTGATGCTGAAACAATTGAAACAGGAAGGATAAAGTTTAGAAAATTACCATTCGCAAAATCAAAAGGAGTTCCTGCAGCGTTACCTCCAAAAACTCCACCAAGAGCACCATCATAAACTAGGAGAAAAAATGCAGAAATAAATATATTAGGTAATTCAGCCAGAGGTCTCCTTGCTAACCTCAATAAAAGCCTTTTCGTTAAAATCCCTAACTGTAAAAAAAATGAAGCTTGTGAATTATTCATTCTCACTCACTTCTTCTTTTAAGCCTTCTTCTTCAGTTGCTCCTTCAAGACGGTAGCCTGTAACTTCTAAAAAAACATCATCAAGAGAAGGTTTGTTTGCTGTTACTGAAACGGCTTCTAATTTGTTTTTTGAAAGATTCTTTAATAAATCTGGAATTTTTTCAGCACCATTTTCAACAGTAACTCTTAATTGATTTTTTTCAGTTTCAGAATTTTCTATTAATTGTTGTGCTTTTTTTACATCATTATCACTATTAAATGTAAAAGTAATTACATCTCCTCCAATCAAAGACTTTAACTCATCTGGAGTTCCTTCAGCAGCTACTAGTCCGTTATCAATTATTGAAATTCTATCGGCTAATTCGTCGGCTTCTTCAAGGTATTGTGTTGTTAGAATTATTGTTACTCCGCCATCTCTAAGTCTTTTTATTTCATCCCAAAGTACTCTTCGTGATCCTGGATCAAGACCAGTTGTTGGTTCGTCTAAAAATAAAACATCTGGTTTATGTACAAGACTTAAACCTAGATCAAGTCTTCTTTTCATCCCACCTGAATATGTTTTAACTCTTCTGTCAGCAGCTTCTTCTAAACCTACCAGCTCAAGTAATTCAGAAGTTCTTGTTTCGGCGTCTGTCTTTGAAAAACCCCATAACCTTGCAGTAGTAAAAAATAACTCTCTTCCTGTAAGCAAATTGTCTAATCCTGTATCTTGTAAGGCAATGCCAATTTTTTCTCTTACGTTCCTATCTTCTTTTTCTACATCTAACCCAAAGATAGTTCCACTACCCGATGTCACTCTTAATAGAGTTGTAAGCATTAGTATGGTTGTACTTTTTCCAGCACCATTAGGACCTAAAATACTAAATATCTCACCTTGATTAACGTGAAAACTAACATCTTTAACAGCTTCTACATCGCCATCTTTAGATTTAAATGTTTTTTTTAGGTTTTTTGCTTCTACTGCAAACAACTTTTACCCCCGTTTAAAGTTATTTATGAAATAATAGTTTAGTCTGTTTTTTTTGGCCGCGTAGCTCAGGGGATAGAGCACAGGTTTCCTAAACCTGGTGTCGCAGGTTCGAATCCTGCCGTGGCCGCTAATATCCTAAAATTTAAGTCCTTCTTTTCGCAATAATTCTTTCTTCCTCTTTATTCCACCGTGTCCACTATATCCTCCAATTAAACCATCAGAACGTACAACTCTATGACATGGAATATCAGGTGCATATGGATTTTTACCACATGCATTCGCAACAGCTCTTGAGCTGTTTGGTTTCCCAATAGCAATTGCTAATTGTTTATAACTTCTAGTTTGACCATATGGAATTTTCGCTATTTCTTTCCAAACTTTAATTTCAAATTCAGTACCTTTTAAATTGCTATCTAATTTATTCATCAATATGTTTAATTAAATTGTCAGTGGTTATCTTAGATAAATTTAATGCTTCTTTATTGAACCTATTGTTTGCTAAAAGTGAATCTTTATAATCAATACTTCCTTTTAAAAAGGTATATTTTGTAAGTGGACTAATAGAACCAAATGCAACAAAATCATAATGAGCTGAATTAGTTAAGAAATAACCTCTAGCTAATGACTTATTAATAACAAAATTTCTATATACATCTATTTCGCTCAATTCTTCATTCTCCTCATAGCCGTTGTACCAGTCTTCACTGTAGATAAAGTATGTATCGGTTTGTAATTCAATCGCTGATAGTTCTTCAATGACTGGTACAAAAAAAGGATCTTGTAAAATTAATCTATTGCAGTTATTTCTTAGACAAAATAGATGGCCTGAGCCTCCTCCAGTAGAGTGTCCTAGTACTGATATGTTTGAAAAATCTGCAAAATAATTTTTATTTTCTAGATAAGATATCGTATTCTCGATATCAACTGACATTTCATACATCACATCAAATACCTTTGTAGAATTTTCCGATGATCCGGTATTGTAAATAGTTCCAGATGGTAATTCTGTAAACATCGCTACTCCCGTGTGGTCAATTGCAACTACAACATAACCTTGTGAGGCAATTGTTATTAATTGATCAGTTGCAAATATTTTTTCACCTGCCCAGCCATGTGTATAAATTAGGACAGGTGATTTATTTGTTAATTTGCTTAAATCATTTCCAACATCAAAATATGAAAGATTTAAATGGCTAAATAAAAATGTCGGAAGATTTATATCCCAGGTTCTATTTAGATAATTAATTACAGTTACACCCCATTGACTAGAAGCATTTTTAAACAACTGAACTGGCTTTGTCTCTGATGAGCTAGGGTAATAGATGTCCACTAGCAGTTCTCTAGTTCCAAGAGAATCAAGATTGCTAAGCTCATAAAATGCTTTAGGTTGGGCTCTACCTTCAACAACAATATGTATTTCTTCATATCCAACTGAATATGCTTTGTCTTCTACTGTAAATTTTGGAACTGGTAAATAATAAATTAACAACCCTGAAGACAAAAACAATAAAAAAAGGAAAGAAAGCGAGAGAGATTTTAATATTTTGTTATTAAATCTAAAACCAATTTTATAGTTTATAGCTGAGATAACAATAATTAGATATAAAGGTACGTACTGCCATTTATAACCAACCATAAGTATCTGAACGACTACTACTAAAGCTGAAAGTATTAAAGATACAACATACACTTTTTGAGAAATTAGTTTTTTAAATACTAATCCAAAAACTAGTATCAAAATAGCAACATCAAAAAAGTCCATAATCTAAGTTTATTTTCCCTTATGAAAAAACACTATGTTGTTTTCCAGAATTTAAACATTTTATCCAGTTAGTTCTTCAAGCTGTTCATTAAAAGGTTTCCTTAAGAACTCCTCATATTCTTCATAAAACTCTTCAGTAGTCATAGAAAAGACCTGATTAAAAGCTTCATACCATCCATACTCTGCAGCAATCGGCCAGAAATCAAGAATAATTGCATCTGGAGATGTTTTCTTTGCTAAAAGCTCGAATGCAATATGGCCGAATTCATACTGAAGACCTCCCAAGCACATCTGAAAACAATATTGATTTATTCTTTGGACTTGTTCTTCTGACTCAGTATCACCAACTGATAATCCAGGAAACCTTACTCTATGTTCCGCAATGGTATATAGAGATTCTTTAACTATTTCATTTCTATTCCCCCAACCATTTTTATTGCCAAGATTAGTTTCAAAATATACAGCACTACCTTCCCCAACCCATCTAGGTAAGTCCCATCCAAAACCAATATAGCTTGGTCTATATAAAACATGAGCTTCTTGATAAACGTGAAAATATTCATGAGCGTTAACCATTCTGTCACGATTAAGTTCATACATGAATTCATTGTTTTCACCTGCTGATGGGTTATGAACAAATGACTGTACGGGTTTTTCTATATACCATGAATGTTGAGCAAATCCATTTGCTCCTGGATATATATAAGCCATCTCTCTCATTCCTTGACCTTGATCATCTACGCACCGTTGAACTGGCTCACTAGGATAATTAAATTCACAGAAATCTACAACTATATCATCAATAACATCAACATCGTTTCCTATGTAATATACTCTCATAGGACCATAGTTTCCTAAAACTTCAATCGCTTTATAAATTCCATCTTTTGAGGCTTCAACAACTTCTTCTGGAATATCACTAGCAACTCTAAAAGTAATTTCTATATCTTGCGCTTTATTCCATCCATACTCTCTTAACCTTTCAGCATTGTTTTTTTGTTCCTGAGTTAATGGAGTAGGTGTACGATCTTCGACGAGAGGATTAAATGGCTTAAATACCATTTGATAAATACAACTTTCATATTTCCAATTATTTTCTTGTTCTTCTTGTGTTAAATTTCGCTTAAAAATATAGCTATCTTTACACTCTTGACTTGCGTTTTGTTCCCAACCTGCGCAATAGCCGTCGGGATCATCGCAGATAATATACTCCGTATTGAAATTAAAATCTATCCACTCAACACCTGGTTCTTGCCATAGTCCAGCATAAGATCCTAAATTTTCTTGTAGAATTTCTTCAGCTTTTTTGGCTTCTATTCCTTCATCTTCGTGATGATCTCCTTCATCTTCGTGATGATCTCCTTCATCCGCTCTTCTTTCTTCTTCACATTCATCTACTAAAGAGTCATAAAGCGAACCATTCCAAGGACCCTCAAATATTAGATTGACTGTATTACCCATTCCTTCTATCTTTGGAATATTGTCCCAACCTTTAGAAACTATACATTCAATCAGCCAGTCCACGTCAATTTCATCAGCAGGATAGTCAATTATATATAAATCTTTTTCCTCATTCTCCTCTTCGGCCATCACTTGATCATTTGATGAAGAGGTCTCCCCCGAGCAATAAGAAATCATTATTAGTGAAATAGAAATTATTAATAATTTCTTCATTCAAAAATTCCATGCTGCTTGCCGGAATTTAAATATTTTTGCGCATAGATGCCTGCTAGAGAAATACTTTTCAACTCTAACCAAGTATATGGATTAGATATTTCATCTCTCACATATGCAAAGAAAGCAGTAATTGACTCTTTGTGCCCTTTTCCTTCATTAAAAATCTTGCTTTTGTCTAAAGTACCTTCCAAATATCTTAAGAGTTGAAAATCTTCTACTATGTATGAATTGCCATTTCCATGTATCTCAACTCTTTCTTTTGTCAATGCTTGGTTAGTTTCAGAAAAATACTGAATTGCTGCATGAGAACCATTTGCAAAGTTGATATTTAAAAATACTTGATTATCTAAAGCTTTATTGTTTTCTTTATCAATTGGAGAAGAAGACGAGATGCTTTGTGGAAGTGAGTCAAACAAATAACATGCTAGGTCAATAGCATGGATAGCCTCTCCAACAATTCTACCTCCTCCTATCTCATCGACATTTGTCCAGTGGTCTTCTTCTAGTGGTGGAACACTGAATCTAAAATTAATACTATTTGCTGGTGAATTATTTAATTTTGTTTTTATAAATTCTGTAGCAGCCGCAAATCTTCTATTAAAGCCAAGGAAGATTTTTGGATTGTCTGCATTGTACATTGCTTCTTCTATATCAGTTATAGAAGACGCTTCTATAGCAAGAGGCTTCTCAACATAAACTGCTTTTCCTGCATCTATGGCTTTTATAACTAATTCAGCATGACTAAAGTGTTGAGTCAAAATAAAAACTGCATCAATTTCTTCAGCTTCTAATATTTCAGACTCAGTTTCGTACTTATTTTTAATTTTAAAATTTCTTGCTAAAAGTTCAGAACTTAAACCTCCAGAGGAAGCAATCCCCAATACTTGACAGTCTCTCCTTAATTCTTTCAAGATAGGCAATATCGTTGTTGAAGCAAAATTTCCAGCTCCTATAATTCCAACTTTAACTTTTCCAACATTAGGTTCTGGATCTAGTTCAACTTTTTCAAAATCAATCTTTGGATCTGTTTTTATTTCATACCGTAAAAGAATTGATAAAGGTTTACTGTCTCCATCAAACTTCTTATAGACACTAGGGGAATCAGTAAAGTCTATTTCTTCTGATACCAAATCACTTAATTCAATTTGATTTTGTGATAGTAGCTTTATAAACGCTTCAAAGTTTCTGTTCTCTGTCCACCTAACATATTCAATTGGATAATCTTTTCCTAGTACTTCATACTGCTTATCATATCTACCCGGTCCGTATGATTTTGAGACCACTAATTCAAGCTCTTTATAATAAAACTCATTTCTTGAAATATTTAAAGGTATATCCCCGACAACTACAATTTTTGCTTTATTTCTAGCAATTTTTGTTGCAACTTCTATTGGTTCATTGGTTGAAGAAGCTGCAGTAATAATTACAGAGTCTACATTTTCTAAATTTAACCCCTCTACGGTTTCATAAAAGTTTTTATTTTCTAAATGCCTGGTTGGATCTGGGTCTATACCAATTACATCAGACCCCTGTGCTTCAGCAAGTCTACAAACTAACTGTCCAACAATACCTAAACCTATTACTACAACTTTTGAACCTAATGAAGTTTCAGATAATCTCAAGCCATGTAAAGCGATACTTCCAAGAACTGTAAATGCAGCTTCTTTCATACTTGTGTCATCTGGAATACGTGTACATAAATTCTGATTAACTATTACATATTCAGCATGGTTTCCGTTTGATACAACTTTATCCCCAACATGAAAATCTTTCACGCCTTCCCCAACTTGTACAACTTCTCCACTGGAGCTATAGCCGAGTTGTATAGGAAGTATGTTCTTTGGAAAAACTGCATTCCAAACAGCGCTGGCACCTTCTTTTTCAAGAAGTTCTAAACCTTTAGTAATATTTGAAGAGTCTTGCAGCTTGTCACCCACTGATCTATTTGCTGAATCAATAGTTGCAAGCTCCGTCCCAGAAGATACAACAGAAAAATGATTTTTAATTAAGACTTCTCCTGGTCCAGGTTGTGGGATTGGTGTATCCCATAAAATAGGATCTGGATTATTTCTTTCTACAACTAATTGCTTCATTTAGTATCCACCATTACTAATAATAACTACTTCACTTCTGTAATTAAGGGAGAGGTCAAATTAATAAACTCATTTTCAGGGGTTTCAATGATTAAGGATCCATCAATGTCTACATCTCTCGCCCACCCTCTTCCTTCAGGGTATTCAACAAGCTTGCCAATTGTTGTTAGTTTCTTTTTATATTCAGATAGTTCAAATTTATCATTTTCGACAAAATCTATTACTGACCTTCCCCATTTTTCGGCATCTGAATTTATTAAATTATTATCTATTTTTTCATCATATAAGGATCCAGCATTAGGAACACTTGGGTTGTCCCAAAAGTAATTAACTCCAAGGCCTACACATATCAGACCTCTTTGTTCTTCAACTAAAATCCCTCCAATTTTATTTTCTTTAAAATTAATATCATTAGGCCATTTGAGTGTAAGTTCTTTATTTTCAACAACTTCCAAAAAACAAAATCCAGCAATTAAAGGAACGAGTGTATTGTTTAATTTTTCATTATTGTTTTCAAATACTAGTGAGGTCGCCAAACTCTGATCTGCATTCTGCCATTCTTTGTTTTCTCTACCTCTTCCTGAATCTTGTGAATAACTAACAACTAAAAGTGGTTCTGAAACATAGTTTTCTAAAGCATAATTCTGAGTATTGTCTATAGATTCGAAAAAAATAGTCTTCATCTTGTTACTTCTTTACATATATGTGGGTCAAATACTTACATTAACAATAAACAGTTAAACAAGAAAGTTGGGCATGTCAGACGAAAATTTAGCTGAGAATAGGGACGAAAAGGCTAAGAAAATACAACACCCTAAAGGTAAATTATCTGCCTATGAAAGAATTGACCTTCTTTTAGATGAAGGTTCTTTTACAGAGATTGACGAAAATGTTGTTTCAGAAGAGAACCCTGATGGAGAAGCAGTCATCACTGGATCTGGAACAATTCACGGTAGGCCTGTTTATGTATTTTCAGAAGACTTCTCAATTATGGGAGGGAGTCTCGGAGAAATAGTTGCAAAGAAAATTTTGAGAGTCATGGATTTGGCACTTGATGCAAGAGCACCAATAGTTGGTATTAAAGACTCTGGTGGAGCACGTATTCAAGAAGGTATCTCATCTTTATATGGATATGCACAAATATTTAAAAAGAATGTAGAAGCTTCAGGAAAGATTCCTCAGATTTCAGTTGTAGTTGGACCTTCAGCTGGAGGTGCTGTTTACAGTCCTGCATTAACCGATTTTATTTTTCAAGTACAAGGTATAGGACAATTATATGTAACAGGTCCTGGTGTTGTAAAAACAGTAACTGGCGAGGATGTAAGCTACGAGGAACTTGGAGGAGTTGAAGCTCATGGAACAAAATCAGGTGTTAGTCATCAAATATGTGAAAATGAAGAACAGGCTTTTGAAGAAGTAAGATATTTATTAAGCTTCCTACCCCAATCGAGTGATCAGAAGCCTCCAGTGTTTATAACCGAAGATGATAATGAACGTTCAGTTGAAATGTTAGACAGTCTTATTCCAGAAAATAGAAACCATCCATACGATATGAATGATGTAATAAATAATATTGTAGATGATGGAGAACAGTATCCAGTTCAATCCAACTATGCTTTAAATATTATTACTAGTTTTTCGAGGATAAGTGGAAATACTGTAGGAATAATTGCAAACCAACCTTTAGATTTTGCAGGAGTTTTAGATATTAAAGCTTCAGAGAAAGCAGCTCGATTTGTTAGATTTTGTGATGCATTTAATATACCTCTTCTAACTTTGGTTGACGTCCCTGGATTTTTGCCAGGTGTTGAACAGGAACATAGCGGAATAATAAGAAGTGGTGCTAAATTACTTTATGCTTATGCTGAATCAACCGTTCCTAGGGTTTGTGTTGTTGTAAGGAAAGCATATGGTGGTGCATATATTGTTATGGATTCGATGGGTCTTGGTGCTGATAAATTATTTGCATGGCCAAGTGCTGAAATTGCAGTAATGGGAGCTGAAGGTGCTGTTGATATAGTTAATAGAAGAGACCTTGAAAATGCTGAAAACAAAGAAGAACTTAAATCAAAATTAGTAGATGAATATAATGATAAATTCAGTAATCCTGATATTGCTGCAAAACTTGGATTAGTAGACAAAATAATAAAACCAAGCGATACTAGAAAAATAGTAGTTGAAGCATTTAAGGAACTGTCAAATAAAACAAACTTAGGAGATAAACATGGAAACATTCCCCTCTAAAAATATAGCTATTACTTGGGTTGAGAAAGGTTCTCTCGCTAGGAATCTCTTCTTATCATTTGGTTTTGCCATAGTAACAGCATTAAGTGCTCAGATTAGAATAGAGCTACCTTTTACACCTGTTCCCGTGACAGCTCAAACATTTGTAGTAATACTTGCTGGGTTAATACTTGGAAGTACTTTTGGATCTTTAAGTATGTTAATGTACCTTTTTACCGGATTAGCAGGATTGCCATTCTTCTCAGGAAGTGTTGCTGGGTTGGCAATATTAAAAAGTCCAACAATAGGATATATTATTGGTTTCTTTCTTGCAGCCCAAATAATAGGAAGACTATCTCATAATCCTGTTCTTGGAATTACTTTAGGAACATTGACTATATATATGACTGGAGTAGTTGGACTTATGATGATTTTAAATATTTCAATGGTTGATGCATTTAGTATCGGCGTTATTCCTTTCATGATAGGAGATATGATTAAGGCTGCTTTAGCGGTATTAATTGCTTATCAAATTAGATAAATATCATGACAAAAAAAAGAGTCCTAATTGCAAACCGTGGTGAAATAGCCTTAAGAATTATACGTTCTGTAAAAGAACTTGATATGGAAGCCATAGCTGTATATTCAGATGTTGATGCTGACTCTCTCCATGTCAAAAGAGCTGATGAAGCTTATTACTTGGGAGGTTCGCTTCCCTCAGAAAGCTATAGAAATATTAAAACCTTAATGAAAGCAATCACGGACACAAAAGCAGATATGGTTCATCCTGGATATGGATTCCTGGCTGAGAATGCTGACTTTGCTAAGGCCGTACAAAAAAAAGGTGTAATTTGGATTGGGCCAAACCCAGAAACAATTAAATCAATGGGAGACAAGATTGAATCAAGAAAACTTATTTCAAAAGCTGGATTAAATCCCGTTCCTGGTCAACTCAAACCATCAAGAACTAAAAGAGAAGCAACTAAAGATGCTGCTGATTTTGGTTATCCAGTCGCATTAAAAGCTGCTCATGGGGGTGGAGGAAAAGGTTTAAGAATAGTAAATAATGAAAAAGAGCTTTTAGAAAACTTTGAAATAGTTAAAAGAGAAAGTGAAGCATATTTTGGTTCTTCACAAATATATGTAGAAAAATTTATAAAGCCAGCACGACATGTTGAAACACAGATATTGAGTGATAAATATGGTAATCATATTTATTTAGGGGAAAGAGATTGTTCATTACAGAGGAGAAATCAAAAACTAATTGAGGAGAGTCCTCCGATATGGTTATCAGATTATGGAAGAGAACAGTTAGAAAAAGCAACAATGAGAATTGCTGAAATATCTAATTACGTAAATGCAGGAACAATAGAATTCTTGGCTGATACAGATGAAAATTTTTATTTTCTCGAAATGAATACAAGATTACAAGTAGAACATACCGTTACAGAGATGAGATATGGTATTGATATTGTAAAGGAGCAAATAAAAATAGCGCTCGGGAATTCATTAGAAGGTTTTGAAACTGAAGCTAGAGGACATAGTATTGAGTTCAGAATTAATGCTGAAGACCCACATAATGATTTCTTACCAACTCCTGGAACAATAACAGAATATAGAGAACCGATGGGTAACGGTGTTCGAGTTGATGGATGGGTTAAAACAGGTTCATCTATATCTCATTTTTATGACAACTTAATAGCTAAGTTAATAGTTTGGGGAGTTTCAAGAGAAGAGGCCATTTCAAAAGGTAAGCGTTGTCTTGATGAGTATATTATTGTCGGTGTACCAACAACTGCTTCAATACTTTCAGAAGTTTTATCAACAAAAGAATTTAGAGAAAGCAAAATACACGTTAAGTTCCTTGAAGAAAATTTTCAAATAAAAGAGATAGAAGAAGAGGAAGTAATCACAGATAGGCCTCAAAAAGTAAACATAACACTAGATGATTCAGCAAATCCTAGTTTGGCTCCGCAAAGACCAAAGAAAATTGGAATGGATTTAACTGGAAACATAAAAAATCCAGGAATAATAACTGCTGACATGCAGGGAACTATTGTTGATACGATGACAAAGATGGGTAAAAAAGTAAAAAAAGGTGACTCTCTATTTGTTTTAGAAGCAATGAAAATGGAAAAAGTAATAACCGCACCAATTCCTGGAGTAATAGTGGAATTTAATATAAAAAAAGGACAGGCCGTTAACAAAGGTGATGTTCTTGTTGAGATATCAATATAATGTCAAACATACATGGTATTGGAGTTGACCAAGTTAATTTAAATAGAATTAGAAAAATATTGGATAAATCTAAATCAAAATTTGAGGCTCGTTGCTTTACAAGCCATGAAATAGAATATGCGAATAAATTTAATGATCCAGCTAAAAGACTAGGTGCAAGGTTTGCTGCAAAAGAAGCTGTAATGAAGTCTCTTGGCAAAGGTTGGAGAGATTTGAAATGGAAAGAAATTGAAATAACTGGTGGTGGAAAACCTACAGTAAACTTATATGGAAATGCATCTCAGTTAGCTGAAACAAATAAGGTTGGAACAATTCATGTTTCTCTAAGCCATGAAAAAGAGACTGCAATAGCATTTGTTATTTCTGAGGTAGCATAATGAATTGGATTGGCATGTTCCCAGGTCAAGGGTCCCAAGAAATTGGTATGGGAAAAGAGTTATTAAAAACACATGGAGATTTATTAATAGATACTTTTAATGAGTCACTTGGGTGGTCTATAGATGAGGTAATTAACTCTAATAACTCAGAAGAAATTAAGAAAACAAATATTGCTCAACCATATATCTTTGCAATTTCTTATTGTTATGGATTAGAAACAATAAAGAAAATGGGAGAACCTTCAGCTTTAATTGGTCACTCATTAGGTGAATATACTGCTTTGGCTTTAAGTGGATATTTTACTTACTCGGAAGCATTAAAGGTTATTGCTATCAGAGGAGAGGAAATGCAAAAAGCTGTTGAAAATTCAAATACTGGAATGGCTGCAGTACTAACAAGTGATATGGAGAAGACATTAGAGGAAATAAATAATCTTAATTCTCAAGATATAGAAATTTGGATTTCAAACTACAATGATGCTTCTCAAATTGTAGTAAGTGGAAATAATGAGGATTTAGAATATATAAAACTAAATCCAAAATCAATTAGCTCAAAAAGAATTGTGCCTCTCGAAGTCGCCGGAGCTTTTCATAGTAAAGTTGTGTCACCAGCGAAGATAGCAGTTGAAAAAACTTTAGATGAAATAGATATCAGGGAAGGCAATATTCCTGTATATATGAATTTTAATGGACAAAAAACTAGCAAAGAAACATTGAAAAATTCATTAATTAATCAAATAGATAATTCGGTTATGTTTTATGATCAAATTCTTAACATTGAAAATGAATTAAAACCTGATTTATGGTGTCATATTGGACCCGGTAATGTAACTGCTGGAATGGTCAGAAAGTCTATATCTAGTAAAGAAATTAAGACAATTAATACTTTAGAGTCTTTAGCTAGTTAGGAGAATTTTGAAATCTACGATTACCGGTTGGGGTAAATGTGTGCCTGATAATGTTGTTACAAATGATGATCTTGCTACCTTTGTGGACACTTCTGATGAGTGGATTCAACAAAGAACTGGCGTAAAAGAAAGAAGATTTTGCCATGTAAATAACTCTGATATGGCAACTGTTGCAGGGCTTAGAGCTGTTGCATGTGCAGGATTAAAACCTCAAGATATTGATGTTGTAATTCTTGCAACATGTACACCAGATAGTATTGTTCCATCAGCTGCAGCCCACGTTCAACAAAAAATGGAGTGTGTAAATGCTACAGCTTACGATGTAAACGCTGCTTGTGCTGGTTTTCTTTATGCATTGGAACAAGCAAAAGCATTTGTCGAAAGTGGATTATATAAAAATGCGGTAGTAATTGGATCAGAACATATTACATGGCTGCTTAATTGGTCTGATCGAAATACTGCAGTTTTATTTGGAGATGCTGCAGGAGCAGTCGTTGTCGAAGAAAGTAAAAATGAAGAAGATGGTGAAATCTATTCTTTTTCAAATGGTATGAGTTCAGATAAATTAGATATTTTAGAAATACCTAATTTTGGTTCAGCTATGAACAGATTCACTCCAAATGCTGCGGCAGATGTAGTTTGGACTTTTGAAGGACAAGAAATTTTTAAAAGTGGTATAAGAGCGATGGCAAAATCTTCTGAAGAAGCAATAGAAAAATCTGGATTAAAAAAAGAAGATATCGATATCCTTATTCCCCATCAAGCAAATGTAAGAATAATAGAAGGATTGGAAAGAACTTTAAAGCTTCCAAATGCTACTACTTTAAAATATGGATATAAGTATGGAAATACTTCCGCTGCTTCTATTCCAACTGCATTTGTTGATGCAATTGAAGATGGAACAATTAAAGGAAATGAGACCCTTGTTGTAACAGCAGTAGGAGCAGGATTAACTTGGGGTGGGGCAGCTCTAAAATTAGGAAATAGAATTACTCCATTGGATGAAACTGATGTTGATCTTCCACCATATGAAGGAACTGGAATAGATGTTATTAGGGAATCAATTAACTATTTTGTTCCTGAAAAAGCAGAAGAAAAATGAAGACTGTATTAATTACTGGTGGATCAAGAGGAATAGGTAAAGCTATAGCAATAGAGCTAGGGAAGTCCTTTAATGTTGCTGTTGGTTACTCCTCATCAAAAGAAGATGGTGAAGAAGTTGTAGAAGAAATAATGAAATCAAATGGTACTGCAACTGCTGTCGAGATTAACGTAACAAGTACTGAATCAGTAGAAAATGCTTTTGTTGCAATTGAAAAAGAATATGGTGGAATAGATGTACTTGTAAATAATGCTGGAATTGCTAAAGATAATATACTTCCAAGGTTGAAGGAAGATGAATGGGATGAGGTCATTAATACTAACTTAACTGGATCATTTAGAACTTCTCAAAGAGCTATCAAGCATATGATGAAAAGCAAATGGGGAAGAATTATTTACATCTCTTCTATTGTTGGTTTAGCTGGAAACCAAGGACAAACTAACTATGCTGCATCAAAAGCTGGCTTAGTCGGTTTGAGTAAATCAATTGCTAAAGAAATGGGATCTAGAAACATTACATCAAATGTTATAGCACCAGGATATATCGACACTGATATGACATCTTTTCTTACTGATGAGCAAAAGGACAATATTTTAGATAAATTATCCATCAAACGCATAGGAAAACCTGAAGATATAGCAAATATAGTATCTTTTTTGGCTTCAGATGAGTCAGAGTATATAACAGGACAAGTAATCTCTGTTGATGGAGGAATTACTTAATATAGGGAGTTTTTATGGAAGTTAATGAAGTTTTTGAAAAAGTAAAGAATTTATTCGTAGAAGAACTCGGAATTGATGCTGAAAAAGTCACAATGGAAGCAAAGCTTGAGGAAGATTTAGAAATAGACTCTCTCGGAATAGTTGAGGTAGTAATGGCCTTTGAAGATGAGTTTGGTATAGAAATTGATGATGAAGAGCTAACTGATGTGGGAACTGTCAGTCAAGCTGTTAACTTGCTTCATTCAAAATTGTAATTAAACCATGTCTAAAAGACGTGTTGTTGTCACAGGCCTAGGAACTATCAATCCATTAGGTAATAATGTTGAAGATACTTGGGAGAACTTAGTTAATGGTGTTTCTGGAATAGATTCGATAACTTCTTTTGATACAAGTAATCTTCCTGTAACTTTTGCTGGTGAAGTAAAAAACTTTGATGCAAATGAATATATGGGGAAGCAACATGCGCGAAAACTTGATAGATCGGGTCACTTATCTATATATGCAACAGAAGAAGCTTTAAAAGATGCAAGGCTAGATAATCAAGAAAGGCTTGGACCTAATGTAGGGATTGTATTTGGAACAGGTATTGGAGGAATAGGAGCTACAGAGGATGCTGTTAGAACTTTTGACGAACGAGGCCCTTCAAGGGTAAATCCATTAGCAATTACACAATTAATGCCTAACTCAAGTACTGGTCAGGTTGCTATTAAATTTGGAATAGAAGGTCCTTCAGTAACAATTACTACTGCGTGTGCAGCTTCTGCAAATGCAGTGGGTGAAGCAAAAAATATGATTGAGAATGGAATAGTGGATATTGTTGTTACTGGTGGAACTGAATCAGGTACAACACCAATGACAATTGCTGCATTTGCTCAAATAAGAGCTCTCTCAACTCAAAATGATAATCCTAAAGAAGCTTGTAAACCATTTGATAAAAATCGTGATGGTTTTGTTATGGGAGAAGGTTCTACAGTTCTTATATTAGAAAGTGAAGAATCTGCAAAAAGTAGAGATGCAGAAATATATGCATATATAGATGGATATGGCTCAACAACAGATGCATATCATATTACTGCTCCAGCTGAAGGAGGGGCAGGTGCAGTAAAAGCAATGGAAAAAGCTATAGAAGATGCTGGAATTACTCCTTCAGATATTGACTATATAAATGCTCATGGGACCTCTACACCAGCTAATGATAAAAATGAAACAGAAGCAATTAAAACAGTTCTCGGTGAAGAAGCTTCTGAAGTAGTAATTTCATCAACTAAGTCTATGACAGGACACTTACTTGGAGGTGGCGGGGCTTTTGAATCTATGGCATCAATATTGTCAATAAAGCACAGTAAAGTTCCTCCAACAATTAACTTAAATGATCCTGATGAGGAATGTGATTTAAACTATACCCCAAATAATGCTGTTGACCTTAGCATTAAAACTGCAATGTCTAATTCTTTTGGATTTGGTGGGCATAATGCTGTTTTGGTTTTTAAAAAAAGTTAAAGAATTTAATCTTCTATCATCTTTCCACCAATAGCGTGTGCACCGCCATCAGCATGAATTACTTCTCCTGTTACTACTTCAGATAAATCAGATAGCAAGAAATTAACCACTTTTGCTACTGGTTCTGCATTTTTTGTATCCCATCCTAATGGAGCTTTTTCATCCCATTCCCCTTCCATAGAAGAGAATCCAGGAATATTTTTTGCAGCTGTTGTAGCTAATGGACCAGAAGCTACTGCATTAACCCTTATCCCATCTTTACCAAGATAGTATGAAAGATAACGGACAATAGATTGTAAACCTGACTTGGCTACACCCTGCCAGTCATAACCTGGCCATGCTTGTGAGTTGTCAAAATCTAAAGCTACAATAGAAGCTGGGTTATTCATAATTGGTTGGAACCCTTTTACTAAAGTTTTGAGAGAAAAAGCAGAAACCTCAAAAGAAGCTAAAGCATCATCTAATTCTGTATTCATGAAATTACCACCCATAGCTTCTGTCGGGGAGAAAGCAATAGCGTGAAGTACTCCATCAATATTGCCGTGATTTTCTTTAATTGCTTTAACAGCTTCTTCCACTTGTTTAGGATCTTGAATATCCATTTCATAAACTTTGATATCTTCTGAAAGTCTTTTTACTGCACGTTCAGTAATTCTTAATCCCTTACCAAAACCAGTAGCTATTACCTCCGCTCCATTTTCTATTGCTATTTTTGCGGATGCATAAGCAATACTCTTATCCGTAAGTATTCCTGTAATAAGTAGTTTTTTATCTTTTAAAATCATTTTTTCCTATAACTATTTGACCATACAAATAGTTAGTAGGTATCACTAAAAAAATATCTTTTATTCGTTTTCTGTAGTGTAATTGCCTGAAGCTTCTTCTTTTTTTATTTGTGATCCTGTTACAACAGCTAAAGCTATTTCAGATAGACCAAAAACTAAAAAACCATTAAATTCAGTAAAGACTGCAAAAGCTATTAAACCAAGCCCTCCACTGTATCTAACTATGTTTAATTGTTTTGCATTCTCTGCATTGCCTCCTAGTAAAAAGAATGCCATTGCAGCAAAATAAAGAGGAACAGCAGTAGATCTTGCAATCGTTACTTGGTTATCTGCTAAAACAGCAGAAAAATCTAACAAGTAAAGACGGTAGATGACCTCTGGCATAATAATCGTAAGCAAAACCAATCCTAGATATAGCATTGGATCGATCTTATTTATTAATTTGTAATTCATAAATGCAATTATATCTGATTAATTATCTTCACTTAATGAATCTAGGAGTTTTTTTTGCAACTCTTTAACTAATTCAACTAATGAAGCCTGTTTATGAATGTCTCTCATGTAATCTACAACTGGAATTACGTGTAAAATATTGTTTACTTGCTTTAACCTGTTCAAACTTCCTAATTCCTCGGCAATACTTTCAAGTTCGGTTACTAAGTCTTTAATCACTTCTGAAATGGGCTTTGTACCGCCATCAACGCCAGTAATAAAATCTGCATTTAATCCCTCTTTAATAGCAGCCCATCTATTTCTTTCAATCAACCAATTAGGATCTGGTTCCTTTAATGCTCCCTCTTCCCAGTCTCTCCCAATTTTGATTGCAAGTGCTTGTACTAATGTAGAAACAGCTACGGTTTCAACTAAAGAAGGCATGGAGTCAGCAATCCTAGTTTCCACTGTTCCGTACTCTGGATGTATTCTTACATCTTTCCACACTTGCCTATATCCTACATCTGGCTTTATCACACCAGCTTTAACAAGTGTTTGAAGAGATTGTTCGTATTGAGACCATTCATGATAAGGTTCTGGCAGTCCAGTGTTTGGTAGTCCCTGAAAAACACTTAATCTTGCGCAATAAAGTTCTGTGTCTCTTCCTCTCCAGAAAGGTGAGGATGCGCTTAAAGCCAAGATCAATGGTAAGTATTTCCTTATCTCATCATGAACAGCTATTGCTTTCTCTTTTGAGTCCATTCCAACATGAACGTGCATTCCAAAGGTCAACAACCTACGAACTGCCCAACCATATTTATCTGCAAATTCTTGATACCTTGGATTTACATCTGTTATCACTTGGTCTTCATACATAGCAAAAGGATGTGCTCCTGTAGAAATCAATCCGGCATTATTTTCACTAGCAATTTCTAAAACTTTACTTAATATCGTAGCCAATTCTTTATAAGTCTCGTTAGTGTCTAATAAAGGTGAACTTGTTACCTCAACCGTCGAAAGATAGAGTTCATGTTTTACTCTTTCGTCGTTGTCATAAGTATTAATGATTCCTTCTGCAATATTTACTAAATTCCCTGAGTCTTTGTCAACTAACTGAGCCTCAATCTCTACACCAACAGTTGGTTTCTCAGAAGGATTAAATACTATTTCTTCCATATTTAATCTAAATAGTAGTAAATTGTTTTTGTCGATTACTTAATAATTTAAGTTATTTAGTTTCAGATTGAGCTGCTGCCAATCTAGCTGCAGGAATCCTAAATGGTGAACATGAAATATAGTCAATATTTAAAGTATTTAAATAAAAAATAGAAGTTGGATCGCCTGCATGCTCACCACATACACCTATCTTTAATGACTTATTAGCTTTCTTTCCATCATTTGAAGACAGTTCTACAAGTCGACCAACGGTTGATGGATCTATGGAAACAAATGGATCTATATCAAAAATTTGCTTTTCAACATATTCACCTAAAAACTTTGAAGCGTCATCTCTTGAAAGACCTAAAGTAGTTTGAGTTAAATCATTTGTTCCAAATGAAAAGAAATCAGCATCTTTTGCAATTTCTGAAGAACTAAGAGCAGCACTTGGCAGTTCAATCATAGTTCCTATGGTGTAGTCAAAGTTATAATTCAGTTCTTTCTCAATTTTTTTAATCTTCTTTTTCAGAATGTCTTTCATTTCAGATAACTCATTACTGTTCATCACTAAAGGTATCATTACTTCTGGAGTGACTTTAAAATTATCATTTTCAAAAACTAAATGAACTGCCCTAAATATTGCCTCTACTTGCATCTCATAAATTTCTGGATAACTTAAACCTAGCCTGACTCCCCTATGTCCTAACATAGGATTGCTTTCTGAAAGTCTCATGAGAATCTCGTTAACATGCATTGGTGATACTCCTATCTCATTTGCAAGCTGAGAAATCTCTAAATCACTCTTAGGAAGAAATTCATGCATTGGAGGATCTAACAATCTCACTGTTATTGGTTTTTCATTAAGTAACTTGAAAAGAGACTCGAAATCAGATATTTGATAGTTTATTAATTTTTTTAATGCTCTTTTTCTTCCTTGTTTACTATCCGACATTATCATCTCTCTCATAGGAAGGATTCTTTCTCCTTCAAAAAACATATGTTCTGTCCTACACAGACCAATGCCTTCTGCTCCAAATTCAAGTGCTTTGGCTGTATCAATAGTTGTCTCCGCATTTGCTCTAATTTCAAGTCTTTTGAATTCATTACACCAATCCATTAAAGTGTTGAACTCCTCAGATAATGTAGGTGGCTCAAGTTTAAGTTCCCCTATGTATATTTCTCCCGCTGAGCCATCTAATGATATTAAATCTCCTTCTTCTAATGTTTTTTCTTTGCTTGAAATGGTTTTTTCAGAATAGTTTATTGATAAAATCTCTGCTCCAACAATACATGGCTTGCCCATGCCTCTTGCAACCACTGCAGCATGACTTGTCATCCCTCCTTTAGTAGTCAAGATTGCAACAGAAGAGAACATGCCATGAATATCCTCTGGACTGGTTTCGTCTCTTACCAAAATCACATTTCTTCCTTTGTTAGCTTCTTCTTCTGCTTTATCCGCATCAAATACAATTTCACCAAAAGCTGCACCAGGTGAAGCATTGAGTCCTTTTCCAAAAATTTTCTTTTTCTGTTCGTCAATAAATTGTGGATGTAAAATAGCCGTAATACTATCAGCATCGACCATATTTAAGGCTTCTTTTTTAGTAACTTTCTTTTCTTTATGCATATCTACTGCTATTTTGACACTTGCTTGTGCTGTTCGTTTTGCTTTTCTTGTTTGAAGAAGATAGAGAATATCATTTTCAATAGTAAATTCAATATCCTGAACTTCCTTATAATGATTTTCTAATTTATTTGCTATATCTTTTATATCTTTAAATAATTTAGGATTTTCTTCTTCTAAAGAAAGTTCTTTGTTCTTTTCGTGTTTACCAATAGGAAATGGTGTTCTCAAGCCTGCAACTACATCCTCACCTTGAGCATTCATAAGATATTCACCATATAACTCATTTTTTCCTGTTGAAGGAAACCTAGTAAAGGCAACTCCCGTACCAGACTTTTCATTTAAATTCCCAAATACCATAGTTTGAATTGTTGCTCCAGTTCCAAGTGTGTCGGGTATATTATTAATCTTTCTATATGTAGCTGCTCTTTTGTTTAACCAGCTTTTAAACACAGCCTCTATAGATCCAGTTAATTGTTCATGCGGATCTTGTGGAAAAGGTGAATTTGAAAATCTCTCTACTGTATTTTTATAAGCATCTATTATCCACTTAAGTTGTTGTGGATTGAAATCACTATCTGAGTCAATATTATCAATCCTTTTCTTGTTATTTAAAACAGCTTCAAACCTAGTGTGTTCTATGCCTAAGACAACATTGCCATACATTTGAATAAGTCTTCGATATGAATCAAGTGCAAATTTTTCATCATTAAAGACCTTTGAAAGATGCTCTACGTTTTCATCATTTAATCCAATATTTAATATAGAATCCATCATCCCCGGCATTGAAATTTTGCCACCTGATCTAACAGAAAGTAATAATGGATTGTCTAAAATTCCAAATTTCCTTCCTGAATACTCTTCAAGTTTTTTTAAAGAAGCCTCAAGCTCTTTATCAAAATTTTTCGGCATCTCTTTATTTTCTATAAAGTAATTACAGACTTCTGTCGTAATAGTAAAGCCTGGTGGAACATTGATTCCAATTTTGCTCATCTCGGCTAAGTTTGCTCCTTTGCTACCGAGCAGGTCTGACATAGCTTGATCGCCATCTGTTTTTTTATTGGAAAATTGAAATATCAGTTTATTACTCATAGCCATTATTTCTATTCTAGGATAGTGAGTAAGAATATGAAAAACGTTTTGGTTGTCGGAACAGGCACAATTGGTGAGCCATTAATAGGCTTGCTAGCCCAACATAAAGAATCTCTAGGTATTGATAATGTTTATTTCTTTAAGAGAACCCCTTTGTCAGATGAAAAAGGAAAGGTTGAGGCTTTAATAAGAAAAGGATCCAAATTAGTTTCTACAAGTGATGTTTTAAATGAGTTTAAAAATTTTGGTTTCGAAACTGATGATGTTGAAAGTGCTTATGAAGATTGTGATGTAATTATAGATTGTACACCAAGTGGAAATTCCAACTGGGATGATATTTATTCGAAACTAGACCAAAAGAAACGATTTATGGCTCAAGGGTCTGAACATGGATTTGGTCCTTTTTTTGCATGGGGAATAAATAATGATCAATTAAACATTGATGAAAATAAATATTTAATAGCATCTTGCAATACACATAATATTGCATCAATAGTGAAAAGCTTTTCACTTGATGCAAATAGAGAACTAAATGAAGGAAGATTTGTATGTTTAAGAAGAGCAAATGATGTATCTCAGAATGACTCTTTCTCTCCTTCTCCAACTATTACTAAGCATGACAATCAAGAATTTGGAACTCATCATGCACGAGATGTTTACGAATTATTTGATCAAGCAGGAGTAAAATTAAATCTTTTTTCCTCAGCAATTAAACTTCCAACTCAATACATGCATACTCTCTGGTTTAATTTAGCATTTGAGAATTCTTTAAAACTGGATGCTGCTATCTCCGACCTTGAAAATAGTGAGTATTTAATGTCTACTGAAAAACTTTCTTCAAACAAAGTATTTTCATTTGGTAGAGATCATGGATACCACGGAAGGCTTCTGTCTCATGGAATTGTTGCAGTTGACTCTCTTCACGTTAAAGATAATAACCTGACTGGATATTGCTTTACACCACAAGATGGCAATGCCCTTCTATCTTCTGTTGCAGCTTCAGTAAATTATTTCTATGAAGATAGCTGGGAAGAAAAAATGGGCGTTTTCGATCAATATCTTTTTAAACAGATATAAATGAATATTGCTGTATACAGTGATAAATTTTCAGGAACTCTTTCCGCTTCTGAAGTCATAGAGATTGTAAAAGAATTATTTGAAAACAATTCAATTAAAGCCTCTTATTTTCCAGTAACTGATGGGGGTGAAGACTCTTCGACCATCTTTAAAGAGCATGGAATTGAAGTTCAAGAAACTATCAATGTCAAAGATCTTGTGGGTGTTGAAAAACAAATCGAAGTTCTAAATATCTCGGGAGATATTTTTGTTGAATCTTCATTATTAATCGGGATAAATAATACAAATGTTGACACTACTGATTTAAATACTGCCTGCTTATCAGAAATTATTGAATTTAGTGATGTAATAGGATTAGGTGGTTCGAGGACAAATGATGGAGGTTTTGGACTTTTGAGCAAAATGGGTCTTGATTTCTTCGCAGGCAAAGAAATAATTGACCCTAAACCATGCAACTTTGAAAAGGTAACAAGCGTTGAAATCAATGATAAGTTTGAGAAATTAAATAAAAAAATACTAGTTGATACATTCATACCACTGGTAGGAAAAAGGTCTGCAATTGAAGTTTTTGGACCTCAAAAAGGTTTAGATAAAGAAAGTATAGATAATATCGCCCTAAACATTGAGAGAATCATTGATCTGATATCTAGTAATTTTAAAGAAAAACCTGATGCAACAAAGGAAGGAACTGGTGCAGCTGGTGGTCTTGCTTTTGCACTTTCTGAAATATTGGGATGTAATTTAGTATCAGGTGCGGAATATTTTTTTGATAAATCTGGACTTGAATCGAAAATAAATTCTTTTGATGTTTCAATACTTTGTGAAGGTAAATTTGATAAGTCATCATTGGAAGGAAAGGTTATGGGTCAAATATTAAATAAAAATAAAGGAATCTCCTATTTCCTTGGAGGGGTGTATGACTATGAGGATCGAGAAATATTTGAAGATATCTTTGAATGTGGAGAAGCAGGTTTAGTAGAACCAAAAAAAGAATTAATATCAGCCACTAAAAAGCTAGTAAATCAAATTACAATATAATTTATGAGTATTACTTCCCCCTGTATAAGTGTCTGTGTGACTGATCCAACTAGTGACTTATGTTATGGGTGTGCAAGAACTACTAATGAGATAGCAAAATGGTCATCTCTAACCGATAAAGAAAAATTAGAAACTATAGAAAAAGGCAGAAACAGAATGGATGGTTGGCAGCTTGAATCATTTGATAAAGCATATAAACAAAAAATTGAAACAGGCTTGAGTCCTATAAAAGAACAAAAATTACAAGATGAAGAATAAGTCAGAATTTATAAATATTGATATCGACTCTGGTGTTTGTACTGTAACGATGAATAGACTCGATAAAAAAAATGCAATTAATCCACAGTTTGCTTTAGAGCTTTGTAATGCTTGGGATGTAATTGATAATGAAAATGAAATAAGAGTTGCCGTTTTAAAAAGTGCAGACTCAAGTATTTTCTCAGCTGGAGCCGATTTAAAAGAATTAATTCCTTTATTAAAAGGTGAGATTGAACCGAATAATGATTACGAGAAACAACTACTAAGTGAAGATTTTCTTTTAAAAGCATGGAGAAAAGATAAGGTAAGAACGAA
>Ga0114932_10001012_pt1 | contig 33089 bp, 38 predicted proteins | sample 2SBtaG_2_FD_87286 | JGI IMG/M metagenome (GOLD analysis project Ga0114932, IMG submission 87286) | Deep subsurface microbial communities from Kolumbo volcano to uncover new lineages of life (NeLLi) - 2SBTROV12_ACTIVE470 metaG | ecosystem: Environmental > Aquatic > Marine > Volcanic ...
GCCATTAAAGAAGACCCTGAAAAAATTTCAGGACAATGGCCGCAACTGCTGCTTATAGATGGCGGATTAGGTCAATTAAAGGCAGCAACAGCTGTATTAGATAGGTTGAATATTAAAGATATTACTATAGCAGCCATTGCAAAAGGTCCAGACCGTAATGCTGGACAAGAAAAGTTTTTTACTAATGATAAAAAGCCATTTTATCTTACAAACGATGATTCACTATTATACTATCTACAAAGGCTACGAGATGAAGCGCATCGTTTTGCCATAGGCTCTCACCGATCGAAACGTTCAAAAGCAATTAGTAAAAACCCACTCGACGATATAAATGGTATAGGCGCTAAAAGAAAGAAAGCTTTACTAAATCACTTTGGTTCTGCCCGATCAGTTGCAAGAGCAGGGCTTTTAGATCTAGAAGAGGTTGATGGTATTAGTACTGCAGTAGCACATATCGTATATAATCACTTTAATACTAACGCTTGAGTTATTTAATGAGTATACCAAACATTCTAACGCTACTCAGGATCGCTTTAATCCCAATAATTTTAGTACTACTAATTAATGGAAGCTCACAAATAGAAGTATTCTGGGCTTTCATGTTATTTGTTATTTCAGCTTTAACTGATTTTTTTGATGGCTGGCTAGCCAGAAAATTGAAGCAAGAGAGTGACTTTGGTCGACTATTTGATCCAATAGCAGATAAAATGCTGATAATAGCAGTTTATTTTGCATTAGTTGGCATTCAGGTAATTGCAGGATGGAATATATTAGCGGTTATTTTAATTGTTAGCCGGGAATTATTGGTTTCTGCACTTCGAGAATATCTTGCTGAAAGAAATGTCACAATGCCCCCCAGCCAACAATCTAAGTATAAAACTGCGTTACAACTTATTGTCACCGCAGCACTAATAATTAGCCCAATGTTTAATGAAAACTTCTTAAATTATACCTTATTATCGCTTTGGATTGTAGCGGCATTTACTATTTTCACGGGTTTTAATTATTTGTTGAATTCTAAAAAGCATATTAGTTTCTTAACTAATAATGCTAAGGAATAAGTATATGCACATTATTGGCTTAGCAGGGTGGAGTGGAAGTGGAAAAACCACTCTGCTTGTCAAGCTAATTTCATACATAACAGAACTTGGCTATACTGTATCAACAATTAAACATGCTCACCATGGTTTTGAAATTGACAAGCCTGGTAAAGATTCGTATCGGCATCGTAGCTCTGGAGCTAAAGAAGTTTTGGTTGCTTCATCAAATCGCTGGGCACTTATGCATGAATTAGCTGATGAGTCAGAACCAAGCTTAAAACTTCTACTTGATCATATGTCTGATGTAGATTTAGTAATAGTTGAAGGCTATAAAAATCAAGTTCTAAATAAAATCGAGATAAATAGATCCACTATTAATAAACCTCTGATTGCCGGTACAGATAATTCAGTAATTGCCATCGCATCTGATAAATCGACAAAAAACATAGAAAACCTTGGATTACCTGTTCTAAACTTAGACGATACAAGGGAAATTGCGCATTTTATACTTTCATTTTTTAGTCTCACCAACCACCTTACTGAAGAAAAAGTTTAGGCTAACCTCATGGTACAACTGCGTGATGATTGTTTTAATAACGACGGAAAATTACTTCAGGCAAACGAAGCAATCGAGATTCTATTAAATTGTGTTCATCCTATAATCAACACGGAGGTTAAAGAATTGCGTCATTCTTTAGGACGCATAATAGCAGAGGATATTATTTCTAAAATGAATGTACCTCCACATGATAATTCAGCTGTGGATGGTTTTGCAGTGTTCTATGATGATCTTTCACAAGAAAATGATACCAAGCTTATAGTAGGCGGACGGGCAACAGCCGGCCATCCGTTACCCCGAATACAAAAATGTGGAGAAGCCATACGTATATTTACTGGAGCACAAATGCCCAAAGGCAAAGTTGAATCACCAGATACAGTTTTAATGCAAGAAGACTGCAAAATTGAGACTATAAATAATATAGAAAATGTAATCATACCGCCTGGAATCCAAAAGGGAGCAAATACTAGATATCGTGGAGAAGATATCAGTGAAGGTTCAAAAGTATTGAATTTGGGAACAAAATTGAGGCCACAAGAAGTTGGCTTAGCTGCTTCACTTGGTTTAACTTCATTAAAGGTTTTTCGTAAATTACGAGTTGCTATTATATCCACTGGAGACGAATTATTTGAGCCTGGTGTTACGCTACCAACAGGAGGCATCTATGATTCTAATCGCTATAGCTTATTAGCCTTAATTGATAGCCTTGGTTGCGAGGTAACAGATCTCGGAATATTACCAGATAGTAAATCAGCGATAAGAGAGACTCTAAACTCAGCCGCTCTTAATCATGACGCAATTATTACATCTGCAGGCGTATCAGTCGGCGATGAAGATCACTTACGCTCTGCTGTATTGGATCTTGGCCATCTACACTTCTGGAAATTAGCTATTAAACCAGGTAGACCTGTGGCTTTTGGCCAAATTGGACGTACGGCCTTTATAGGTCTACCTGGTAACCCTGTCGCTATGATGATTACCTTCCTACTTATAGCGAGGCCCGCTCTATTAAAACTCTCCGGTGCAATAGACGTCTTGCCTAGATTATATAAGGTTCAATCAGGGTTTGATTATAAGAAAAAACTCTTCCGCAGAGAATATGTCCGGGTTAGTCTGACTATAGATAATACCGGCGAACTAGTAGCCAACAAATTTCCACGAGATGGGGCTGGAATTCTTTCTTCTTTAGTTGAATCTGAAGGAATTATTGAATTATCTGAAGAAACAACCCAATTAAAAAAAGGCGAAATGGTTAAATTTCTTCCATTTAGAGGAGTAAGCTAATGAAAGTTCTATATTTTGCATGGCTTAGAGAGCGTATTGGGGCTTCAATGGATGAATTTGACCTACCAGAAGAAGTACGTACTGTAGGAGAATTAGTAGATTATTTAAAAACTAAAGGAGAAAACTATTCAGAGGCTTTCAGCCATAAAAAAGTTATTCGAGCGGCAGTAAACCTTGAATACGTATCCTTCGACTATAAACTCATTAACAAAGATGAAATAGCTTTTTTTCCTCCTGTTACGGGAGGTTAAGAAGATTTAAATAATGATAAAGATTCAAAAAGAAGATTTTAACGTTTCCACAGAGCTAAAAACCCTTACATCAGGTAATGTAAAAATCGGAGGAGTAGCTAGCTTTATAGGTTTAGTAAGAGACCTAGTTTCGCCTGAAAAAAACGAGCAGACTCTGAAACACATGACACTAGAGCATTACCCTAAAATGACAGAGAGAAAACTTAAACAAATAGAATCTCAAGCCATAGGTCGATGGCCGCTTGAAGCAAGTCTTATAATTCATAGATATGGAAAACTAAAACCCGGCGATCAAATAGTTTTGGTTGCCTGCGCTTCAATGCACCGACAGGCAGCTTTTGAATCATGTAGCTTTCTAATGGATTGGTTGAAAACTAATGCTCCATTTTGGAAATTAGAGGAAACAGCTAAGAGCAAAATTTGGGTTGAAGAACGCAGTGATGATTATCTAGCAGCTTCAAAATGGAATAAAAAAAGTAAATAACTTATAAAAATTTTATAGAAATAAGCATTTAATCGAATACTTATTTCTATTCAGCTGCTTCTGCTATGGGACGTCCATTTACTAGATCATCATAATCGTTCATTAGCGTTTTTGTAATAGTACCAACTTCAAAATAATATTCGTCAGCTATATTTGAGATGGGAGTAACCTCAGCAGCCGTTCCTGTAACAAACATCTCAGTTGCTTTACCAAGCTCCTCAGGAAATATTGCTCGCTCAATTACTTCATAGCCGCGATTCTGCGCCAGCTTTATAACGGATCTACGGGTTATACCATCAAGAAAACAATCCGGCGTTGGTGTATTAATTTTACCATCTATTACTAAAAATAAATTTGCGCCCGTTGTTTCAGCTAACTGTCCCCGCCAATCGAGCATTAAGGCATCAGAGCTACCTTTCGCTTCAGCTGCATGCTTTGAAAGCGTACATATCATATATAAACCAGCTGCCTTAGCATGAACAGGAGCCGTTAGAGGGTCAGGCCTACGATATGGCGCCCAATCTAAACTAATTCCCTTCATTCGAGCCTCTGGAGTAAAATAAGCCGGCCATTGCCAAGCAGCAATTGCAACATTAATTTTACAAGCTTGAGCTGAAACTCCCATCTGCTCCGGCCCTCGCCAAGCAATTGGGCGGATATATGCCTCACTGGCTCCGGTAGTGTTGAATGTTTCACGACAAGCATCATCAAGTTCAGAGACACTATACGGAATTTCAAACCCAAGCATCTCAGCTGAATTATGAAGTCTTTCATTATGAGCTGATAATTCAAATATATTGCCATTATAAGCACGCATACCCTCGAATACACTTGAGGCGTAATGTAAGGCATGACTTAAAACATGTAACTTCGCATCTCGCCAGGGCACGACCCGTCCGTTGAGCCAGATAACCCCATCACGATCATCATAAGGCACTTCATCCATTTAACAAACCTTTAACATATTAATTCGTTTAAGTTATTATTTATGATATTTTATTATTACTTAGACTTGATTAATGTAACATTGCAAGTTATTTATGTCAATATGACTGACCTTAATTCTGAGAATCTACCTATTATTAAAGAAGAGGAATTGCGTCTAGGAATTGAGCTATTGTTTTACGCCTATCGCGATTTTACCTCTGAACCAGATGCCATTTTAGCCAAGTGGGGTTTTGGCAGAGCGCACCATAGGGTGATCTATTTTGTTGGTCGTAATCCAAATATTACCGTAACAGAGCTTTTAGTAATTTTAAAAATTACTAAACAAAGCCTCTCAAGAGTATTGGGAAAGCTAATCGAGGACGAATTTATCAACCAGCGAGCAGATCCATCTGACCGGCGCAGAAAATTGATGACCTTAACTGAAAAAGGATCTGAATTAGAACGTGAACTAACCAATACACAAATTCAAAGGTTTACCCGAGCTTATAGAGAAACAGGTATTGAAGCAGTCGAAGGTTTTCGTAGAGTGTTAAGTAGCATTATGAATCCAGAAGATAGATCTCTAGTGCGACCAAAAAATACAACAAGAAATAACCTAATTTAGTACCCTAGCCGTTAAGCTCCAATTATTGCAATATTACTTGATTGACTCTAAGTTTGAATAATAGCAAAGCACATAAAGATATATGGAAGACATTCCACACATTCTAGTTGTAGATGATGATAATCGACTACGTGAACTCTTGCGCAAATTTTTAACTGAAAACGACTTCAGAGTTACATCATCAGCTAACGCAGCTGAAGCAAGAAATATACTTAGATCGCTAAAATTTGATCTATTAGTATTAGATATCATGATGCCGGGAGAATCTGGACTTGAACTCACCAGTGTATTACGCGAAACCAGCAGAGTTCCTATTTTATTACTTACCGCTATGGGTGAATCTGAGCACCGTATTGATGGATTAGAAAGAGGAGCCGACGACTATTTAGCAAAGCCATTTGAGCCCAGAGAACTCTTAGCTCGTATACGTTCAATACTGCGGAGGGTATCACCGCAGGTAGGCAAAACTCTTATAATATTAGGAAAGTATCAATATGACCCTCTACGTCAACAGTTACTTGGTCCTGATGGACCTATAAAATTAACTAATGCAGAGGCTAGATTACTACAAGTGCTTGTCGCTAATCCTGGAAGCCCTATTAGTCGAGAATCTTTGCAAGAAAAAAGTCAACTAAGAGGCAGTATACGTGCGGTAGATGTACAAGTAACACGTCTACGTAGAAAAATAGAACCAAACCCGAAGATGCCACGTTACCTACAAACGATTCGTGGACAAGGTTATGTGCTATGGCCAGATTAAGAAAATATATTATCTTTTTTAGGTCATTCAGACTAGGCATAAAACGGGCATTGCCTCGAGGTTTATTAGGCCGTTCTTTATTAATCATCATAGTGCCATTGGTCATTCTTCAGGTGGTTAGCGGAATTGTTTTCTATGATCGACATTGGGCAAATGTTAGTCGTCATCGCGCAGATGCGCTGGCGGGTGATGTCGCCATAATTATGGAATTACTGAGACAAAAAAATAATATTAATCAGGAAGAAGCACTTTTTGATATGGCTCATAGAGCGTTAGATTTGACGGTTCGATATGAAAAAGAGGGTATTCTTACAAATGAATTAATAGCCCCTAGGGGTAATCTTGAAAAAACTCTAGGTCGTTCTCTAAAGCAAATTGTACAACGACCGTTCCTCATTGATTCAAATACACAACCGCAACGTGTTTTAATAGCTATACAACTACCTAAGGGTATTCTTTACGTTTCAGCAAATGCTGAAAGACTTATTAGCTCAACAACAAAAATATTCATAATGTGGATGATAGGTACATCTCTAATTTTATTTGGTGTAGCAACTATTTTTATGCGCAACCAAGTAAGCCCTTTGAAAAGACTTGCTTCGGCTGCTGATAATTTTGGTAAAGGCAGAGACACGCCAAACTTTAGTCCCTCGGGTGCCAGTGAAGTTCGACAAGCAGCATCAGCTTTTATGTCTATGCGGGATAGGATACAAAGGCAGATACAACAACGAACTGAAATGTTAGCAGGAGTAAGTCATGACTTACGCACCCCACTAACACGGATGAAACTACAATTAGCTATGTTGAAAGATATTACAGAAATAGATGAACTTAACTCTGATGTTGCTGCCATGGAAAGCATGATAGAGGGGTACTTAAATTTTGCTCGAGGTGAAGGTAGCGAACAACCCACCCCTACCGATGCTAAAATACTTTTAAGTGAAGTGATTCACGATGCCAAACGAAAAAGTATTAAAATTTCATTTGATATGCCTGAGACAGTCAATCTACCCTTAGCGCCTAATGCAATTAAACGTTTACTAACAAACCTTATTGATAATGCAGCCAGGCATGGGGATTCTGTTCTAGTTTCCGCACAAAGAAAAGGTAGCGTTCTTGAGCTATTAGTTGAAGACGACGGCCCAGGAATACCTGAACACATGAGAGAAGATGTGTTTCGTCCATTTTTTAGGCTTGATGAATCCCGAAACGTTGCGACCGGTGGAACGGGGTTGGGGTTATCAATAGCTCGGGATATAGTACAAACGCACGGAGGAGATATCCGTCTAGATAGTTCTGTATTGGGAGGACTAAAAGCGATAATCAGTCTTCCTATATAACTAAACAATTTTGTTTCTAAAATAATTGTCCGCCATTAGGTATTATCTGATCGACGCCTATAAGAACTACTTCTCCCTCTGAATCAGGAAACCCGAGCAAAAGTACTTCCGACATAAAGTTACCTATTTGTTTAGGCAAAAAGTTCATAACTCCAGCAACCTGTTTTCCTAAAAGACCTTCGGGTTCGTAGTGGGTAGTAATTTGAGCAGATGTTTTTCTTATTCCCACATCAGAACCAAAGTCTACCCAAATTTTATAAGCAGGCTTCAACGCCTCAGGAAAACATTTTACCTCAACAATTGTTCCAATACGGATTTCTACTTTTGAAAAATCCTCAAATGAAATAGTCATATAAAAAACAGCCTTGATAAGCGTATTAAATATTAATAGTTTAGAACCAATAGACTTATATTACGCTAACTCGCGCGATCTTATAGTAGCCTCAGATATTGCCTTAGTGAGAAGGGAAGTCATACCATTTGAGCCCATCAGCACTTCTAATGCCGCTGCTGTTGTACCTCCTGGGCTAGTAACTTTTTCACGCAAAGTAGATGCAGAATCTTCTGTCTGAGATAACAGCTCACCACTACCTATAACTGTAGCTCTTGCTAATTTCATGGCCATATCTGCTGATAACCCTGCAGCTTGACCGGCTGAGGCCATAGCTTCTACTAAATAGAATACATATGCAGGACCGCTTCCTGAAAGGCCAGTGACCGCATCCATCAGAGCTTCGTCATTAATCCAGGTAACCTCACCAACTGATTCCATTAATTTTGAAGAAAAAGCTTTCTGCTTCTGGGAAACGTTATCATTTGCACAAAGCACAGTAATACCTTTATGAACTGCAGCAGGAGTGTTAGGCATAGCTCTAACGATAGCACCTCCAAAAAGATAAGAAGCAAAATAACTTATAGGTTTTCCTGCTGCTATCGATAAAAATAGGGTGTTCTTATTAATGAATCTAGCATAATCTGCTACAACTTCATCCATTAGTTGGGGCTTAACAGCAAAAACAACAACCGACGGTTTGTAATCAACAGGTAAAGATGATACCTCCGAGTACAAATATACATCTTCTGGTAAATCAACTTTAGCTGGTTCTACGACAGATATATGATCATATGCTTTTTGGCTCAACCAGCCATTTAGCAATGAGCTTCCCATCTTACCACATCCAACTAATAATATTTGTTTTCTCTCGGTCATTTCCATCTACTAATAAACAATATAAAGAGTTTTAATCAGGCCTCGCCCACGGTTTCAAATACAACTGTAGCAATTGCATCTGCTGGAGATTGCCCTCCCCATACCACATATTGAAATGCAGGATAAAAACGATCTATTTCAAAGAGCGCTATATCAACGAGATCTTCAATTTGCTCTGCCGTTAAACCACCCCCACGCAACAATAATGTATGACGGAATGATGGGGTTCCATTAAGTAAGCCAATATCAAAATGACCAACTCCTAAACGATCATTAAGTATTGCCAAAAGCTCATGCACTGAAGACCTTCGTTCCTTAGGGGCTCGAATATCCAGAGAACATATTATCTGCAAAGCACCCAAATCGTTCATCCAATTAAACATAATGTCGTAGCTACTCCAACGACCAGTTACCTGAGCGAACAACTCATCACTTTCTGGCCTTTCAAGGGGCCAATCGCGTACAGCAATAGTAGTTTCCACAAGATCTAATGGATGATCATTTTGGTGGACGAAACCACTGATAACGGCAGCCATTCACTAGCCTCCTATGTATTGTTGACATGCTTTTTAGATAGTTTACGCACATATTCAATATCAACTATAAAACACAAAATATTGTGTAAATATTGCCACTTAACACTACCAGATGTAAAATGTCATGAAATCTTATTGCGCCGCAATAGTAAAACCTGTGGGAAAGTTTAATCAAATTGTATAATATAAAATGATTTCTGTTAAAAAAATGATCTTTTTTTTAAATTTAACCGCTACGGGTATAATTTTTAAAGAAATAAGTAGATTCCCAATAATTATTATCTAATGGAGTGATAAATGGATCTAAACCTAAGAGGAAAACGTGCAATAGTAAGCGGCTCAACTCTTGGTATAGGTCGTTCAATAGCTCAAGTCTTATACGCAGAGGGGGCCGACGTAATAATAAATGGACGTAATCAAGATACTGTAGAAAAGACTGTCAATGAAATGCAGAAAATTCAACAATTAAGTCCTGGTAAAATAAGTGGTTGCGCTGCAGATTTATCTAGTGCTGAAGGGGCAGCTAAATTAGTTAACTTTTGTGAAAAAGAAGGTCAGATAGATATATTAATTAATAATGTAGGAATATTTAATATAAAAGAGTTTCTTGAGATAGAGGACGAAGACTGGCAGAGTATATTTGAGCTTAATGTGATGAGTGCTGTTAGACTATCAAGATCTTTTTTACCGAATATGCTAAATAATAACTGGGGAAGAATTATTTTTATTGGGTCGGATCAAAGTTCAAAACCAAACCCCTCGATGTCTCATTATGCCATGACTAAAACGGCCTTAGTGTCTATTTCTCGTAGTCTTTCTGAATTAACTAAAAGCACAGGTATTACAGTTAACACTGTTCAAGTTGCGCCCACGTGGACCGATGGAGTTAAAACTTTCATAGAACAAATGGCAAATAAAGAAAAAACAACTGTGCAGGAGATGACTAAAGCGTATTTTTCGGAAGGTGAAGGCCAAACATCTCTAATTCAACGTTGGGCGTCCCCATCAGAAATAGGTAACGTAGTCGCATTTCTTTGTTCTCCGCTAGCATCAGCAATCAATGGCTCTGCTCCTCGCGCAGACGGGGGTATGGTAAGGTCATTATTTTAAAATTTAATCCAATTATTTTTTCCTAAGCTCTTTATCTATTTCATTCAAACGTTTCTGCAGAGCCTCCTGCTCTTGCCGAGCCTTGGCAGCTAGCTCTTTAACAACTTCAAATTCTTCGCGTGTCACTAAATTTAACCTAGACAGCACTCTTTCTATCCGCTGTTGTACAATTGATTCAATTTCATCGCGCATACCAGTCGCTACACCTGCGGCGCCATTTGCTACACGAGCAATATCTCCAAGCAATCGATTTCGCGTCTGCATTACCAGCCTCCTTATTTATCTGAAATACTTATAACAATCTCTATAATTTTAAACTAATTTATGTTCAAATTGGATAACAAATTAATTACAAACTTAGAAGAACTAACTAAACAAGAAAAGAGTTAATATGATCGTGATTACCGGCGGTGCTGGTTTTATAGGGTCTAACCTAGTTGCTACTTTAGAACAGCACTGTAATGAAGAAATAATTATCTGTGATTATGCCAATACAGACGATAAATGGCGTAATATTTCTAAAAGAAAAATTAAAGAACTAATTACACCAGATAATTTAATTAAATGGTTATCATCAAATATTTCTTTGATAAGTACAGTGTTTCATCTTGGCGCTATTTCATCAACTGTTGAACGTAATGTGGATCTCATAGTAGCCAATAATTATAGTCTTAGCTGCAATTTATGGGAAATTTGCACAAGAAACGATATCAAGCTGATATATGCGTCATCAGCTGCTGTATACGGCGATGGCTCATCGGGTTTTGATGACACATTAACATTGAACAGTATGTCGAGTTTAAAGCCTCTTAATCCTTATGGATGGTCAAAATTTCTTTTTGATAGAAAAGTAGCGCATTATGTAAATAATCAAAGAGAAAAACCAAGAAAATGGGCGGGCCTTAGGTTTTTTAATGTGTACGGACCAAATGAATATCATAAAGGCAAACAAAGAAGCGTAGTACCGCAGTTTTGGGAACAAATAAAAAACACTGGGCGCGCTCGTCTTTTTAAGTCACTAAATTCTAAATATGCTGATGGTAATCAAATGCGGGATTTTATTCATGTGGATGATTGTGTAAGCATTATGATATGGCTGTATGATAAAACTAATATTTCAGGTATATATAATGTTGGAACAGGACAGGCTAGGACTTTTGAAGATATGGCCAAGGCAATTTTTAAAAGCGTAGGTGTAAAACCGAATATTGAATATATTGATATGCCCAAAAACATTCTTTCTCAATATCAATATCATACGGAAGCAAAAATGGAGCGCTTACGCCTTACTGGATATAATAATTCATTTATTTCATTAGAAGATGGCATAAATTCATATGTAAAAAATTATCTAGAATCCAAAGATCCATTTCGATAATTCTAGAAATATATTAATAAATATGTAACCAGATAGTTTCAAGCAGGATTACAAGTGATTTTCCCTAATATTGATCCCATTGCAATTTCTATAGGGCCTCTGGCTATACGCTGGTATGCCCTCGCCTACATATTTGGGTTACTCGGTGGCTGGTTTTTCATATCACAACTTATACGACACCCCCCATATATTATGACTCGCAGCCAGTTAAGTAGTTTTCTGAGCTGGGCTGTAATTAGCATAATAATTGGTGGCAGGGCTGGTTACGTATTGTTCTATAATTTTAGCTATTACGTTCAAAACCCCATAGAAATTTTCTTTGTTTGGCAGGGTGGCATGTCTTTTCATGGAGGATTTATTGGCATTATGATAGCTATTATTTTATTTTCTAGAATCAATAATATTTCATTATTCTATTTTTCTGACTTGATAGCTTCGGCTGCTCCTATCGGATTGTTTTTTGGACGTATTGCTAACTTTATTAATGGGGAACTTTACGGACGAACCACAGACGTTCCCTGGGCTATTGTTTTTCCACGCGGAGGCAGCTCCCCTCGCCACCCAAGTCAATTGTATGAGGCTGCTTTAGAAGGCATCGGTTTGTATCTAATTATTTTATTATTAATTATATTTACTAAGGCCAGAAGATCCCCGGGATTATTAATGGGTGTTTTTCTTTTTGGGTATGGACTGTCTAGAATATTTATTGAGCTCTTCCGAGAACCAGACAATCATATAGGTTTCATGATTGGTAGCACTACTATTGGTCAATGGTTATCAATACCTCTAGTTTTAGCTGGTATTTACTTTATTAGTTGTGCCAAACCTAAAATAGAAGATAATAAAATAATTCACGAATAATATTACAATATTAATATCAAAAAAGATTTAGTCTTTATGCATTTGTATAAAAACCTAAGCCAAATTTTAGCTGCAAAAATAAAATCCAAAGGGCCAATTAGCGTGTCAGAGTATATGTCCCAATCTCTTGGACACCCGGATTTTGGTTACTATACTACTAAAAACCCATTTGGACTAGCAGGCGACTTTACCACAGCTCCAGAAATTAGCCAGATATTTGGTGAATTGATTGGTCTTTGGTGCGCAAGTACTTGGCTTTCCCTGGGAAAACCAAACCCATTCATTATAGCCGAACTAGGCCCCGGTCGAGGTACATTAATGGCCGACGCTCTCAGAGCTATAGAAACTATTCCAGAATGTCGCCAAGCATTAAAGATCCATTTAGTTGAATTTAGTCCCCATCTAAAAGCACAACAGGCAATAGCTTTAGGTAATATAGATGTAACTTGGCACCAGTCTGTATATAGCCTACCCCATCATCCGATTATATTCATAGCCAATGAATTTTTTGATGCTCTACCAATTGATCAGTTCGTTAAGCATGACAAAAATTGGTATAAACGACTAGTCTGTCTAGATTCTAATTCAAGTGAATTGGAACCTGAGTTCGCTTTTACCTTATCACCTGATCCACAACCTAAGGAATATTTTCCCCAACTTTTAACAGAATTTAATAAAAATGGCACCATTATCGAAATATCACCAGAATCTTGCAAAATAGTTGAAGAAATTGCTTCCAGAATTATTACTAACAAAGGCTCAGCTCTAATTATAGACTATGGCTATGAGCATCTACCGACTACTGATACTTTTCAGGCCATATATAAAAAAAAATATTCATCTGTTTTAAAAAATTCTGGAAGTTCTGATTTAACAGCACATGTTAATTTTAAATTATTAGTTAAATCAGCAAATATTAGAGGTATTAAGTGCTGGGGTTCAATATCTCAGCGAATATTTCTAAGACGACTGGGTATAGAAGCTCGCGCTAATAAATTAATTAGCACAGCTTCAAATGATCAAAAAAAGTCAATATTATCAGCTTACGAAAGATTAACTAACGAAAATCAAATGGGTAATTTATTTAAGGTACTATCAATTAGTGATAACAAATTGGGTCCTCCTGCCGGTTTTATTCATGAAGAGGCTAATTTAGGTTGATAAAACTTATTTCGGAATCCCTCACCAAAATAGAAATCATTACTCATGGTTACTTCACACGGCATGGTGGAATAAGTGAAGGTATATATGCATCTCTTAATTGTGGATTTGGCTCAAAAGACAATAAAGAATACGTTAAAGAAAATCGTAGTCGGGTAATGCAGGATATTGGATTACCTTTTGGTTCATTGAGAACCACTTATCAAAATCATTCAGCAAATGTAGTAGTTATAAAAGACATGAATTTTGATACATCTAAAGTTATGGCTGACGCTATGGTATGCAATATTAAAGGAATAACAATAGGAGTACTAACTGCCGATTGTGCACCAGTTTTACTTGTAGATCCGATTAATCGCGTCATTGGTGCAGCACATGCAGGTTGGAAAGGGGCTGTGCTAGGTGTCATAGAGGCAACCGTATCAGAGATGTTAAAACTCGGTGCTGATTCTAAGCAGATTATAGCTACAATTGGACCATGTATAAGTAAAAATTCATACGAAGTTGGACCCGATTTTATTAATAATTTTAAAAGTCAAGATCTAGCAAACAGACGTTTCTTCTCAAAAGGAAAACGAGGAGACCGTTTGCAATTTGACTTGAACGGCTATCTATTATCACGCCTTTGTTTTTCAGGAATTACAAAATCAAACTCTCTATGGAGAGACACTTTTTCTGACGATTCTCTATTTAGCTATAGGCGCTCTTGCTTACAAGGTGATTCAGATTATGGTCGTAATATATCTGTTATATCTCTAATATAAGATATTACTGCATGCCTTATTTATTAAATCTCATTTTATTAGCAATTATAGCAACAATGTTAAGCTGTGCATTATAGTTTAGCCTTTCTCCTTGTCTTATTGACTTCGTGCCAACCGGCTTTACAGCCTTTTAGCCACCTTGGTAATCCTCCAAATAAGCTAGTAAAATTAACTGATGACGAAGGCATAATGGTAATTCCAGTGATTAATTCAAGTGGAACGCGACTAGATCTATTAACGTATAGTATGATTAAAGAATGGAATCTGATTGCTGATGAAGCAGCGTTAGCAACTGCTGCCAGTATTCAAGAACTAATTAAAAAGATAGATTGGAGTAAAGATATTAGTAATAAATAAAATAAATTCAATATCTATTAATAATCCTCCATAAAGCTGGTTTACACGTAAGAGGCGTATTGATAGTTTGCCTACGTAAGATTAGTGAAAGTATACTATTCTTTAAACTTTAAAATTTTGACCGATGTCGAATTAAGCTAGTAGTCGACGTCTAATTCTCCGGAGACTGGCGTATGAAAGTGCTGGCCTGTAATAGCAATCGCCCATTAGCTGAAGCAATTTCTGCTTATTTGAATATTGAGTTAACTAAGGCATCAATCCGACGCTTTCCAGATATGGAGGTTTTTGTTGAAATATTAGAAAATGTTCGTGGCGAAGATGTATTTGTTATTCAATCAACATCATATCCTGCAAATGATAATTTAATGGAACTATTAGTTACACTAGATGCGCTTCGACGAGGTTCAGCACGCAGAATAACAGCTGTAATACCCTATTTTGGCTACGCGCGCCAAGACAGGAAAACAGGGCCACGAACCCCTATATCGGCTAAACTCGTTGCAAACTTAATTACTAATGCTGGAGCTGACCGCGTGCTGACATTTGACCTTCATGCTGGTCAAATACAAGGTTTTTTTGATATACCAGTGGATAACTTGTTTGCCGGGCCATTATTTTCCGAGGATATCAGCAAAATATATAATGGGTCTGATCTAGTTGTCGTTTCACCAGACGTAGGGGGTGTTGTGCGTGCTCGCGCTCTAGCCAAAAGGCTTGACGCAGACCTAGCGATCATTGATAAGCGCCGCGAACAAGCAAGTGTTTCTGAGGTTATGCATATTATAGGTAATGTTAAAGGTAGTCATTGTATAATGGTTGACGATATATGTGATAGCGCGGGTACATTATGTAATGCAGCAGTGGCTCTTATGAATGACGGGGCAAAATCTGTAGATGCATATGTAACTCATGGAGTGCTCTCGGGAGGTGCCGTGGGCAGGGTTGCTGCTTCACCATTAGAAAGGCTAGTTATGACTGATTCAATCCAAGCTACTGAGTCGGTACGTTTAGCAAGTAATATGAGCCAACATACAGTAGCTCCGCTGTTGGGAGAGGCCATCAAAAGAATTAGCCAAGAAGCCTCAGTATCGCGTTTATTTGATTAAAAGTAGTACGTTAAATGAACTGCGTAAATATTTTGAGAAGGCTGCACATAATTGAAGGTGTAACCAGATAGATTTATTAGCTAATAAATGCCTAACAGCGATTGGCTAAATATGGAGAGTTTAGATATGACAGAAACAATGACATTTACTGCGCACGAGCGCGACACGGTTGGTAAGGGAGCAGCTCGTGCCGCTCGAAGAGATGGGCACGTACCAGCGGTAGTCTACGGCGCTAATAAGGATCCGTTGTCAGTCACAATTAATCCGATGGATTTGCGTGCGGCAATAAGTAAGCCTGGATTTTTTGCAACTCTTTATGACATTGAATGTAATGGGAAAAAAGAACGAGTATTATGTCGTGACCTGCAGCTACACCCTGTAACCGATGCACCAATTCATGCTGATTTTTTAAGGGTAACTGATACAACTCAGCTTAATGTTGAAATTGCTGTTTTGTTTATAAATGAAGAAGAGAGCCCTGGCTTAAAAACAGGTGGTGTCCTAAATGTTGTAAGGCGTTCCGTTGAAGTTATTTGTCGTGCTGGATCTATTCCCGACTCTATAATAATTGATTTAACAGGTCGTGAAGTTGGGGATAGCATTCATATATCAGAGGTTAATTTGCCAGAAGGGGCAACTCCCGCGATCACAGACCGTGATTTTACAATTGCTACAATTGCAGCACCTACTGTAATGGCAGCTGTAGAAGAATTAGAAGAAATGGTCGAAGGTGAAGAGGGTGAAGAGGGTGCTGATGAAACAAGTTCTGATGCTGATGGTGAAGATGGTAGCGACAGCGAAGATAGCTAGAGCATTAGCTGACGGAGTTCTTTTTCATGCAATTGCTTGTTGGACTCGGTAATCCCGGAAAAAAATATCAATATAACCGTCATAATATAGGTTTTATGGCAATAGATGAAATCGTTCGTTTTTATCAATTATCTCCCGAACGTTCTCGATTCGACTCTATTGCCTACGAAGGCTTTATTGAAGGAGAAAAACTCCTACTGCTTAAGCCAAATACCTATATGAATGATTCTGGCATAGCTGTGGGCAAAGCTGCTCGTTTTTTAAAAGTTGAATTAGAAAAAATAGTCGTTTTTCATGATGAAATAGACTTAATCAATGGAAAAGTGAGAGTAAAACAAGGAGGAGGGCATGCAGGCCATAATGGCTTGCGAAGCATTCAGAACCACCTAGGATCTAATAATTATAAACGAATACGCCTTGGTATTGGACACCCAGGTCAAAAAGAAAAGGTAATAAAACATGTCCTTGGAGACTTTACAAAAGAAGATAAAAAATGGGTAGAACCACAACTTTTAGCCATTGCCATCGCATTGCCATCTTTATTACGTGGCAAGGATAATGATTTTATGAGCCAAATAGCTATTAAAACACAAAGTGTATTAAACAAAAATATTAATGATTCACAAAAGACCGATACTGCTTTTTTTAATGATAAAAATAATAAAAATATAAAATCACAAAAACCAGATAAAACAGAATTTAGTAAAACCTTGAATCGAGTTCTTGCAAGATTACGTGGTATTTAAGGTGGGATTCAATTGTGGTATCGTTGGACTACCCAACGTCGGAAAATCTACACTCTTCAATGCCCTTACAGCTACTGTTCAAGCTCAAGCAGAGAATTACCCATTTTGCACTATCGAACCTAATACGGGACGTGTAGCAGTACCCGATGAACGTTTAAAAGTTATAGCTGATCTAGCCAAATCTAGTAAAATTATACCTACATACATAGAATTCGTTGATATTGCTGGCCTTGTAAAAGGTGCGAGTACAGGTGAAGGTCTTGGAAATAAATTTCTCAGCCATATTCGTGAAGTTGATGCAATTTGCCATGTAGTACGCTGTTTCAAAGAAGACGATATAACTCATGTAGAGGGAACAATTGATTCTGTCCGTGATGCAGAGACTATAGAGACAGAGCTTTTATTAGCTGACCTAGATATGGTAGAAAAACGTTTTGAATCTATTGAGAAAAAAGCACGTGGTGGAGATAAAAGTTCAAAAAGGCAATTAACATTATTATCACTCGTACTAAACTCTCTAAAAGAGGGTGAGCCAGTTCGTAAATTAAATATACCTGATGATTTAAAGTCAGATTATCAAAGTCTACAATTATTAACTGCAAAGCCAGTTTTGTTTGTGGGTAATGTTGACGAAAATTCCGCTGGTACAGGTAACGATTATTCTAATAAACTTTTCGATATGGCTAAAAAAAGAAAAGCAGAATGTGTTATTGTTTCCGCCGCCATAGAATCTGAAGTGGCTCAATTAAGCAGCATAAATGAACAACATGAGTTTTTGTCTGGCCTAGGGTTAAACGAGACAGGATTAACGCGTGTAATTAAATCTGGGTATCAATTACTAGACCTAATAACTTTCTTGACTGCTGGCCCTAAAGAAGCACGCGCCTGGACAGTCCCGAAAGGTGCTTTGGCACCAGAAGCGGCGGGTAAAATTCATAGTGACTTCCAGAAAGGTTTTATTAGAGCAGAAACAATTAGCTACAACGATTATGTGACTTATGGCGGTGAACAACAGGCTCGTGATTCCGGAAAAATGCGGCAAGAAGGCAAAGATTATATTATGAAAGATGGTGATATAGTTCTATTTCGTTTCAACGTCTAAATTATTTAATCTAAGATCATATTTTTAATAAGTTTATATATATAATAAATTACTATATTATATTTCAATTACAGTCACGCATTACAATCGCAGAGTATTAATATTGAGAGGCAAACATGGGTTATGATTTATCACTCACAACATCCGACGGACATATATTAAATGCTTATTCAGCATTACCGGATGGAGAGACAAAGGGTGGAATGGTTATCATACAGGAGATTTTTGGTGTTAACGATGATATAAGAGAAACAGTAGATAACTTCGCTAGGGAAGGTTATCATGCTATTGCTCCTGCTATGTTTGATCGAATTGAATCCGGTGTAATTCTAGGGTTTGATGAGACAGGTATGAATAAAGGAAGAGAATTAAAAGGGGGCTTAGATTGGTCTGATGTCGTTCAAGACGTTAATGCAGCGATAAGCCATGTCAAAAAAACTGGAAAAGTTGGCGTAGTAGGATTTTGTATGGGGGGCTCAGTTGCTTGGTTCGCAGCTTCGAGGTCACCAGTTGACGTTGCTATTTGCTATTATGGTGGTGATATTAATGCAAACCGTATGAATGAAACTCCTAAATGTCCGGTAATGTTTCATTGGGGTGAGGAGGATGGCGGAATTCCACTCGAGGGAGTAAAGGAAGTAGAAGCTGCCCATCCCAATATGCCTAGCTATGTTTATGAAGGTGCTGGTCATGGCTTTAGTTGCTCCAGAAGGGGTTCGTATCACCCAGCCTCAGCAAGTAAAGCAATGCAACGCACACTAGCTTTTGCTGCAGAGCACTTGTCTTAATTTATAGAATAATTTTACAAGGTTATATTAGTCATTCCTAGCAAAAACTAGAAAAACTCCACAGGCCTCTTCTGCAGATACAATAACTGCTTCACTACTATCACGTTCAAAGTTTACCTGTTGTCCAGATAAATATAGAGCTGTTACTTGTGGGTCAGCAACAGTTAACGTTAAGGCTGCTAAGCGAGGTAGAGGCAAATTATCATTAAACATTTTATCATAGTGACGTTCAGGAAATGTTTTTGGTGTGACAAACCATAGTTCATCATTACCTGTATCTATCGTAATACTGCCTTTACGTTCATCCCCGGATACAGCTTCTGAACCAAACAAGTTCTTATACGCCTCAGCAACTCCATCCAAATTCTCCATAACTACAGTAACCTCGGAAATACTCCGAGCTCCGTTAGGATGTGACAACCAAGCAGGACGCCTAACTTTCTCAGGGCTTAGATGTTGACTTGCAAATGTCTCCAAACCCGGAGATAGTTCGGGGGGTAAAAAAACATAACGAAAATCTAATATTTCCTCATGGTCACCAATTTTTATCAGTCTCTGTAAATCTTTAGCCTCTTCTGCATGTGAGCTTTGTTGCTTTAACCATCTTGAAGTTTCATCGGCATCTCTAGTTCCCAATACAACATTTAATAGTCCATCACCATTTATCAGAAATTTATCTAAGTTGTGAATTTGTTTTGTGGGGTCTGCAACTCCAATGAGTTCCACATAATCATTCTCAAACATGACTGTATGGTTTTCTGTACCCCACCCAATATGTCTACCACGTGGTGTAACTGTAAAACCAAGCCGTTCATATGATAATCTCGCTATTTCTAGATCAGAAACTCCGATTAAAGCATGGTCAATACCAGTTATCGGACGAAATTTTTCTGAAAAATTATTATTATAATCAGTCATTTTAAAACCACATTGCCCAATTAAGAGAATACAACTACTTTTTATAAATACCTAGTAATAGCTAGTTATAATCTCTTCAACTTTAGTATAGAGATCCAGATATTGTGATTTTTATTAATTTAATAATCAACTAAACAAGCATATATCATAATGCTCTATCAGTCCCAGAAAACTATCATTATGTTATTGTTTCTATTAAAATATTTTATAAGTCTTTATAAAATATAATAAAATTACTGCTGTCTTGGCAGTAACTCCAGCATTTCAGCTGCACGAGCTGGTTCAACGGGTTCAGCGTCAAGTTCGCGCATAATACGCACTGCCTTATCAACAAGTTGACCATTCGTCCCAAATTCACCTTTTCCCAAATAAAGATTGTCTTCTAGTCCAACGCGAACATGGCCTCCTGAATTAACCGCCTCAGCAACTATTGAAAATTCCCAACGACTAATCCCAAATGCAGCCCAGTTAGCATTCTCAGGCAGCATATCATGCATAGCTTGAACCATTTTAGGTGTTGCAGGAGCTCCATATGCAATACCTAAACATAGTTGAAAAAGAGGTGGTGATTCTATCAACCCTTGCTCTATGAATTCATTTGCTAAACGAATATGTCCAGCTTCAAATACTTCCAGTTCTGGTTTCACACCTGCATCTTTTATAAGACCTGCCATACGGCGCAAATGGCCAGGCGTATTCATAAAAACATGTTCGCCAAAATTCATCGTACCCATATCAAGAGTGCAGATATCCGGTCTTAGTTCAATTACATGCCGAACCCTAACTTCTGGCGGATTAAGGGTCGTACCTTCACCCGCAACACGAGGGTCATTTTCGCTAGGAACAAACCGCCCCCCCTCACCCGTAGTTAAATTGATTAGAATGTCACTACCAGAATCTCGTATACGCTCAACAACCTCACGAAAGTGAGCAGGGTCCGCAGATCTATCACCCGTCTCTGGGTCACGAACATGAATATGGGCCACTGCTGCTCCCGCTTGTCGTGCTTCTATGCATGCCTCTGCAATTTGTTTGGGAGTAATAGGGAAATTTGGATGTTTATGAAAATTCATATGTCCACCAGTTACCGCACAAGTAACAATTGTTTCGCGAGCCATGATTTTTTCCTTACTGATATTTAATATTAACTAAATATTACAACTAAAGATTACAATTACTGAGCATAAAACCATTAACGCTAACGCCAAAAACTTTATAGTTAGATAGTCTTAATGTCTGATGTCTAATGAAGTTTAGCCCAAGTCTGTCGTTTAACCGCATATAATAATGCAGTGAGAACAAGCAAAAACAAAACAACTTTCCAGCCCATACTTTTACGCTGCTCCATTTCAGGTTCCGCAGTCCAATGTAAAAAGTTAGCCATATCCCATGACATTTGAGCTACTGTAGCAGGAGTGCCATCCGGATATTCAACTGAATCATCATATAGTGGCTGTGCCATAGAAATTTGTTTTCCCGGAAAATATGGATTATAGCTCATATCTTCGCCCATTTCTACTCCTTCTGGCGCTTCATCCTTAAAACCAGTGAGTAAAGAATATACATAATCAACACCCCCTGGATGAGCCTTAGCGATTAGAGATAGGTCTGGCGGATAGGCACCATTATTAGCAGCGCGAGCCGCATTCTCATTTGAAAATGGAGCAACAAATTTATCCGAGAGCCGCGCCGGCCTTTCAAACATTTCTCCTTCCCCATCCGGTCCATCGGTTACTTCAAACTCTTCAGCTACTGCCTTAGCTTCATCAACTGTCAGGCCTATATCAAGAAGATTTCGATATGCTACTTGATCCAGACTATGGCAGGATGAACAAACCTCTACATATACTTGCAGTCCGCGTTTGATAGATGGTTTATCAAATTTACCAAATACTCCCTGGAATTCCCAGTCTTGGGATTCTGGTTTTTTAGCATCCCCAGCAGCAAATGCTTGTGGTACAACAAATAATATTGTCACGATATAAATTACTAAAACACCAGTAAAATTAGCAAATTTTTTGCCAATATTCATCAAGCTTCCTCCACTGAATTTATCGGTCTTCCAGAGGAAGTATCCCCACTATTTAATACTGATTCAGTTATACTAGTAGGCAAAGGTTTCGTTTTCTCAAACCTCCCAAGAAGAGGCAGTAGTATCAAAAAGTGGAAGAAGTACCAGGCTGTACCAATATGGCCAAGATCTATAAACTCTAGCCAACTAACCCCTTTAAAAACTTGCTCATTCGGAGGATGCCCACCGACATATCCTAATAAAATACAGTCTAGTAAAAGGATCCAAAAAAACCACTTATATAGCGGACGAAATCTAGCACTGCGAACTTTAGAAGTGTCTAGCCATGGGACAACAAATAAAACTAATATTGAGCCAAACATGGCTATGACGCCACCTAGTTTTGCATCTATAAACCATAAATTAAAGTCAATAGAACGAAGAATTGCATAGTACGGAAGAAAATACCACTCAGGAACAATTTCTGCCGGTGTTTGCATAGGATTTGCTTTAATATAGTTTTCAGGTTCTCCAAAGAAATTAGGAGCAAAAAATACAACGGCAGCGAATGCAGTGATCCATACAGCTAATCCAAAGGCATCTTTTGCCGTGTAATACGGATGGAAAGGGATAGTGTCTTGTGGCCCCTTAGGATCAATTCCTAGTGGATTATTAGACCCAGTAACATGCAGCGCAATTACATGCAGCACAACCACTCCCAAAATCACAAACGGAAGTAAAAAATGCAAAGAAAAGAAACGATTTAGTGTAGAATTATCAACTGCAAATCCTCCCCAAAGCCATGTTACAATAGCGTCACCCACTAAAGGAACTGCCGAAAATAAGTTAGTTATAACAGTAGCGCCCCAAAAGCTCATTTGTCCCCAAGGTAAAACATACCCCATAAACGCTGTAGCCATCATTAAAAGTAAAATTGTTACACCAAACATCCATAGCAGTTCTCGCGGGTTTTTATAGGAACCATAGTAAAGTCCACGAAAAATATGGATATAAACAGCAATAAAGAAGAAGGTACCCCCATTGGAATGAAGATATCTAAGCAACCAGCCATAATTTACGTCGCGCATTATACGCTCTACTGAGTCAAAGGCCATATCAACATGTGGTGTATATTGCATAGCAAGAAAGACACCAGTAAATATCATCAACACTAGCATAAATGTTAATATTGCTCCAAAATTCCACCAGTAATTGAAGTTTCTAGGCGCCGGAAATTCACCATACTCTTTTTGCAAGTACGTAAAAACAGGTAACCGACTATCTATCCATTTTACCAAACCGCCACCAGACGATTCGCTTTGCTTTATATTTGAGCTCATCTACAGATCTGCCTTAACCAATTTTAATAGTTGATTCGTCTAAAAATTTATATTCCGGTACCATTAGGTTATCCGGCGCCGGGCCCTTTCTAATTCTTCCAGAAATATCGTAATGAGAACCATGACAGGGACAGAACCAACCATTCCATTCACCTCTAGGCTCAGTTGAACCTTGCCCAAGCGGAACACAACCAAGATGAGTACAAACTCCAACTACTACTAGCCACTCCGGATTAACAACTCGGTCAGAATCTTTTTGTGGATCAGGTAAATCAGATGGGGTCTCTGATGCCAATTTTATTTCATCTTCAGTCCTTCGCCTTATAAAAACTGGCTTTCCTCTCCACATAACTGTGATGGATTGACCCACCTCAACTGGAGAAAGGTCAACTTCTGTTGATGCCAATGCCAAAACATCAGCAGAAGGGTTCATAGAATATATGAATGGCCAAAGAGCTAGGGCTCCACCTACGGCGGCTACACCGCCTGTAGTCAAATATAAGAAGTCTCGGCGACTTTCTGGTTTCTCATCCGTGTCATTAACATGATCGGCCATAGAGAAGCTCCCTTATTTACACAACGTCTGTTAGCACCTTATGTTGTCACGCCTTAATCGATAACTGTCTCTGGGACATAAAACAATGTGACACCGTGCCACAATGATGACTTTCGACCAATCATATTTGATATATAATGATAAATCTGAAATTATAATGATTATCCAAGCTCTATAATTAATTCTGTTTAGTCAAAAACCACCGATTTGCCAAGTCTCATAAATTTTTGAACAAGTTTTAATCAATCTCTATAAATAAGTCATAAAATATAATTATGCGAATAGCTTTATATCAACCAGATATACCACAAAATACAGGTACAATTCTGCGACTAGCATCTTGTCTTGGCATATCTGTTGACCTAATAAAGCCAGCTGGGTTTGTTATGGATAGTAAACATCTGAGACGCGCAGGGATGGACTATCTTAATCATACCAGTTTATTACAACATCAGTCGTGGAACACCTATACTGAACAAATCAAGAAGAAGGATCGTATTATATTACTTACCACAAAAGCCAAAACAAATTATGTAGATTTTGCATATAATTGTGACGATACTTTATTAGTTGGAAGTGAATCTGAGGGCGTTCCTGTCCATGTACATAATTTCGTCGACAAAAAAATACGTATACCCATGCAGCCCCATATGAGATCTCTTAATGTAGCCGTTGCTATCTCTATGGTTTTAGGTGAGGCCTTAAGGCAGACTAATCAACTTCCGGATATGAAGTAAATGGTAAATGACCAGGAAAATCAAAAAAAACGAGCAGTAACCTGGTTTAAAACCTTACGTGACAAAATTTGTAAGGTTTGTGAAACAATAGAAGATGAACATAAAGGACCGTTTTCTGAACAACCACCCGGACGTTTTGAAAAGACTACTTGGCAGAGACCGGATAAAAATGATAATGGCGGCGGCGGAGAAATGTCTATTATGTATGGCCGTGTATTTGAAAAAATCGGCGTTAACATATCCACTGTTAAAGGAACATTCTCCGAAGAATTTCGTCAACAGATCAGAGGAGCAACTAAAGATGGAGAATTTTGGGCAGCCGGGATATCATTAGTTGCCCATCCTCAATCCCCTTTAGTTCCAGCCGTTCATATGAATACTAGACACATAATAACCTCTAAAGGATGGTTCGGCGGTGGAGCTGACTTAACACCAGTGTACCCAAATAATGAAGATACATTAATATTTCATTCATCATTGCGAGATGTATGCGATTCGTATGGAGAAGATTATTACGAACGTTTTAAAAAATGGTGTGATCAGTACTTTTACTTACCCCACCGCGAAGAATCGCGGGGCGTGGGTGGTATTTTTTTTGATGATATAAATACTGGTGACTGGGAATTTGATTTTTCATTTATTAAAGAAGTAGGAATGGCTTTTTGTGATGTATACCCTAGAATTGTTCGTCAACACATGAATTTAGAGTGGACAGAAAAACAGCGTATTCATCAATTAGAACGCAGGGGAAGATATGTTGAATTTAATCTTTTGTATGACCGTGGTACTCAATTTGGTCTTAAAACTGGGGGTAATACCGATGCAATATTTATGTCACTGCCACCTAAAGTAACCTGGAAATAACATAATTTTATATTTATTTTAATCGGAACTAATAAAGCCCTTTAACTTCAATAAACATTCATTTCTATTGGGTAAGAAATCATTTTGTATCCACCATTCTTCTACATTATTAAGGTAATATCCTACAGAAGGCCCAATTTCCATACCCATATCTAATACATCAGCTCCCTTAAGCGGAAATACTGGACGTTCCCAAGTATTAGCTAGTTTATAAATATTTTTCCACTGCTTGCTAAAAGTACCTTCTTGATTTCTTCCCAAAGCAATATCATCGGCCCAGTTAATTAAAACTCTATCACGCCACAAATCGGCACCTAATAAATACATCAATTTCATACGTGATTTTAAACTCATATCAATCTTGATGCGCTGATCTTTTACCACAAGGCTACACAAGCGGGCCGTAGTCCGATTTGAAAACCTCAACCTCTGCGCTATCGTATTAGCACCTTCTATATCGGTTTTAACTGCTGCAGCTAGACGTCGAAGAGGGTCGATACTACCGACCAAATTTTCTACCAGGACTAGAGCAGCAAGTCGGTCAATTTGTTTTACTTCTGGAAGAAAATACCTTAAAACACCATTAGCTGACATTAAACTCAAAGTAGTCGCTGGATCATTAGTCTCAAGAAGCTTAAATGTCTCAGCTCTAATACGTTCACCTGATAAATTTGGAAGTTTATAAGCTAGCTTCTTACAAGCTTCTATCGCCTGCCTATCAGGAGGAGGGTTGGAAAACTGAGCATAAAATCGAAAAAAACGTAATAGCCTTAGTACATCTTCATTAATGCGTTTCTGAGCATTACCAACAAATCTTACCCGCCCAACTTTTATATCTTCAAGACCCCCCACAGGGTCATAGATATTTCCAAAAATATCTGCATATATTGCATTTATAGTAAAGTCACGTCGATTAGCATCAATAGACCATTGGTCTGTAAAATTTACTTTTGCTCTCCTACCATCAGTACTCTTATCTTCACGCAATGTGGTGATCTGAAAGTATTTAGCGCCCAAAACAGCTGTAACTGTACCGTGTTCTAGGCCTGTTTCAAGGACTTTAAAGCCAGCTTCAGAAAGGGTTCTAGACACTTCGCTTGGGCTTAAAATCGTCGCAATATCAATATCATTAACCGGTCGATCAAATAAGCTATCACGCACACATCCGCCGACAAATAAAGCAATTATTTTATCTCCATCAATCGAGCTAAGAGCATTAATTAATCTAGAAGTCTCCGGAGCAGTCATCCATATAGGTGGACGAATATAATAATCTGGTTTCATAATGTCACTTAATTACTAATCACCAAAAAAATCATCTAAACACCTATCTATAGTTTAATGTTTCACAAAGATTAACCAACATTCCTGCCGTGGCACCCCAAATATAACGGCCCTGGAAAGGCAGCACATAGAAATAGCGCATTTTTCCAAAAAAAACTCTACCTTGCCTATGATGATTTCTAGGATTCAATATATATGAGAGAGGAACCTCAAAAACATCAGCTACTTCATTAGGGTCGATCTTGATTTGAAATCCTTCTCTAACAAGTCCTATAATTGGAAAAACCACAAAGCCCGTGCGCACCTCATAAATATCTAAATGTCCAATTACTTCTACATAATCGGGTTTAAGGCCTATCTCTTCCTCCGTCTCACGAAGGGCTGCTAAAGTAGGAGTTTTATCCTCGCTTTCAATTCTACCTCCCGGAAAGCTTATTTGGCCGGCATGTTTAGATAAATCTGCTGAACGTTGTGTTAGTATTACATTATATTCATCATTCCGTTTAACCAAAGGAACAAGAACTGCAGCAGGTATTAAAGGGTTTTCTTCCGGTGATTTGTTTTCAAGTTCATAATCACCACGAACTTTTCGTTGCAAAATATTTATGGAATCATCTTGATAATTTGATCCTTTAATTTTCAAGTAAGAACTATTTTTATTCTTACTGTAATTATTTGCTGCTAAAACTCTCTCTAATAGCTCCTGCCTAGACAATTTCATTTCAATTACTTTCAATACCTGACTGGAAACTACCCAACTCAAAGAAAAGACCTGAGCTCCAGACGCCTAAAATTTTATCGTCTTTATAACTTACAGCTAGATCGACTAATTGATAAAATATTGAACGTGCAATCAAGGCATCAATTGTTTCGCTAACGACTACATAAGGAGATGGCTCTTCAGTTATCGGGTCAATTTCAACACGTATTGGATGTTCCGAATCAACCGTCACTATTTGATCTATATTAGTATAAAAGGTTAAGGTTTGTGATGCCCCTTCTCCCGTTACTTCCAGAGCAACAGCTAAAAAAGGGGCATCATCAACATCAATGCGACCTTTCTCCACCGGGGTTTCCAACCAAAATTGTCCTTCAGAATCACGTTTTAATACTGATGAAAATAACTTAATTAATGGCTTTCGCTTTATTTCTGAACCTCGATAATACCATGTTCCATCGCGTCTAATACGTATATCGAAATGACCACAATCTATTGGCACGCGTTCAGAATCTTTATTTGCTGCATTAATTCGAGCAGCTAAAATGTTTGGGTCATTGTGATTAGAGTTCATAATTCGACCAACGGCTTTTTTTCGCTTTCAATAAGTAAAGGATATTTTTATCAGAAAGAAGAGTTTGGCTCCTTCAAAAATTCAATTTCTTCTTTCGTACTTATTCTTCCGAGTATTTTATTACGATGAGGGAAACGGCCAAATCTAGCAATAATATATTGGTGCCGTAACGCAGATTCATAATTTTTTAAATTAAACTCATTTTTACTCACTAACGTCCTCTCTACTAGCTTAACACAAAGATCTTGATCCTCTAGAACTTCACTATGCATCAGGGGTAAGTATAAGAATGCTTTTTCATTATGATTCATGCTGTTATCATAATTCTTTTCTATTGCTTGCTTAGATAACGCCAATGCATATGAATCAGCTGACCAGGACAAAGGCGAGTTTCTGTATAAATTTCGAGAAAATTGATCAATTAAAATAATTAGTGCTAAACATGTTCTCGGTTCTCTTATCCAGCTTTCGAGCTCTCCCTCTCGTGCTCTTTGCATCAGTTCATAAAAGCGCACTCTAATTTTTTCGTCAAAACTTTTCTCTTTACCAAACCATTGCTCAGTTCCATTTTCTTCAAACCAAAAGCTAAGAACTTCATCAGATTCCAATGTCATAAATCACCAGTTTCATAATAGCTAAAAAAAGATACTGTTTTATGCATTCTATATCGCCACTCAATTAATTTTAGTTTAAACATCTATTGAATAAAATAACCGAAGTGCGAATGTATGTTAAATAGAAATTCAATAAAGAATGGTGTGATTTATAACTTACTAAAAAAAAATCAACATATAACTAATATGGCACCAAAAACGTTAGAAGAAAGATCTGCCTCCTTGGAATTGACTTTATCCAAAGCGCCAAATGGAGCAGTCAAAAATGGTATTTGGATATTTGGATATGGATCATTAATTTGGAATCCTGCCATTGATTTTATAGAAAAGCGTATAGGTCGTATATATGGTTATCATAGAGCTTTTTGTATGTGGACACCTTTAGGGCGGGGAACGCCGGAAAACCCAGGCATTATGCTAGCCCTGGACCGCGGTGGATCATGTAATGGGTTAGCTTTTCGTGTGAGCATAGAAAAAATAGAAGAAGAACTGAAAATATTATGGTCCCGTGAAATGGCGCTGGATAACTATATACCAACATGGGTAAAAATTCATACACATGGAAAAATGATCTTTGGTCTTACTTTCATCATAAACCGAAATCATCTGCGATATGCACAGAAGCTACCGACAGAAACTATTGCTAAACACCTTTCAACCGCGATGGGTGAACTTGGAACATCCGCCGAGTACTTAGAAAATTTGATAACCCATCTCACTAAACTTGGTATAATAGATAAAAGCATGAACGACCTGCACCAAAAAGTAACAGCTTTACAAAATAAATAATAACTAGAGTTTACAGGTTGGCTGGGGCGGTAGGATTCGAACCTACGGTACACGGGATCAAAACCCGATGCCTTACCACTTGGCTACGCCCCAGTAAATTCAGACTTTATTAATTCTACCAATATCCTCCTTCAAGCCTTTCGTAGCAAGTGCCTGCGTCAAACGTTCGCGCCATCAAATAGAAGCTTTATTAGTATTAAGTGCAACTGCCTTTACCCACCAACAATCATTTTCATACTTTATTTTTTCAGCAGCGGCCTTCGCTTGATTAATATTGGGGAATAATCCAAAGCACGTGGCACCACTGCCGCTCATACGCTGCAGTAAACAGTCCGGTTGATTTTGAAGCTTATTTAATACGTTACTAATCACAGGACACAAGGATATCGCGGCCTCAGTTAAATCATTTCGTTGAGTTTTTAATTGTGAAATTAAAATATAAGGATCTTTCGCCCAATTTAAAGGAACCTCAGATTCGGAAGTCTTTATTTTACTATTATGACAAAAAGAAGAAAAAACATTTTTAGTAGTTAAAATACATCGAGGATTTACCAATACAGCAAATAGTGGAGCCATAGTATTAGTTTCAATAAGTTTTTCACCAATGCCAGTCACTCTTGTCGGCCTAGATTGCAAACAAACTGCAGTATCGGCACCAATTTTATGAGAAATTTGTAGTAGCTCTGAAGACGTAAGTCTAATTTTCCATAGCTTCAATAAAGCTCTTATGGTAGCGGCAGCATCAGCAGATCCTCCTCCAATACCACTGGCTATAGGTAAGTTTTTTTTTATGCTTATTTTTGCGCCAACCCTAGCTTGTACAGTTTCAGCTAATAAATTAGTTGCATAGTAGACCAGATCCTCTTGAATAGGTGGCAAACCATCTGCCATTGGACCACAACGATCAATTAAAATATCCTTACTTGGAGATACACTAATTATATCTCCTTGATCTGCAAAAACGATCAAACTATCTATTAAGTGCATACCATCGGGACGCCGACCCCGAATATGCAGATAAAGATTTACCTTAGCAGGAGCAACTTCTACTATTTTGTCCTGACTTTCGCTCAAGTTTTTATCCTTCAGATTTGTCCTACAGATCCAATTAGGTTCCATCCATTAGCTTACAGGAACAGGTTTTGGTAATTTCTTACCCTTAAGTTTATCAAGAGTTATTAATTTATCGTTGCCGCTGAGCTGCTGCGATAATGACCTTCTCCACTGAAATACGGCTTCTAAACGTCTGTTTGCCAGCCAATAAGCATCTCCTAAATGATTATTAATAATCGGATCCCCAGGTTCTAATAAAACTGCCCGCTCCAAATGAATTACTGCGCCCGCATAGTCACCAAGTCTATAAAGAGCCCAACCCAGAGAATCGACTATAAAGCCATCCTCGGGGCGTTGTCTAACCGCCTTTTCTATCATCCTTTTTGCACGCAAAAGATTCTTCTTTTGTTCAATCCAGCTATATCCCAAGTAATTAAGAACATATGGTTGATCAGGTTCAAGTTCGAGAGCCTTTAAAAAATCTGTCTCTGCTCGGGCCCATTTTCTACTGCGTTCTAATGAAATCCCTCTAGAATAATATAGCCGCCAATCTATCTTATGATTTGAACGATGAATAGCCTTATCATACGCAATAATAGAGTCTCTATAGCGTTCATTTATCCGCAAAATATCACCCATTAAACGAGCTGCATCAGATCTTTTAGGTCTTTCTCTTAACATTTTTCGCAAAATATTAAGTGCCTTCTGCGCTCGCTCTAAACCCCAGAATGATTCTGCTAAATTAAGCCTCGCATACCATCCGTAAGGAGTTAGTGACTCTATTTTTGTATAAGCCTTTATAGCTGATTCAATTTGCTTATTTTCCTCTAATATTTGACCTAAAAGAAAAAGTATAGATGGTGAATCCGAACGCAAATAAATAGCTAATTGAACCATAATTAGCGCCTCTTGTTTCAGTTTTTCTTTTTTCAACATAGAAGCAACAGAAGACAGTGCTTCAGCAGCACCATGTTCATAAACCTTCACTAATTTTTCCGGAGCTTGGCGTTTTTCTAATGCCAAATTAGTGGTTTCTATCAATAATTGTTTAGGGTTCTCCGAAATAAATTTTTTTACTAAACTACTAGCCCTATCATATTGTTTACTGCGTAATAAGTATCCAACATAAGCTTCAATTATTTTTAAAGCAGGTATACCTACAGATTCTTTTATCCCCTTCATGTAAAAATTTTCAGCACTACTATAATCAGCATACAATTCAGATATAGACCCAGAGTGGAAACCTATAATTGGTCCCATTCCATCTATATTTCTGAGTTTTTTTATTTCATCAAGTGCCTTGTCCCTACTCCCAGCACCTGCCAAAGCCCAACCAGTCAATAAAGGAACGATAAGTGCCTGTAATCCTTCTCTTGGTATCTTATTTAGTCGACTAATAGACTCATTAAAATTTTTATTTTTAAATGCTACCACTGCCAGAGTTATATTGGCTAAAGGATCACTTTCATTGTTTCTAATAATAATTTCCGCAAATTTAGCAGCCTCATCAATTCGACCTGAACTAATCATTAGTATTTGTCCACGCCTAGTAATCCCCTTAATTTCTGGATTTGTAGATAATAATTGGGCAGTAAAAGAAGCAGCCGAAGTAAAATCTCCAATATTCTCAGCATGACGTGACTTCAAATAACTACCATAAGAAGTACTACCAATATGAGATATTTCTTCTTGGGCTATGTTTTCAATGTTAGCTATTGCTTCAGTGGAAAACACAAAATTCATTATATAAGAAGAAATTGCTATGTTTATAATGCATAGAATAGTTATGAATTTTACACGCATTACAGATCCCGATATTAGAAAATCATCGTATTAAAACAAGCCTACATTAATAAAAATATATTTAACAAACTAGACTTAGATAACTGTAAGTTATGAATAATATATTATATTAGTCTATGAAAATATTCTAATTCCAAAGTCAACTAGCATTATTCACATATTCGGATAGTTAGGTCCGCCTCCACCTTCTGGAGCCACCCATATAATATTTTGAGTTGGATCTTTAATGTCACACGTTCTACAGTGTACACAGTTTTGAGCATTAATCTGCAACTGGGGGTTAAGACCAGAATCATCAGTTAATATTTCGTATACGCCAGCCGGGCAATACCGCTGTTCCGGAGCATCATAATTCTCCAAATTGATATCGATTGGCACATTTATATTTTTTAATGTTAGATGTACCGGCTGATTTTCTTCATGATTAGTATTCGAAATATACACAGATGATAGTTTATCAAAGCTTACTTGACCATCGGGACTTGGATATTCGATTGGCTTACAATGTTTTTTATTCAAAAGAGTTTCATGATCGGTATGACCATGTTTAAGGGTCCAAAAAGCTCTACCTCGGAGAATAATCTGGTCAAAACCCGCTATTAAGGTACCTAATAAAAGGCCGAACTTAA
>Ga0114932_10001014_pt1 | contig 33056 bp, 27 predicted proteins | sample 2SBtaG_2_FD_87286 | JGI IMG/M metagenome (GOLD analysis project Ga0114932, IMG submission 87286) | Deep subsurface microbial communities from Kolumbo volcano to uncover new lineages of life (NeLLi) - 2SBTROV12_ACTIVE470 metaG | ecosystem: Environmental > Aquatic > Marine > Volcanic ...
CACGGGACAGAACTCGGGGTGGATCGCCGATCCTGGGGGAGTTCTGGCCGCCCACGGGACAGAACTCGGGGTGGATCGCCGATCCTGGGGGAGTTCTGGCCGCCCACGGGACAGAACTCGGGGCGGATCGCCGATCCTGGGGGAGTTCTGGCCGCCCACGGGACAGAACTCGGGGTGGATCGCCGATCCTGGGGGAGTTCTGGTCGCCCACGGGACAGAACTCGGGGTGGATCGCCGATCCTGGGGGAGTTCTGGCCGCCCACGGGACAGTACTCGGGGTGGATCGCCGATCCTGGGGGAGTTCTGGCCGCCGCCTCCTCATCTGGTCCCTCCCCTCAGGGCAAGAACACCCACAGCGCTTCATTCACGTCCCGCTTCGGCCGGCGCCCCTTCCCCTGCGCCCAGAATGCGATGCGCTCCCCGTCCTGCGGCTGCTGCGCCGTGTCGTAGTGCACCACCACCAGCCGCTCGCCGCGCCCGAGCACGGTGTCGTGGATGAGGTCGAAGCGCTCGGGGTCGAACGTCGCGAAGGTGTACAGCCACCGATCGCCGATCCGCACCGGCTGCCCGAAGTACGGATCGGCGGGCACCTGGGTCGGAATCTCCGGGTCGTCGAAGTGCACCCGCGCCGTCCGCGAGATGAACGAGTAGGCCGGGTCGAGGACGTCCTTGTCGTCGTCGCCGTGGATCGGGAACTGCACCAGCAGCAGCGAGTCCCCGGGCCCCCACGCCTCCACCGCCTCGCCCACCAGCTGGTGCGTCTCCGTCGCCCCGCGCATCGCCGCCACGGCCTCCCCCGCGTCGTTCACCAGGCTCACCGCGTGGCCCGCCAGCGCCACCGCCCCGATGAGCAGCGCCGCCCTCCAGCGCTCCGCCGCGAACCCCACGAGCATCGCCGCCGCGGGCAGCACCACCAGGTAGTAGGGGTACTGGTGGTCCGCCGCCGCCCCCGTCGCGACCATCGCTCCGACGGTCCCCAGCCCCACCACGACGTGCGCCGCCGCCGCCCGCCCCAGGGGCGACCCCCGCCCCGCCACGACGCCCGCCGCCCCGAGGACCGCCAGCGTCCACGTCGAGGCCCGGAGCCCGTAGCGGCCCGGCAGCCCCTGCAGCAGCGCCCCCGCGGCCCCGGCGAGGCCCGGCGGATCGTTGATGGGCGGCGCCTCCGTGTTCGCGAACACGCCCAGCAGGAGCGGCAGGCAGAGCGCCGCCGCCGCCCCGACCCACACCAGGGCCCCCCGCAGCCGTCCCCGGTCCCCGACCACGATCGCGGCCAGCTGCGCCGCGGGCAGCGTCACGCCCAGCGCGTGCGTCCACACCACCGCCGCCGTCGCGACCACCAGGACCGCGCCCGCCCGGCGCGACGGCTCGGCCCGCCACGCCGCGAACGCCCACCACTGCAGCCCCACCACGCCGACCAGCATCGGGTAGTTGTTCACCTCCAGCCCGTAGGCGTTGCGGTACGGCGACAGCGCGAGCACCGCCGCCGCCGCGAAGGCCGCCACCGGGTGCTCCTTCATCGCCCGGCCGACCGTCGCCACCACGCTCACCGACCACGCCCCCGAGACCAGCAGCCACACCGCCCCCGGCGCCGCCGCCGCCATCAGGGCCGCGAACAGCATCGAGTAGCCCGGGGGGTGGGCCCCCGTGAACGTCGTGAACGCGGCGAGCGGCCCCTCGAGCTCCACGATCCGCACGTACTCCCGGTAGTAGGCCGCGTACGCGAACGTGATCTGGTTCCAGCGGAACGGCACCCGCGAGGCCTGGAGCAGCGCCGCCAGGACCAGCAGCACCACACCTAGATGCCCACGGCGGAGATTCGGCACCGGTTCGACTTGTCCCGAACGCCGATGGCGTCGTTCCTCGTCGGTCACGGGCCCCGGCCCGCTCCACTCCTCGTGCCTCGCCCTCGTCCCTCGGTCCGTCGCCGAGACCGGTGCGCCACTTCCGCCGCGGACACCGAGGCGCTTCACCTGCGGCACGGATGGACCGCCAGCTCGATGTCCCACTCCCCGTCGCTGCGTACCACCGCGACCGCCGGCGCGGCCCGCCCGCACGCCGCCTGCAGCCTCTCCTCGGAGACCACCCCCTCCACGACGACCAGGTCCGGCGCGACGTCCGTCCACCCCGCATCGGTCCAGCCCTCGCCCGCTGCGATCCACGCCTCGAGCTCCGCCCGCCGCGCGCGGATCCGCAGGTGCTCCCCCAGGTCGTGGGTCGTCTGGTGCGCGCACGGCGGCACCGGCCAGCGCAGAGACCCCACCCGGATCGCCTGCTCTCGCCCCCCCGCCGCCTCGATCGCCGCGAGCAGCCCCGCCCAGGGGACCCCCGCCGGTTCGGGCGCCTGGATCCACCGCTGCGTACACCGCTCGTCCAGGTCCCGCAGGCCGACCGCCGTGGTCCCGACGGGCAACCACCCCGGCAACGTCGCGAACATGGTCGCTCCCCAGATGCCCGCCGCGAGCAGCCCCGCGGCGCGCCGGGGCAGGGGACGCCAGCGCGCCGCGACCAACGCCACCCCGACCGCCGCGAACGGCAGCAGCGGCAGCAGCAGGCGGGCGTACTTCTTGGGGATGAGCGCGAGCGCGACCACGCCCAGCACCACGACCGCCAGGGGGAACCGGAGGTCGGGACGCCCGGCCTCCCGGTAGCGATGCGCGAGGACCGCGCCGACCACGATGAGCAGGGGCGCCCAGGCCTCCTGGAGGAGGACGGCGGGGTAGTAGGCGAGTTGGTGCAGGAGCCCCACCGCGTCCGGGTTGGCCTCCGCCGAACGCAGCAGGTAGCCGCCCTCGCGGCCGAGCCGGTCGACGTACCACGGGCCCGCGAGCACCCCCGCCGCGACCGCCGTCAGGACCGGGCCCACCCAGCGACGCCCCGCGAGCAGCACCGCCCCCACCGCCAGCGGACCCAGCGCGAGCACGGCCGTCTGCTTCACCAGCAGCGCCGCCCCCGCGGCGAGCCCGGCCGCGATCCACAGCGCTCTCGCCCGACGCGGCGCGGCCTGGTCCTCCATCACGCGCGCCCAGCACACCGCGGCCCCCGCGACGGCCACGAGCGCCGTCAGCCCGTTCTCCAGCATCACGTGGCGCTGCAGCGCGCTCCAGAGCGGCGAGCACAACAGCAGGACGGTCGCCCCCACCGTCGTCGAGCCCACCGGCGCCCCCCCGCGCAGGGCGAGGGCGGCGGCCATGGCGGCGGTGGCGGCGGCGGCGAGCCAGGCCCAGAGCACGAGCGCGACCTTCGCGGGCCCGTCGCCGTTCAGGTCGGTCACTCCGGCGCGCGCGGCCGTCCCGCCGACCACGGCCGGGTACAGCGCCGGGTACTCGCCGAAGTCCTCGACGTACGCCGCCCGGGCCACGTCCACGAGCGACCCCTGGTGCGCCTGCCCCCAGAACAGCTCCACGGCCCCGACGTTGCCGAGCTCGTCGCCGTCCATGATGCGGTCGTCGGTGGCGAGCCACGCGAACTGCGCGACGGTCCACAGCAGGATCAGCCCCGCCACGGTCGCGACCCGGACGATCGCCCGCGTCCTCGACCCGCCCCGTCCGTCGCTCACCGAGGGACCGTGACCGTCCCGCGCCACAGGGGGACCGCGCGCTCGTAGCTGACCAGGTCGATCGTGTACGCCGACGGGTCCTCGGCGCCTCGACGCACGAGCACCAGGCCCAGCCCGAGGGATCCCGCGACGTCGGTGATGCCGGTCGAGTCGTAGGTGAGCGCGTACCGCTGGGCCTCCTGCAGGACCCGGTTCTCGTACAGGTCCCGGAGCGGCTGGGTGCCGATCCCGACCACGAACGCGGCCTCCTCGCCGGCCGCCGGCGCCAGGTTCCCGACCACCAGGTTGCGGGCCCCCGACGTGTCCAGCAGCCGGAACTCCAGCATGGGCGGATCGCTCGCCGGGCTCCCGTCGGGGCGGATGGTCTCGCGCACCTCCGCGCGCGTGATGCGGGCCAGCCAGGAGTAGTCGAACGTGTACAGCCGGGCCGCGCCCGAGGGCACGACGCGATCCTTCAGGCGGGTGAGGTAGCGGCCGTCCACCTCGAACGCGGAGATGCCGACGAGGCCGCGGGTCGTGCCGAACCTCGGGGCCGTCGTGCGTGCCCAGCGGACCCCCGGCCCCGCGGGCTCGTCGCGCCCTTGGCGGAGCCGCTCGACGGTCCCGTCCTCGAGCTGCCACAGGTAGTCGGAGCCCTCGCGGAACGCGTACGCGACGCCCTTTCGGGGTCGATGGAGCAGGTAGACGATGCCCTCGTCGTGGCCCCGACCGGACTTCGCCCGGGTCTCCGCCGGAAACTCCGCCCAGGGGATCTCGCCGTCGTCCACGGCGATGTCGACGGTCCCGAGCAACCGCTGCGCCGACCCGACGAACGGGGCGAGGTTCTCCAGCCCGCACCCCGCCGGGAACGCCTTCGCCTCGACCTCCTCGTACACGTACGTGCCGTCCGCCTTGCGCTCCGCGCCCACCACCCGGAGCCCCGTGCCGAGATCGCCCAGCTCGACCTCGAGGTCGGCCATCAGCCGCCCGTAGAAGCCGAGGTCGAGCGAGACGTGGTCTCCCCAGAGCTTTCCGTCGGCCTTGGACACGAGGGCCAGCTCGTAGTTGCCGGGCTCGCGGCAGTTGTTCGTCACGTGGAAGAGGCGGTCGCCCGGCCCGGTCACGCCGCGCTCGCGCACCTTCTTCGTGATGCGGTTGAACTCCGCGAAGTAGCCGTGGACGTTGCGGATGCAGGAGAAGCGGTCCGAGTCGAAGGGCACGCCGGCCACCGCCTCGGGGACGGGCTCTGCGCCCACCCACACCGAGTCCGGCCCCGGGAGGCGCTCGCGGTCGCACCGCGCGCCCGGGGCGTCGCAGTCGCGCAGGACGATGTCCTGGAACAGGAACTTGCGGAAGTCCACGGCGCGGATCGCGACGTACCGGGGCCCCCCGCCGCCGCTGTGCAGGTAGAGGTCGCCGACGGCCGGGCTGGGCTCGCCGGGCACCCTCCCGGGCACGAAGCTGAGGTGCGTGATGTGGGCGAAGGGCGCCCCCGCCGCGCTGCTCACGCGCGACGCGGCCGCGTTCGTGAGCGGCTGGGTGTGCGGCGTGGGCGAACACCCCGAGATGTCCGGGAAGGCGCCCTCCACGACGTCGAAGAGCGCGCCGATCGACTCGTACCCGTCCCTCGCCTCGGCGCGCACCTCGGCGCGGGCTCGCGAGGCGACCGCGACGGAGTCCCGGGGCGGCGGCGGCAGGTCGCAGCGCGGCTCGGCTTCGGGGGCCTGCGCCCGCTCCTGGGGCGACGCCGCGTCCACCGACGGGGGCGGAGTCGAGAGGACGAGCCCGACGACGGCCGCGGTGAGGACGTGGCGGTGCATCCGTCGATCCTACCCGTCAGCGATCCCTCGGGTCGGGCCCCTCGCGCTCCACGTCCGGGGACGGGGTGAACCGGACCCGCCCGAGCCCCGCCGGCCGCAGGTCCCCGACCCGGTACCCGAGGTCCCGCTCGCAGCGGCGATGGAAGCCCGAGACCGCGGGGAACGCGAGGTACAGCCACTGGTACTTGGTGGTCACCACGAGCGCGTGGTCCCAGCCTCGGGCGCGGAGGATCCGGCCCGCGTTGCGCAGATTGGTCGTCGTGTGTCGGGCGCGGGGCTCGACGAGGATCCGGTCCGGCGCGCACCCCAGCGTGCGCAGGAACGCCGCCATCTCCTCCGCTTCGACGTACGGGGTGCCCTCCGGGTAGACGTCGCCGCCGGTCATCAGGAGGTGCTTCACGCCCAGGTCCTGCGCGACGCGCCACCCCTCGCGCACCCGCAGCCGCGCCAACGGATGCAGCCGGATCGGGGTCCTCTGGATCGGCGGAGTAAACCCCGGCACGACGATCACGGGCGGGGCAGCGGCGTCCATCACCGCTGGTATCTTGCCCGGCCCGTGACCTCCCCGTCGCCGCTGCAGACGCTCGTCTCCCACCTCCGCGACGGCGGCCGTGGGCGAATGCACCTGCACGGCCTGCGCGGGTCCGGTCCGGCGTTCGTCCTCGCGTCGGTCCTCCCCGAGCTCGACCGACCGGTCCTCTGGGTCGCCCCCACCGCCGACGCCGCCGACGCCGTCGCCCGCGATCTGAAGTTCTTCCTGGGCCCCGACGATCGCCGCCGCGTCCTGCGGTTTCCGGACTGGGACGTGGTCCCCTACAAGGGGTACTCCCCGAGCGCGGAGGTCGGCCGTCGACGGATCGAGGTCCTGGCGCGGCTCGCGGTCCCGGACGGCGCCCCCCCGGTGGTCGTCGCGGCCGCCTCCGCGCTGCTGAAGCGCAGCCTCCCCGCCGCGGCCCTGGCGGAGTCGGTCGAGACCTTCGCGGTCGGCGACGTCCTCGACCGCGACGCCCTCCTGGGGCGCCTCGTGGAGCGCGGCTACGTCGCCACCGATCTCGTCTCCGATCCGGGCTCCTACTCCGTGCGCGGCGGCATCCTCGACGTCTACACCCCGGGCCACGAGGCGCCCGTGCGCGTGGAGCTGTGGGGCGACGAGATCGACTCGATCCGCCTCTTCGATCCGTGGTCGCAGCGGTCGATCCGCCCCCTGGAGTCGGTGCGCATCCTCCCGATCCGCGAGGAGGTCGTGAACGACACGGCCCTGGCCGTCGTCCCGAGCCGCCTCAAGGCGATCGCCGACGCCCGCGAGCAGCCCCCGCGGGCGCGCATCCGCCTCCAGGAGGACTTGTCCACCCAGCGCGTCGTCTCGGAGATCGAGCTGCTGCTCCCGCTCCTGGCGCCGACGCTTGTGCCCGTCCTGGACTACCTGCCCGAGGCCGCGGTCGTCGTGCGCGAGGACCCGACGGCCATCGAGGCCGAGCTGATCGGGAGCCTCGAGCAGCTCGAGGACCGCTGGGCCCGCGAGAAGGGCAGGGAGCGCCTGCTGCCCGAGCCCGCGGAGCTGTTCCTGCACGAGGTGGAGCTGGAGGAGGCGCTCGCCGGCCGGCCCGGGTTCGACCTCGCCGTGATGCACGACGCCGACGCCGAGGCCGACGGGCGCGTGCTGCGCGTCGACGCCCCCGACCACGGCGCGCTGCGGACCGAGATCCTCGCCTCCCGGGACGCCGGGACCATGCTCGCGCCGCTCCTGAAGCGGCTGCATACGTGGCGCTCGGAGGGCCGGACGATCGTGCTCGGCACCCGGCGACAGGGGCAGCGCGATCAGCTGACGGAGGCCCTGGCCGAGGTCGGCGTGCCCGTCGCGGAGGTGAGCGCGGAGATCGGGCCCGAGCTCCTCGACGAGGCCGAGCTCGAGGACACGACGGGGGCCCCCGTCCTCATCGCCACCTCGGACCCCGCCCGGGGCGTGCAGCTCCCGTCCCCGGGCCCCGTCCTGGTGCCCGCGTCGGCCGTGTTCGGACCTCCGAAGGTGCGTCGAGACGACGGACGGCGTCGGCGCGGCGGCCCCGCGATCTCTTCGTTCGCGCAGCTCCAGCGGGGCGACGTGGTGGTGCACGAGTTTCACGGCATCGGGCGCTACCTCGGGCTCGAGAAGCTGCGCCTGGAGGCGTCGGCCGCGGCCGTGCGCGACGATCTCCGCGAGCGAGCCGCCGACCCGAACTACGTGCCGGGATCCCGGGGCATCGCGGGCACCGGCCGGGGCAGCAACAACGACTACCTCCTGCTCGAGTACCGCGGCGGGGACCGTCTGTACCTGCCGGTCCACAAGCTCGACATCCTCTCCCGCTGGTCGGCGGCCGGCTCCGAGAGCGCCCCGCGCCTCGACAAGCTGGGGGGCAAGACCTGGCAGAAGCGCCGCGCGAAGGTGGCCGAGGCCGTCCAGAAGATGGCCCGCGAGCTCCTGGAGCTGTACGCGAAGCGCTCGGTCGCCACGTCCCCGGCGTACGGCCCGCCCGACGTGCTCTACGACGAGTTCTGCGCGGGCTTCCCCTACGACACGACGCCGGACCAGCAGACCGCCATCGACGCGGTCACAGCCGACATGGGGGCCCCCGCGCCCATGGATCGCCTCGTGTGCGGCGACGTCGGCTTCGGCAAGACCGAGGTGGCGATGCGCGCGGCGTTCCGGGCGGTGGAGGACGGTCGGCAGGTGGCCGTCCTGGTGCCCACGACCATCCTCGCGCTGCAGCACTTCCGCGCATTCCGGGAGCGCATGAAGGCGTTCCCGATCACCATCGAGATGGTCTCCCGCTTCCGCACCGCTGCGCAGACGAGCCTGGTCCGCAAGGGGCTCGCGGCGGGCACCGTCGACATCGTGATCGGCACCCATCGCCTGCTCAACAAGGATCTGAAGTACAAGCGGCTCGGCCTGCTGGTGGTGGACGAGGAGCACCGCTTCGGCGTCGGCCACAAGGAGAAGATCAAGGCGCTGCGCGCGGAGGTGGACGTCCTCACGATGACCGCCACGCCCATCCCCCGGACGCTGCACATGGCGATGTCCGGCATCCGCGACTTCTCGATCATCACCACGCCGCCCCGGGGTCGGCAGCCCGTCCGCACGCAGCTCGCGCGGTTCAGCCCCGCCCGCATCCAGGACGCCGTCCGCGCCGAGATCGACCGCGGGGGACAGGTCTACTTCGTCCACAACCGGGTGCGGACCATCCACCGCATGGCGGAGTTCCTGCAGAAGATCCTGCCCGGCGTGTCGATCCGCGTGGGCCACGGGCAGATGCCCGAGCGCGCCCTCGAAGACCTGATGATCGACTTCTTCCAGCAGCGCTTCGACGTGCTGGTGTGCAGCACGATCATCGAGTCCGGCATCGACGTCGAGACCGCGAACACCATCCTCATCAACCGCGCGGACGCCTTCGGCCTGGCCCAGCTCCATCAGCTTCGGGGCCGCGTGGGGCGGTCGGAGATCCAGGGACGCTGCGTGCTGCTCGTGCCCCCGGGCCGCGCCCTGCGCACGGTCGGACTGAAGCGCCTGAAGGTCATCCAGGACAACGCCGCGCTGGGCTCGGGCCACCGCATCGCGCGCCACGATCTCGAGATGCGGGGCGCGGGCAACCTGCTCGGCCGCAAGCAGAGCGGCCACATCGCGGACGTGGGCTTGGCGACCTACATGGAGCTGCTCGAGGACGCGGTGAAGCGCCTCAAGGGCGAGGCCGGGGGGGCGCGCTTCGAGGCGGACGTGGAGCTGCGGTCGGACGCGTACATCCCCGCCGACTGGATCGAGGACGAGCGCGACCGGCTCGTCGAGTACAAGCGGCTGGCGGACGCGGCCTCTCCCGAGGCGCTCGCGGAGACCATCTCCGACCTGGAGGACCGCTACGGCCGCGCCCCCGAAGAGGTGCGCCGGTTCGAGCGCCTCATCGCCTGCAAGGTCGTGTGCCGGGACCTCCGCATCCAGCGGCTGCGGATGGTGCGCGGCGGGCGCCTGCAGGTCACGTTCGACGAGGGCACGGCCGTGGATCCGGGCCGCCTGCTCGCCCTCGTCGCCACGCGCGCCGGGCGGATGACTTTCCGTCCCCCGGGGGTCTTGATGGTGGCGCTGGACGGCGCCGAGCGGGAGCGGCCCGTGGAAGCTGCCGTCGCGGTCCTCCAAGAGCTCGCCGGCATGGCGGTGGATCGGGCTCCGGCGGCCGTGGTATCTAGCGTCGCCTCGCCTCCAAGGAGCCCTGTCCCCTCATGAAGATCCTGATGCTCGCCCTGCCCGCGCTCCTCCTCATTCCGGGGTGTGGTGACGCCGGCGCCCCCGCGCCCGCGCCGACCGCCTCGGCAGCCCGCGCCGACGTGGGCTGGTCACACCCCGAGATCGGCGAGCCCCTCGCGTGGGTCGGGGACGTCCCCATCGGCACCCGGGAGTTCGACGCGCTGGCGCTCCGCCAGATGGGCCGCGGGGGCACCCTCACGCCGGAGATTCGGGCCGACGTGATGGACCGGCTGGTCAAGGAGAAGCTGCTCTACGTGGCGGCCCTGAACAAGGGCATCGACCGCGATCCGAAGATCCAGAAGATGATGGTCAACACGCTCCTCAAGGAGGACGTGTACGGCAACGTTCGCTCCGGCGACCTGGGCGACGACGAGCTGCAGGCCTACTTCGAGGCCCATCAGGACGACTTCGTGGTCCCCGAGAAGGTGCAGATCAAGCGCATCCTCCTCAAGAAGCAGGGAGATGAGGACGACGCCGCGTTCAAGGCGCGCGCGGACGCGCTGCACGCGACGCTTCAAGAGCACCCGCAGGACTTCCGCGCCCTCGCCCAGAAACACAGCCAGGGCCCCTACGCCCGCCGCGGAGGCGAGCTCGGCTTCATGACGAAGGAGGGGAAGCCGGGGGTCGAGAAGGAGGTCGTGGCGGCTGCGTTCGAGCAGCCCAAGGGCACGATGACGGCGCCCTTCCTCACGGGCACCGGCTGGAACATCGTGTACGTCCCCAACCGACACGAGCGCGTCGAGCGCACCTTCGACCAGATGCGCGGCAGCGTGATCCGCAAGGTCAAGTCGGCGAAGTACAAGGGCCTGTACGAGGACTACGTGGAGGGCCTGCGCGCGAGCACCGAGATCAAGCTCGACGACGCGAAGCTCGCGGGGCACGAGGTGACCGTCCCGAGCGGCGGCGAGTACAACCGCCAGGGCCCCCTGGGCGTCCCCGGGACGGGCAAGGCCGACGCCCCCGTGATCCCCGACGGCGGCGCCGACGCCCTCAAGGTCAAGCCCCCGCACGAGGGGCACTGATCCTCCGCCTCGTCCCTGCGGTCCTCCTGCTCCTGCTGGCAGGCTGCCCCGGCGGCGCCGCTCCGCCGGACGCCCGCGTGATCGCGACCGTCGGCGACGCCGCCATCGACGTCGACGCCTTCCTCACGGCCGCGCGCGTGCGGGCCGAAGCGGCCGAGTTTCCGCGCTCCGGGGCCGGCTTCGAGGCCCTGCGGGACCGCCTCGTGAACGAGCTGATCGTCGAGGAGGTGCTGCTCGCCGAGGCCGCGACCCGGGGCGTGACGCTGACCGCCGAGGAGGTCGCCGAGGCGCTGCAGGCGTCGGCGGGGATCGTCGACGAGCAGGGCGGCGACGCCGAGCTCGAGCGCATCCTCACCGAGCGGTTCGGGGACCCGGCGATCCACGAGCGGGTCCTGAGGCGTCGCCTCCTCACGGCCAAGGTCGAGGGCCTCCTGCGCGCCGAGTTGCGGGCCGGCATCTCCGTCACCGACGAGCAGGTCACGGCCGCCGAGGCGCGGTTCGCCCCGGCGCTGGTCCAGCCCGCCCGCGTCCACTGCCGTCAGATATTCCTCGAGACGTCCGAGACCGCCCGGGAGGTGCGCCGTCGCCTCGCCGCGGGGGAGGAGTTCCCGGCGCTCGCCCAGGAGCACAACGGCAGCGACGGGGACATGGGCTGGGTCGCCGACACGAGCATGCCGCCGATGCTGGCCGACGCCATCGAGGGCCTGCCCGTGGGGCGCGTGAGCGAGCTCGTCCGATCGCCGCTCGGGTTCCATCTCTTCCAGCTGCTCGGGAGGAGCCCCGCCGCGCCCCTTCCGGAGGACGAAGCGCGTGAGGCCGTCGTTCGGTTCTTGACCGACGAGACCGTGGACGTACGCTTCCGCGCCTGGCTCGGCGCGCGCTCGGACGAGCTCGCGGTGGACGTCTCGGAAGAAGCGCTCCCCGCCCTGCGTTGTTGCCGCCAGGGGCTCCCCTACGTGGGCGAGCCCGGATCGGAGTCTTGATGTCGCTGTCTCGTGTGCTGCCCTTCGTCCTCGCCTTCGGGCTCGCCGCGCCCGCGTGGGCGGGGGACGTCATCGACCGCATCGTCGCGGTGGTCAACCAGGATCTGATCCTGCTCTCGGACCTGGACGAGGCCGTGGAGGGCGCCGCCCGGGATCGCCTCCGTGGAATGTCGGGGCCCGAGCGTGAGGCCGCGGCGGCCCAACTCCGCGAGGAGGCGCTCGACTTCCTCGTGGACGACAAGCTCATCCAGCAGGCCATGAACCGGGCCGACATCGTGGTCGAGGACCGCGAGCTCGAGGGGGCCATCGCGGACGTCGCGCGCACGAACCGCATGACGATGGAGCAGCTCGAGGAGCAGCTCGGACGCCAGGGCATGAGCCTCGAGAAGTACCGCGGCGAGATGCGGGACCAGCTGCGGCGGTACAAGTTCATGAACCTGCACATCCGCGGCCGCGTGGAGATCACGGACGAGCAGCTGCGCAGCTACTACAAGCAGGTGATGGCCGACGCGTCCCCCGATCCGGCCTGGCGCCTGCGCCGCATGCTCCTCACCTACGACGCCGCGACCGACGGGGCTCGGGAGGCGACCGTGGCCGAGGCCGACGCGATCGTCACGTCCGTGGCGGGCGGCGCGGACTTCGCGGCCATCGCCTCCGAGAAGAGCGCCGACACCTCCACCAAGGAGCGAGGCGGCGACGCCGGCGTGGTGCGCGCGGCCGATCTCAGCTCGGTCTGGGCGGACACCCTGCGCGCCGCCGCGGTCGGCCAGGTCGTCCCACTGGAGGCCCCCGGGGGGGTGTGGCTCCTCCAGATCGTCGAGCTCGCCAACGCCGCCGTGAAGCCGTTCGAGGAGGTCGAGGACGAGCTGATGCGGATCCTCTACGAGGACGCCATGGAGGCCGAGATGCAGAACTGGGCCGACGAGCAGCGCGCCAAGGCCCACCTGCGGATCCTGTTGCACCCCTCTCAATGAACCGCCTCCCTTCGGTCGACGGTTCCTTGCCGGGGGCCCCGCGGATACCTCGTGACCTCCGCTTCGCTCCGCTCCGCTGCGCGCGCTTGGGGCGCTTGCCCTCCTCCTGCTCGTGACCGTCGCGGTCACCTGCGGGGACCCGCGGGGCATCGGTCCGGAGGTCGCGGCGGTGGCTGCCCGTGAGGCCGACGACGTCGTGCTCGTGGGTCCGCGGGCCCTGTGGGAGCGCGCCGCCGACCTCCGGGGCGTCGCGCTCACCGCGCCCGTCGAGGAGCCTCCTCCCGTCGCCGGCGCTCCGTCCTCCTGGGGGTCCCTCCCCGAGCTCGCTGCCATCGATCACGCGGTCCGCGGCTGCCTCGACGGGCGGTTCTCGGCGGTCTGCACCGCCCCCATCCACAAGGCGCCGCTGCTCGAGGCGGGCTTCGATCACGCGGGCCACACCGGCTGGCTCGGCGCGCTCTGCGGCGTGCCCCCCGAGGACGCGATCATGTGCTTCGCCGGGGGACGTCTGCGTGTCGCCTTGGTGACCACCCACGTGCCGCTGGCGGACGTGCCCGGGCTCCTCACGGTGGGTCGAGTCACCCGCACTGCGCGCGCCCTCGCGGACCTGCTGCGCGGCCTCGACGTCCCCGCCCCCCGCGTCGCGATCTGCGGCCTGAACCCCCACGCCGGCGAAGACGGGAAGCTGGGGTCCGAAGACGGCGACGTCCTCGCCCCGGCCGTCGCGGCCCTCCGCGCCGAAGGCCTCGACGCGACGGGCCCGCACCCCGGGGACACCGTGTTCGCGCGCGCCCTCCGCGGCGACTTCGACGGCGTCGTCGCCATGTATCACGACCAGGGCCTGAGCCCCGTCAAGACGATCGACTTCGGCCGCTCGGTGAACATCACGATGGGCCTGCCGATCGTGCGCACGTCCGTCGATCACGGGACCGCGAGGGACATCGCCTGGACGGGCGTGGCCGACGCCGAGCCCATGGCCGCCGCCCTGCGCATGGCCCGCCGCCTGACCGCTTGATGGCGGCCCCGCTACCTCCCCGGATGGAAGAAGTACGGTAGCGGCGAGTGATCGAGGGGGTGGAAGGTCGGCCCGAAGGGCGCGGCCGAGCCCCGGGGGGTCCACTCGAAGCCGAACAGGCGGCTCTTGCGACCGCCGGTGCTCAGGTTCACGGGCCCGTAGCCGTCGGCCGGGATGAGGCGTGAGGCGCCAGGCCCGCCGCGCCGCAGCCCCGCTGGATAGAAGCGACCGGACCGCGGGTCGGCGGCGAGGCGCACAGCCGCGTCGTAGCGGTCCTCCAGCCGCGGGGTGCCGTCGCGCAGGTCGGTGAGGAAGACGACGTCGGGGTCGCCCTCGCCCAGCAGGGCCCCCGCCTCGCCGATGAGGTTGTCCGCCCAGCCCAGGCTCTCCTCGGTGCCGGGGTCCTGCCGGAGCAGGGCGTAGGCGATCTGCAGGCGCGTGGTGGCCGCCGCCTCGTCCGTATTGGACGTCTTCATCGCCGCCTTGAGCGCGCGCTTCGCGACGTCGAGATCGCCGTTCGCCGCCGCGACCGCCGCCTGCACCGTCGATCGACGGCGGCGGATCTCCCGCTCCCCGCCGAGGGGGCCGAGGTCCGCCACGAGGGTCGAGGCCGTCTCCCACCGCGCGTCCCCCAGGGCGCGGAACGCCCACACGATCCGCTCCCGCCGGCGCCGGTCTCGCGACCCGACCATCGCCTGGAGCCGCTGAGGCAACCGCTCGTACGCGCGGTCCAGGCGACCGTCGATGAAGAGCAGCTCGGCGGTGAGCAGGGGGCCGTTGCCGCGCTCGATCTCCTCCACGTAGGCGGCCGCCGCGTCCGCGTGGGTGCCCGCCGGCATCGCCCGGGCCAGCAGCCGGAAGTAGGCCTTCGCCGCGTCCGCCGACTCCCGCAGCAGCGCCACCTCGCCCGCCTCCCAAAGCAGCGCGTGGGGGGCCCCTGCGTAGATGCCCGCGTCCCCGCGCGTGCGGTCCAGCGCGACCTTGAGGATCCGGAACGCCGTGTGGTCGTCGCCCGCCCGACGCGCCGCCCACGCGATGGCCAGGTGCTTGCGCACGAACTCCTCGTCGGTGTCCTCGCGCAGCCGCTCGTACAGGGCCTCCCAGGCCGCCTGGTCGGGCAGCTCCCCGGTCCACGCGTGGGCCGCCATCACGCCGTAGCGGGCCTCTTCGTTGTCCTCGTGATCGGCGAGGATCGACCGCCAGTGTCGCTCCGCCCCGGCCGGGTTGCCGCGCGCGAGCTCGGTCCGCGCGGCCTCGAAGTCCTGGAACACGCCGAAGGAGCCCTCGTAGATCAGCTTGAGCGCCGCCCCCGTGGCGGCCACGAAGATCAGGAAGAGCAGGATGCCGAGCAGCCGCCTTCGCCGCCGCTGCACGCGCAGGAAGCGGGTCCCGACGACCGAGACGAGCCCGCTCACCGGGACTTCGTCGTCGGCCCCCCGCCCGCCGTCGAGCGCGATCGCGCCCTTGGGGTGGGGGCGGACGCCGGACAGCGCCCCCGACAGGCGCGCCTTGTGGAACTCCTGCACGAACTTCGCGGTCGAGACCTCGCGCTCCTGCCACTCCATGACGTGCGCGAGCTCGATGGCGATGTTGTCTGCGGACTGGATGCGCGTCGCGACGTCGCGCTCGAGGCACCGCGCCACGATCGCCCCCAGCCCCGGGATCGCCTCCTCGGTGCGCGCCACCGCCTCGCCGAGGTCGCGGTTGAGGACCTTGGTGATGATCTGCGGGATGGTCTTGCCCGCGAACAGGATCCGGCCCGTGGCGAGCTCATAGAGGATGGCGCCGAGCGAGAAGATGTCGCTGCACGACGGCAGCGGACGCATCCCCCGCAGCTGCTCCGGCGACATGTAGAGCGGGGTGCCCTTGGCCACGCCGGTGTTCGTCGTGTTGAAGAGGTTCGACGTCGCCTTCGCGATGCCGAAGTCCATGAGCTTCGCCGTCCCCCCGAGGGAGATCATGATGTTCGAGGGCTTCAGGTCGCGGTGCACGAGCGCCAGCGGCTCGCCGTCCTCGCCCTCCTGCCGGTGCGCGAACGCGAGGCCCTTGGCCACCTGGATCGCGATGTCCAGGGCCACGTTCCTCGGCAGCGTGTAGCCCTGCTCGCGGGCGTCCGCCAGCAGCTCGCTGAGGGACACGCCGTCCACGAACTCCATGGCGATGAAGTAGACGCCGTCGTCCTCGCCCAGCTCGTGGACCTCGACGATGTTCTCGTGGTGCAGCAGGCCGCCGATCCGCGCCTCGTTGATGAGGGACCGGACGTACTCGCCGTCCTCGCTCACCACGGAGTCGCGGATGCGCTTGATCGCGATCTCTTTCTGGAACCCCATGGGGCCGTCGAGCCGCGCCCGGAAGACCTCCGCCATCCCGCCTTCGCCGACGCGCTCCAACAGGGTGTACCGGCCGAGATCTGCCACGGCGGGAGTTTAGAGCACGCCCTCAACCCGCGCGCCATCGCGCCGATACGGGGGCATGCCCCGCCTCCTCGCAGCCCTGCTCGTCCTGTCCGTCGTCGCCGTCTCCGCGGGCTGCGGCCCCGCGTTCCGCTTCCGCCCGCCGGAGGTGCTGCCCAAGGACACGATCGAGGTCGGCGTCGCGATGGGGGCGGGCGCGCGCATGGACACCGGCACTTTCGGCGGCACCGAGCTCCAGGGCTGGGTGCGCGGCGGCGTGGCCGACCGCCTCGAGTTCGGAGGACGCGTCTTCACGCACACGTTCTCCAGCGTGGGCGGCGCCTTCGACTTCCGGGTCCAGGCCGTGCGGGGGCCCTTCGACCTCACGCTCGAGGGCTCGTTCCTGGGCGGCGGCTGCTGCGGCATCGGCCCGAAGAACCGGACCCTGGCGGGGGCGGTCGGGTTCGACGGAGGCCTGTCCGTGGGCAAGCGCTTCGGGCCGGACCTGCCCGCCATCTACGTGGCGCCGCACTTCCAGATGTCCTGGACCTTCCCCATCCAGCAGGCGTGGCCGAAGCAGCTGTTCGTCCCGGTGGGCATGGACATCCCCCTCGGTCGGCTGCCCCTCTCGATCCGCCCGGAGATGGTCGTGGTTGCGCTCTTCCGTCCCGACGGCGCCCCTGTGGAGTGGCGGGTCGGCGGAGGCGTGGGGTTCGCGGTGCACGGCCCCGACGTGGCCCGAATCGCCCAGCGGAAGCAGCGCGCGAAGGCGGCGGAGCGACGGCGCGCTCGGGCGGATGAGCGACGCGCCCGTCAGGGTTCGACGACGCCCCCTGGACCGTAGGCGCCGAGGGGCTACAGTCCGGGCGTGCAGCACGTCCACGGAAACCTCACCGGCCTCAAGCCCTCCGAGCTGAAGAGCCTCGGCCGCCTCTACCGGCGGCGCCTCAGACCCGATCGGATCTTCTCCCTGGAGCTCGCGCGCGAGCTCGCCGGGCTGAGCCGCGGGATCGGGCGCCAGGTGGGGGTGCTCGTGGATCGGCGCGGGGCGGTCACGCACGTGATCGCGGGCGACCAGCGTCGGCTGTTCATCCCCGAGCTGGGCCGCGCCCGCGCGGGCGCGCGTCGCTTCCGCGGCCTTCGCCTGCTCCACACGCACATCCTCGGCGAGCCGCTCTCGGGCGACGACCTCACCGACCTCTCCCTGCTCCGCCTGGACCTCGTCGCGGCCGTGCAGGTGGACGACGAGGGCGCCCCCGGCACCGTCGAGTACGCCACCCTCCTGCCGCCCGACGCGGATCCGGACACGCGCAACCCCTGGCGCCGGGAAGGCCCGCTCCGCCTCGACCACCTCCAGCACGAGGACTTCTCGGCCCTCATCGCGGCCCTCGAGGGGGAGTTCACCGTCGCCACCGGGGTCACGGACGAGTCGGACACCCGGCCGAAGGCCATCCTCGTGGGCGTCGAGCTGTCGGGCGAGCGGGGCCTCGATCGCAAGATGGACGAGCTCGCGCGCCTCGCGGACACCGCGGGCCTGAACGTCATCGACACCGTCGTGCAGAAGCGCAAGGCGATCGACTCGCGGCACCTCGTGGGCAAGGGCAAGCTCGAGCAGCTCCTGGTGCGATCGATGTACCTCGGCGCGGACCTGCTGATCTTCGACCGGGACCTCAGCCCCTCCCAGGGCCGCAGCATCTCCGAGCAGACGGAGCTCAAGGTCGTCGACCGCACGCAGCTGATCCTCGACATCTTCGCCCAGCACGCGCTGTCGGCCGACGGCCGGGTCCAGGTCGAGCTGGCGCAGCTCAAGTACCTGCTGCCGCGGCTCTCGATGATGCAGAAGTCGCTCTCGCGGCTCACCGGCGGGATCGGGGGCCGCGGGCCGGGCGAGACGAAGCTGGAGATCCACCAGCGTCGCGCCCGCGACCGCATCGCGACGCTCGGCAAGCGGCTGCGCACGCTCGGCAAGAAGCGCGAGCTGCGCCGCTCGAAGCGGAAGAACGCGGGCGTGCCCATCGCGGCCATCGTCGGCTACACCAACGCGGGCAAGTCCACGCTGCTCAACGCGATGACGAAGTCGGACGCGATCGCCGAGGACAAGCTCTTCGCGACCCTCGACACCACGTCGCGCCGCATGCGGTTCCCGGACGCCCGCGAGGTCGTCATCACGGACACCGTCGGCTTCATCGAGCGGCTGCCCCCGGACCTCATGCAGGCCTTCAAGGCCACGCTGGAGGAGCTGAACGACGCCGACATCCTCCTCCACGTCGTGGACGCCGCGGACCCCGCGCTCGCCCTGCACGTCGAGGTCGTGGACCAGGTGCTCGAGGAGCTCGGCCTGCAGGAGGTCCCCGTGCTGCGCGTGCTCAACAAGATCGACGCGGCGACCTCCGAGCAGATCAACCAGGCGCGGCACGACGTGGGGGGAGTCGCGGTCTCGGCCGTCACCCGCGAGGGGCTGGACGACCTGATGAAGCGCCTGGAGCAGCACCTCTGGCGCAAGGGCCACGGCGACGTCCGCTCCGCCTGGCAGCAGGCCGCCGAGGCGATCGAAGCCGAGTACGCCTAGAGATCGAGGGGGTCGGGTCCACTCGACCCGCGCGCGTCAGCCCTTGACGCGCCCGTGCAGCTTCGAGAGCAGACGCCAGGTCGGCGTCGCGTGGACGGCCTCGAGCTCCCGGCGCAGGGCCGCCGCCTCGTCGGCCGCGGCCTGCGGAAGATCGACGCCCGGGGCCGCCCGTCGAGGCTCCGCAGCCCACCCGGTAAGCGACGAGATGTCGGCGCGCGCGTCGAACGCGGTCCAGTCCGCGGCCCCTCGACTCAGCCCGGTCAGCGCCTCCGCGACGCCCCCCGCGTCCCCCACCGGCAGCTCCGTGAAGGCGTCCGCGCCCCGCATGGCCTCGGTCTGCTCGCAGAGGACCGTCGAGGCGACCTGCAGGCCGCGCCGGACCGCCTCCAGGAGCCGGGTCCGCGCGCCCAGCTCGGCCTCCGCGCAGCGACGGTCGACGCAGATCGCGGCGTCCGCCCGGTCGTGCACGGCGGCGAGGCGGTCGGCGTCGATCCACCCCGGGAAGTGGAAGCGAGCGGCGTGCGTCGAGGCCTCGGCGCCCGCCCGAAACGTCTCGTACGCGGTCGCGTGGTGCCCGCGCACCGCCCCTCCCGTCCCCACGAAGTGGAGGTCGGCGCGCGCGTCCATGGCCACGAGGACGCCCGCCAGCATCGTCTCGTGGTCCAGCCAGGTGTTCCAGCCGCCGCTGAACAGCAGGACGAACGCGTCGTCGGGCAGGTCGAGGCCGTCGGGTTCGTCCCCGCACCAGGCCGCCGGGGCGACGCTCCCGCGGACGACGTGCACGAGTTCTCGACCCTGGTTCGCGCCGACCAGCCGCCCGGACACCCCGAGCGCGCCGAGCAGGGCCGCCCGCTGCCGGTGACCGACGGCGCTGAACGCGTCACCTCGGGCCAGCGCGGCCGCGTAGACCTCGTGCCACCTCCGCAGGACCCCGTCGTCTCCGTCCGCCGCCGCGCGGGCCTGGGCCTCCGCCATGGGATCTCCGGGGACGTCGATCCACAGGGGCTCGTCGCGCACGACGGCCGCGCCCAGCGCCATGGGCAGGAACGGCCCGGCGGTCACCACCGCGTCGGGCTCGAGCTCGCGACGGATCCCCTCGAGCGCGCCCCGCAGGTCCGGCGCGTCCGTCCTCACGACGTCCACGGCCTCCACGCCGATCGGCCGCGGCCCTCGCCACCGCCGGGGGGCGGCCGCGTCGTCGTCGTCCCCCGCCAGGAGCGCGATGCGGACGTCGTGCCCCGCCTCGAGCAGCGCCGCCCCGAACTGCGCCGTGCGCAGGGAAGGGAAGCCCATCCGCCGGACTCCGGGGCCGGGGAGGGGACCGGAGCCGATCAGGAGGATGCGACCCGTGGGCATCTAGGGCAGGTCTTCGCGGTCGCCGGACACGTGCCGCACGAGGCCCCAGTCGCGGTCCACGTCGACGATCCCGTGATTCTCGGTGGGGCTGTCCACCGCGATCTCGTACAGCTGGTTGTGCCAGACGTGGGGCTTCAGGTGGTTCTTGTCGAAGATGGCCACCGAGATGCGGTACGTGCCCCGCAGGAGCCGCAGGCGCGGATAGCGGATGAAGAAGGTGTAGATGCCGTCGTACGTGCCTTCCATGCGCTGCACCTGGTCGAAGCGCGTGTTGGGGCCGAACACGTAGACCTCGTCGTTGCGGAAGAGCGCGACCCCGAGGATCGGGTTCTCGACCGGCACGAGGGTCTTGAACGTCGCGGCCACGACCAGGGCCTCGCCCGTCGCGAACCGGTCCTGCTCCTGCCCCGCCGAGTCGAGCGTCGACACCGACAGCAGCCGCACCTCCCCGGTGCCCGTGATGATGGGCCGCTCGCCGTGCGTCTCCTCGTAGTTCGCGACCTCCTCGGTCTCGCCCCACTCGGCGTCCAGGTCCGCCTGGGGGATGGTGAGCGCCTCCCGCAGCGTGTTGCGCAGGCCCTCGTCCTCATCCGAGCACCAGTACCGGAACGGCACGCGCTCGGGGGGCGGGGCGGCGGGCTCGAGGTTGTTCTGCGTCTCCGCGGCGACCCGACGCTCCATCGCCCGGGAGTGGGCCGACTCGGCCCCCCCGAACAGCCTCGCCTTGATGCGCCCCTGACGGTCGCGGGCGACGTCCACGTAGGCGTCCACCACGTCCGCGGTGGGGCCGCGGGCGACGATGCGACCGGCGTGCAGCCAGATCACCTCGCTGCAGAGGTTGCGGATGGCGTGCAGGTCGTGGCTCACGAGGACGAGCGTCTTGTTCTCCTCCAGGAACTCCTCGATCTTCCGCACGCACTTGCGCTGGAAGTACTGGTCGCCGACGGCCAGCACCTCGTCGATGAAGAAGATCTCGTAGTCCATGTGCGCCGTGATGGCGAAGCCCAGGCGCAGCTGCATGCCGGCGCTGTAGGTGCGGACCGGGTGGTCGATGAAGCCCTCGAGCTCCGCGAACTCCACCACCTTGGGGATCAGCTCCTCGACGAGGGGCTCGGGCATGCCGAGCATCGTGCAGGACAGGCGGATGTTCTCTCGGCCGGTGAACTCGGGGTGGAAGCCCAGGCCGAGGTCCAGCAGGCCTGCCATCGTGCTGTGGACCTCGATCGAGCCCTCCGTGGGCTGGGAGACCCCCGACATGAGACGCAGCAGGGTGGACTTGCCCGCGCCGTTCGCGCCGATGACGCCGAACGCCGTGCCGCGCTTGATCGTGAAGTTCAGGTTCCGGAGCGCCCAGAACTCGACGTGGTGGGACCGGTTGCCGAAGAACTCGAGGATGCGGCCCCGGTCGCTTCGGTAGATGTCGAACCGCTTGCCCACGCCGCGGGCGACCACGGCGTCGTCGGGCGACGGCACGGGCTCGCCTCGTCTCGACGGGTCCAGATCGGCTTTGATCGCAGTCAACTCAGCGGGATCCCGGAAGAATCGGCCCCAATCGGGCCCCCGCGATGTTAGCCGCGCCGATCCCGGCCCGCCAGCGGCAAGGGCTCGGCGTCCCCGGAGGGGGACCGGAAGGTCTAGTCCGAGCCCGGGGGCAGGTCGCCCACCGCGAGGGTCCAGAGCCCCGCCACGTACGTCTCGCCGTCGAGGTAGCGGCGCTCGCTGCCCGCCGCGCGATAGACGACGAACATGGGCAGGTGGCCGCCCGCGTTCCACGAAGAGGCCACGCCGTCGAGGCCCGCCTCGCTCCCCAGCCAGCCGTCGCTCCGCACCATCGCGAAGTACTGGACCGAGAAGCCGGACGCGGCGTACGCGTCCATCACCCCCGCCGTCGTGAGGCCGTTGCCGAGGTCCAGGTCGTCGCCGTCCAGGGCGGCGGCCGCGACCAGGAGCATGGACCGCAGGTCGCCGAACTCGTCGTCCAGGTCGAAGAGGAAGTCGAGGTCCACGTCCGCGGGGAGTTCTTCGCACCCGGGGGGGCCGTCGACGCTCCCGAACACGGCCCGCTCGAGCAGCAGGGTCCCCACGCAGGCGCGGCAGTCCTCCTCCAGGGCGTGCTCGTAGGCCGCGCGACCCGAGATGCCGTACTGGAACCGGCAGGCGGGGGCCCCGTCCGTGTCCGCCCAGTACATGAGGTGGAACGTCCCGCGCACGACGGTGACGGGGTGGTGCACGTCCACCGGCGTCTCCATCTCGCCCAGCAGCTCGGCGGCGAAGCTCGCGGCCTCGATGGGGGGCAGCTCGGCCGCGTCGTCGTCGTCGGCCGCGTCGTCGTCGTCCACGGCGTCGTCGTCGTCGCCGAAGGGCCGCACGTCCCCGTCCCCCACGCAGCCGCCCGCCACGAGGGCGACGAATGCGAGAAAGGCGAGAGGTCCTCGGTACATGGGAGCCGACCTTAAAGCTCCGAACCCGAGCTCTTCAAGGGCCCTCCTCGGCCCGAGGGGGCTCAGACGAGATCCGGGAAGCGGCGGGCGTGGCGCTGGAAGGTCAGCGCGCCGAGGACGAACACGAGCAGGGCGCAGGTGCCGAAGATGACGAGCGAGCCCGGGTGAGGCATGCGCTGGTTGAGGATCAGCTCGCGGTGGATGCCCACGAGGTGGGAGAGCGGGTTGAGGACCAGGAGCGGCGCCGCCTGCTCGGGGAAGTACCGGGCCGGATAGAAGATCGGCGTGATGAACAGCCAGATCATCAGGATCGGCGACAGCAGGTGCTGCGTGTCCTTGAAGAAGACCTGCGCGGTGGCGAGGAACAGGCCGAGGCCGAGGGCGAAGAGGCCGCCCAGGAACATCACCGGGATCACGAGGAGCGCGTGCCACGACAGCCCGTGGGTGAGCAGCAGCGCGGCGACCGCCAGCAGCACGAAGCGGATGGACTGGTTGAACTTCTCGGAGAGCAGCACGTAGGTGCAGAGCACCGACGGGGGAAACCGGACCTTCTTGAGCAGGTGGGAGTTCTCGCGGATCGCGTTGGTGCACCGCGACAGCGTCTCCGACAGCGTGAACCACGGCACCATCCCGCAGAACAGGAAGAGGGCGTTGGTCCAAGTGCTGTAGTGATCCTCGAACTTCACCTTGAGAATCACAGTGAATACGAGCGTGTAGACCACGAGCTCGATCAGCGGATGGATCACCGTCCAGAAGAAGCCCATGAGCGAGCCGACGTACCTCGCGCGGATGTCCTTGATCACGAACGCGCGCACGAGGCCCGCGTAGGACGCGACGCGCAGGCGCCAGTCCGACTCGGCGGTCGCGGCGAGGGCGGGTACGGGGTGGGGGGCGGCGGTCACCTGTGCGAAGCTCCGCCATGAGTGTAGCCGTCGGCATCGGCGGCGGTCGGAGGCGGGCGTGAGCGACTTGGAACGGCAGCAAGCGGAGCGACGAGCGGCAGCGGCCGCGAGGGCCGAGGAGCGCGCGGCGGCGCAGGCGGCCGGGCACGTCGAGGAGTGGTCGGCGCAGGGCGGCGTGCCCGCGACGGCCATCGGGGTGGTGGCCGGGCTCGCCGCGGCCGGGCTGTGCCTCATGTTCGTGGGCGCGCTCTCCGGCCTCGCCGCGGGCGTCGTGGTCGGCGCCGGGGTCGGCGCCGCTGTCGGGTTCGGGACGCGCGCCGTGCTCCGCTCGGTCGACGGCGGCTCGGGGACCCGGAAGAACCCCCGCCTGGAGAAGGCCTACGGCGACGCCGTCGCGGCCCTGGACGCCGCCGAGTCCCTGGACGCCGCGCGCCGCGCCGAGCTGAAGAGGCAGCTGCGGACCGCCCGCGACGCCATCGCGTCGGCCGGGGCGACTCCGGCGGTCCTGACCGAACGCGTCGAGGAGTTCGAGAACCAGGCCCGCCGCCTCGTCGCCACCGCCGGCTCCTTCGCCCCCGACGCGCCGGACCCGACCGCCGCGCTGTCCGCCGCCATCGGGGACCTCAAGGAGGACGCCCGGGCCCGCGCGGAGGTGGACGAGGCGCTCGCCGAGGCCGGGGCCGGCGCGGCGGCCCCCAAGACCGGGCTGCTAGAGTAGAACGTTGCCGGCGCCCGCCTCGGCCGCCCTCGGAGACCGCCTTTGCCCCTGAATCGCCCGCTCCTCTGCTCGACCCTCGTCGCCCTGCTGGGCGCGGGCTGCGTGGACGAGGGCACCAGCGTCCAGAGCTGGTGGGGTCCGGTGGAGTCCCCGAACACGAGCGCTTCCTTCGCGTCCGGCGGCAGCTTCGCGGCGCGCGGGCTGGTGCACTCCTTCACCACGCAGAACAACGGCGCCGAGCGCGACTACCTCGGCGTCGTGCTCGTGGGCGCGGAGGACGGCCCCGCGTCCTGCAGCGTGTACGTCGACTACCTCCGGCGCATGGAGGCCGCCCAGGCCTACTTCGAGGAGGTCGTCACGGCGGACGTGCGGCCCCCCGCCGAGGAGTGGTCGCAGTACCTCTGTCAGTCGATCCGCGGCGCGTCCGTGGAGGCCTTCGGGCGCGACGGCGCCTACCGCGCGGTGCACGCGCTGCTGGACGTCACGGGCGGCAGCGTCGCGGGCTCCGGCATCTTCCGGCCCGCCCCGCTGGGGGCCGAGGAGACCGAGTTCCCCGGGGCCGAGGTCCTCACCGAGGCGGGCACCTACGTGGGGCGGGTCTACGAGCGCAGCCGCCACGGCGACGGGATCCTGCCCGGTGGCGACGTGCCCGGCCGAGACAGCGACGTGGACCCGATCAGCGGCTGCTCGACGATCGCCCAGGCGCTGCTCGACGAGCTCGACCGCGGCCGGGACGACTACCCCGACCGCTGGTCCGTGGCCCTGCAGGCGGGCACCCACCGCTACTACCACCACCACACCAGCCAAGAGCAGATCCAGCTCGACGCGGGCGATCCCCTCGAGGTCGGCATCACGCTGCCCAACTGGGCCACCGCGGGCGTGGACGGCGCCCCCGGCGGGCTGACCTTCTTCGGCCAGGTCGCGCGCGCGCCCGATCTGTTCCCTTACGAGCAGCTCCTCCTCTCGAGCCAGTCCGCCGCCCTCGAGTTCGAGTCGTGCCCGCTCCTGTCCCAGCACGTCGGCCTGGTGTGGCCGGAGATCCTCGGCGACCCCGACTGGGCGGGCGAGCTCGGCGACGACGACGACTCCGCCGGCGACGACGACGACTCCGCCGAGTAGCGCTCCGAAGCACGGATTCGTTTGACGGCCCGCTCCGCCGGGTGTGAAATGCCGACACCGAGGCGTCGCTCCGGCGGCGTGAATGGTTGACCTCGGGAGGTAGAAAATGGCGAAGAGAGCCTGGTCGCCGGGCACGGCGATGAACGCAGTGGGTGTCGTCGAGGGCATCGTGCTCGACAACAAGGACCCCGAAGGCATCGGCCGCATCCTTGTCCAGTACGTCTGGCTGCCCAACGAGACGCAGACCGCGTGGGCCCGCATGTCGACGCCCATGGCGGGCAAGAACATGGGCTGGGTCATCTATCCGGAGCCGGACGACGAGGTCCTCCTCGACTTCGTCAACGGCGACGTGAACGAGCCCGTCATCCTCGGGTCGCTCTTCAACGGCAAGGACACGCCGCCGTTCGACAACGCCGACGGCGAGAACAACATCCGCACGCTGGTCTCGCGCAGCGGCCACGTCATCGAGATCGACGACACCGACGGCGCCGAGAAGATCACGGTCACCGACACGTCCGGCGGCCTGATCATCTGCATGGACACCGCCGCGGAGACGATCACGCTCACGTCGAGCAAGGACATCACGTTCAAGGCCGACGCGGACTTCAAGGTGGAGGCCGACAACATCGAGATGAAGGCGGGCAGCAAGTCCACCTTCAAGGCCGGCTCGGGCATGGAGGCCTCTGCGGGCACCAAGGTCGAGGTCAAGGCGGGCGGCAACATCACGGTGCAGGGCGCCAAGATCGACCTCAATTGACCGGGGGACACTGATGCGCGTCCACCCCTCCGAGCTTCACGACCCCATCCACGGCTGCGTCGTCGGCCTCGTGACCGACAACCAGGACCCGGACGGCATGTACCGCATCCAGGTCCAGTACCCGGTCCCGGACGGCGAGGTCCTGTCCGCGTGGGCCCGCGTGATCACGCTCATGGGCGGCAAGGGCATGGGCTGGGCCTGCATCCCCGAGCCGGACGACGAGGTGCTCCTCCGCTTCGTGCACGGCAACCCCAACATGCCCGTCGTCGTGGGCAGCGTGCACAACGGCAAGGACACCCCGCCGTTCGACAACGCGGACGGCAACAACGACCTCCGCATCTTCCACTCGCGGAACATCCACAAGCTCGAGCTCGAGGACAAGGACGGCGCCGAGCGCATCTCGGTGTACACGACCGACAACAAGACCGAGCTCGACATGCTCACGGCGGACAAGCTCATCGCCTGGCACGCCACCAAGAACGTCGAGATCTACTGCCCGTCCGGGATGCTCACCGTGGAGGCGGGCGCGAACATCAGCCTCGAAGCGCAGACCGCGTATACGAGCCTCGCGGGGCAGGAGCAGAAGTGGGAGTGCGACGCTTCCACCGAGATCAAGGGCAGCGCGGGCGTCGCCATGACGGCCCCCAAGATCGACTACAAGGCATGAGGCACCCCAACGAGGAATCGCCCTCGCTTCGCATCCGGCCGATTCCTCGCCGGGGGCCCCGCTCTGCCTCCTTCGTCCTCCGCTCCGCTCCGCTCCGCTGCGCGGGCCTGAGGGCCCTTGCTCTTCCGTTCGGACCGTCGAGGCGTCCGTGACCGACCCCGCAGGCCCGGCCGGCGAGCCCGAGGCGGATCCCGTACCGGAGCCGGCCCCTCGACCGGGCGCGCGGCGGCGAGCGGCCCGCGAAGAAGCCGGCCGACACCGCGAGGGTCGACATCTCCTGGGGCTGCCCGCGTCCGAGACCGGACGATCGGGTTGGGCGGACCACATTCGGCGCAAGGCGGACACGCGAATGGACCGCCTCGCCCCGGTCTTCCGGGAAGATCGTGGAGGGCTGGCGCGCTTTCGGGAGATCCGGCAAACTTCCGGGCCCTGGGACGGGAGCCCGGAGGACCTTCTCCCGGTGTCCTGGTTCTTGTTGTGGAGGAGTAACGTCGATTGGCACCCCGAAGGCGTACGTCGCCTCTCGAAGGTCGAAGTCGGAAGACAGGAACTCGGGTCCCGGCCACGGCCGGAAAGGCCGCCTCTCGACAAGAGGCCCCACCCGTTCGCAGACAGACCGAATCCCACCCGTGCGCGTGTCCGCCCAAGGGACGCGGCGCTTTTTAGAATCGTTCCCGTAACGGAGGAGTAGAGCGCAGATGCCCAATTACCAGACCCCTGGTGTCTACATTCAGGAGATCGACTCCGGCAGCAAGCCGCTGGAAGCCGTCTCCACGAGCAACGCCGGCTTCATCGGCGTCATCCCGATCTCGGCCTTCTCCGAGATCCGATGGCAGGACGCCAAGGGCGAGGATCAGCTGAAGCGCCTCCCCAGCGGCCTCGTCGCCGACGCGAAGGCGAAGGTCGCCGACGTCGACACCCTGGTGGCGGGCCTCGGCCTCAAGTCGGGCGACGTCTCGGACGTCAACAAGTTCACGGGCCTCTTCGGCCAGAAGGCCAAGGTCTCGACCAAGGGCGACGTGACGACGATCGAGATCGGCAAGGGCAAGGTCGAAGTGGCGGCCACCGAGGTCGACGCCAAGGGCCAGGTCCTGACCCGCAGCCGCACGCGCGTCGCGTCGATCATCGACGAGCTCACCACCGCGGGCGCCCTCGCCAAGTACGCCCCGTCGTCCGTCGGCGAGGTCGTCGACGCGTTCGGCGGCCGCAACGTCAAGGTCGCAGGCGGCCTGACGCGCTTCTCCGTGGGCCCGACCAAGGTCACGAACCCCACGCAGTTCAACAACTTCATGCGGAAGTTCTTCGAGACCCTCCAGATCGAGCTCTACGGCAAGACCGCCCTGCGCGACGATCCCGAGGCCCTCGAGGCGGAGTACCTCGCGTTCCTGAACGTGCCCGAGGTCTTCAACTTCGTCATGAACGTCTCCGGCTTCTTCAAGAACGGCGGCGGCATCGCGTACCCCTACCTGCTCTGCGCCGAGTCGTCGGACATCCCGCTGACGAACCCCGCGAAGCCGCGTGAGGGCCTCGGCGCCTTCGACGACCTCGAGAACGACCTGCAGATCCTCGTCGGGCCCGGCCTGTCGTCGAACCAGCAGAAGGAGATCCTCGAGTACTGCGAGATGCGAGGCGACTGCTTCTGCGTCATGGACGGCCCCAAGGAGCGCATGCAGGGCGAGGAGATCGAGAAGAACGGTCTGCTCCCCGCGTCCGACCGCGGCTTCGGCGCCATGTACGTGCCGTGGTTCAAGGTGGCCAACCCGTTCAACGACAAGGACAAGACCTGGTCCTCCGAGGTCACCGTCCCGCCCTCCGGCTTCGTCGCCGGCGTCTACGCCCGCGTCGACGGCACCCGCGGCGTGCACAAGGCCCCGGCCAACGAGACCGTCTCCGGGATCACCGGCCTCGCCTACACGATCAACGCCCGTGAGCAGGCCGCGTACAACGTGCGCGGCATCAACTGCACCCGGGACTTCGGCGGTCGCGGCATCCGCATCTGGGGCGCCCGTACCCTGTCGACCCTGAGCAACCCGTCCTGGAAGTACATCAACGTCCGGCGGCTGTTCATCATGATCGAGAAGACGATCCAGCTGGGCAGCCAGTGGGCCGTCTTCGAGCCCAACGACCATCGTCTCTGGGCCCGCCTCCGCCGCAACATCTGGGCGTTCCTGAGCCGCGTCTGGTCCTCGGGCGCCCTCCAGGGCCGCACCTCGGAGCAGGCCTTCTACGTCAAGTGCGACGAAGAGACGAACCCGCAGGAAGAGATCGACGCGGGCTACGTGAACATCGAGATCGGCATCGCCCCGGTGAAGCCCGCTGAGTTCGTGGTCTTCAAGATCGGTCAGTGGGACGGCGGCGCTTCGATCTCGGAGTAGTCCTTTCGACTCGAGAATTGTCCTCTCCGGCCGGATTTTCCGTGCCGGCCGGGGAGGGCGCTGGATAAGATGGGGCGTCTCGCGATCTTGCGAGGCGTTCCCAGCCGGCTCAGACCGGCGTGTCAGCCACCAAATGGAGAACCGAAATGGCCGACGACAACACTGAAACTCTGTTCGCTGGATTCAACTTCCTCCTCGAGATCGAAGGCGTCACCGAGGATGCCAAGACCATCGTGGGCGGCTTCAAGTCCGTCTCCGGCATGGACTCCTCGACGGAAGTCATCGAGTTCAAGCAGGGCAACGACATCCGCGTCCGCAAGAAGCCTGGCCGCACCACCTACAGCAACGTCGTCCTCGAGCGCGGGTACACCGCCACGGACGACCTCTGGGAGTGGCGCAAGAACATCGAGGAGGGGAACATCGACCGTCGCTCCGGCGCGATCATCATCCTCGACCACGACGGTTCCACCGAGGTCGCCCGGTACGAGTTCTTCCAGGGCTGGCCCTGCAAGTGGAACGTGCCGGACATGGCCGCTGACCAGTCGGGCATGGCGATCGAGAAGATCGAGATCGCCGTCGAGCAGGTCAAGCGCTCCTGATCGAGATGAACGTCGTCCCCCCGCTTCGGATTCACCGGAGCGGGGGGTCTCGACGACCCGCCGCGTAAAGACCTTCCGCGGCAACCTCGTCGACCTTCCCCTCGGGGCCGTCGAAGAGGCAGTGCGAAAACCCGAACGAGGAGGCCCCCATGGCCAAGGATCTCGGAGGCGCCGCGATGGGCGCCCTGATGACCGCCCTCCAAGTCACCGACGACCTGGCGAGTGCTCATCACTTCCTTCTCGAGCTCGAGACCACCAACTACGGGTCACGAGAGATCATTGCGGGTTTCAACCAGATCAGTGGCGGCGGCGTGAAGGTCGAAAAGCGCGACGTCACCACCGGAGACGACCGGCACCGGGTGCATCAGCCCGGCGCGGTCGAATACGAAAACATCACCATGTCCCGCGGTCTTACGTACAACACGGACCTCATGGACTGGTTCAAGGACATCGTCGAAGGAAAGATCGAGCGTCGCTCGGGCTCCATCATCGTCCTTGATCAGGGCGGCTGGGAGCGTCGGCGCTGGGACTTCTACGAGGCCTACCCCGTCAAGCTCACCTTCCCCGACCTGTCCTCCGACGGCTCCGGCGTCGCCCTCGAGAAGTTCGAGTTGGCGGTCGGCCACACCCAGTGGTGGGGCGGCGGCATCCACTACCACGGCGAATTCGGCCAGTACTTCTAGGGAGAACCGCCATGGCCACGGAGAAGGAATACAACACCCTCGGAGCGCACCGGTTCCACATCGAGATCGACGGCGTCATCCAGGGCGGCTTCAAGATGATGTCGGGCCTGGGCAGCAAGCAGGACGTCATCGAGTACAAGCTCGGCGGAGACCGCAGCGTCCGGCGCAAGCCGGGGCGCGTCGCGTTCAAGAACATCGTGCTCGAGAAGGGCTACACCACCGGCACCGAGCTGTTCGACTGGCGCAAGTCCATGATCGAGGGCAAGGACGACCGCAAGAACGGCGCCGTGATCGTGCTCAACGACGACGGGAGCCAGGCGGCCCGGTGGGACTTCTTCCGCGCGTGGCCCGTGTCTTGGGACGGTCCGAACCTCACCGCGGGCGCGGCCGAGACGGCGGTCGAGAAGATCGAGCTTGCGGTCGAGTGGGTCGAGCAGGGCACGACGAGCTAGGGGCCTCGCCGGCGCCCCGCCCGCAGGACAGGGCCCGCCGCCTTCACTAGAATCACCCCCTTCCGGGGCCGTCCACCGATTCGGGTGACGCGGTCCCACAGGCCGACCGCGGAGCTGCCGAGGACCCATGGAACTGAAGACCGAGTACGAGTTCACGCTGCCCAAGGGCTACGTGGACAGCGAAGGCAACCTGCATCGCCAGGGCGTCATGCGTCTCGCCAGCGCCAAGGATGAGATCATCCCGCTCACCGACCCCCGGGTCGCGCGCAACAAGGCGTACATGATCATCGTCCTCCTCTCCCGCGTCATCCGACGCCTCGGGACGATGGAGAGCGTGCACACCGGCGTCATCGAGAACCTCTTCGCGGCGGACCTGCGCTACCTCGAAGAGCTCTACAACCGCATCAACGAAGACGAGGTCTCGGTCCGGGTCAAGTGCCCGAGCTGCGGGCACGACTTCGAGAAGGAGTTCGGCAGCCTGGGGGAATAGTTCGCTACCCCCTGGACCGGCTCTATCAGGAGGTAGCCTATATCGCGTACCACTTCCACTGGACGCCTGACGACATCATGGCGCTGTCGCACAAAGAGCGGCACCAGTGGGCGAAGGAAATCGCGGGGATCAACGAGAAGATCAACCGCTCCTTCAACCGGTAAACGAGCCCGGCCGACCAAGCACCCATGTCTCTCCCCACGACCCCCGGCAGCGAACTCGCCTTTCGGCCCGGGCTCGTTCTCGCCGAGACAGACCGCGGCGACGGGGTCGACACCGTCGTTCGGACCGACGTCGCCGCCTTCGCGCGGGTGCGTTGGTCCCCCGTGGCCCTCGACCCCGAAGCCGACGGCGTCGACACCCTCGCCGTCATCGACCTCCCCGGCTCCGCCGAGGCGGTGAAGCTGCCCTTCGAGCTGGTCCACCACGAGCTGGCGGACTGGGAGGAGGAGGTCTTCGAGGGCGAGTTCCGCACCCAGCGTCCCGCGCTCATCCGCAACTACTTCGCCAACGGCGGCGTGACCGCGCACCTGGTGGACATCACGTTCTCGGTGCCTCCCTTCGACCCGTCGAACCTCGACGACGACGAAGACCCCGAGGTCATCGCAGAGCAGCGGCTGGAGACGGCCTTCCTCCGCTTCTACACCTGGCTGTTCGATCGGCTGGACGACTACGGCGCCGGCTCCATCAGCCAGATCACGCTGCCGGAGCTGTGGCTCACCCAGGTGCACCTGCTGCCCACGGTGTGGGCCATGGCCGCGAACTTCGCGCGCAAGACGGGGAACCGCTTCATCGTCGCCGACTCCTGTCCGCCGTTCGGGATGCTGCAGGACGCCGAGCGCAAGCGCGCGAGGGCGGAGGGCTTCGAGCTGGGGGCGGACGAGCTCACGCCCGCAGCGTTGGTCCCCTGGTATCGAGAAGAGAAGTGGCAGGGGCGCGAGGACGTGCCGACGGAGGTCGCGCTGACGATGGACGCCCTCGAGGCGACGCGCACGAACCTCCGTCGCTCCCAGGTCACGCTGTCCTGCCTCGCCGTCTACTGGCCCTGGGTCCGCACGCACCGCGGCCTGAACCTGCCGCCCTGCGGCGCCGTCTGCGGGATCTACGCCCGCAGCGACGACGAGAACGCGCCCGTCGGCGTGATGAAGCCGCCCGCCAACGAGACCATCCGGGGCATCCAGGACGTCTCGATGCACATCGACGAGCAGCCGCGCAACCTGCTCCAGCGCAGCGGCATCAACCTCCTCCAGATCCGGTCCGGCAAGGGGATCATCATCTGGGGGGCCCGCACGCTCAGCGAAGAGGACCTCTGGCGCTTCGTGAACGTCCGTCGCCTCATCGGCTACATCGGCAAGCAGCTCGAGATGGACAACCAGTGGGCCATCTTCGAGAACAACACCCACTCCCTGCGCGAGCGGGTCGAGCGCGACACGAAGTACTTCCTGCACGACCTGTTCGAACTCGGGGCCCTGCGCGGCGACGCCCCGGACGAGGCCTACATCGTGCGATGCAACGAAGAGAATAATCCCGTGCAGGTTCGGGAAGCGGGTATCTTGGTGGTGGACGTGTGGGTGAATCCCGTTCAGACGAACGAGTTCGTCCACCTCCAGCTCAAATACGGTGACGCATCGGTGCAATAACGGAGAAAGGTACCGACGATGGCCGACAATTCGAACATCACCGACTACGGCGACGACCCGTTCGGCGCATACAACTTCTGGGTCGAGGTCGACGGCATGGACGGGATCAAAGCCCGCTTCAGCGACGTCTCCGGCTTGAAGGGAGACGTCGAGGAGTACGAGATCAAGGAGGGCGGGCTCAACTACCGCACGCACGTCCTCCCGGGCCGGGTCAAGTGGGGTCCTGTGACCCTCAAGAAGGGCCTGACCGACGACACGGACCTCGAAGACTGG
>Ga0114932_10001015_pt1 | contig 33046 bp, 25 predicted proteins | sample 2SBtaG_2_FD_87286 | JGI IMG/M metagenome (GOLD analysis project Ga0114932, IMG submission 87286) | Deep subsurface microbial communities from Kolumbo volcano to uncover new lineages of life (NeLLi) - 2SBTROV12_ACTIVE470 metaG | ecosystem: Environmental > Aquatic > Marine > Volcanic ...
ACACCGTTACTACTGCTGCCTTCGCCATCTGTGCTGACCTCCATGCGAGAGATCGGGGCAGAATGAGGCAACGGGATCACATGGCAAGAAAAACGGCTCAGCACTCGTGCCCGGCACATCTAGTGACGTCCACAGCCGCAGACGTGGTTCTGTCCCCAAATGCGGACTGCGGCGTGCGGTTCACCGGCCTTTTTCCAGAAGAGCGTGGGTTGCTTGACCTTGCGGGGTGATAGCTCGTCCATTGTCGCCGCATCGAACACGCGGCCGCCGAGCACGGTCCATTTCACCTTCTCGGACACGCGGATGTCCTTGAGCGGGTTGCCGGCCACGACCATCAGGTCGGCGAGTTTGCCGGGCGCGATGCTGCCGATGTCCTTGTCGAGCCCGACGTACCAGGCGGGATTGCGCGTGCACGCAGCGATGGCTTGCAGCGGGGTCATGCCGCCCTGGACGAACGACCACAGCTCCCAATGTGCCGCGAGGCCTTCGCGCTGACCGTGAGCGCCCAGGTTGACGCGAACCCCCGAACGACCGAGGCGGTTGGCGAACCGGGCAGCCTCGATGTGGTTCCACTCCTTGTCGGGGGCGTTCTTGGGGCGCCTGGCGCGCGGGTCGATCGCCGCGGGCGGCACGAAGGCACCGAGCCGTTTGTTCTTGTCGACACGGGTCTTGGCGTACCAGTAGTTCTCTGCGCCGAGTCCGCCGTACGCGACCCCGAGCGTGGGGGTGTAGCCGACCTCGGTGCCTGCCCAGAGTTGGACCACGTCGTCATAGGCCCGCGCGAGGGGAATGGCGTGTTCGATGCCGGTGTGGCCGTCGATGACCTGGGTCATGTTGTGCATGAACACGGCGCCGCCCTCGGGGACGACCATCATCTTCAGCTTGCGCGCGGCGGCGAGAACCTGTTGGCGTTGGTCGCGGCGAGGTTGGTTGTAGCTCTTGACCGTAAATGCGCCCGCGGCCTGCATGCGGCGGATGTGGCGCTCGGCGTCGGCGAGACTGTCGACATCGGCGGTGAAGAAGTGGCGCGCGCCGTAAAGGATCGTGCCAGTCGAGAAGAGCCGTGGCGCGACGATGGTGCCCGCGCGCTGCATTTGCGATGCGGCGAACACTGCGTGGGTGTTGTTTGACGGGTCGTGAATCGTGGTCACACCGAACGACAGCAGCGAGAGATTGCCCCAGTTCTGTTGCGGCGTGATGCCATTGGTCGCCTGCGCACCGTGCGCATGAACGTCAACGAAACCGGGCAGCACCGTGAGCCCCTTGCCGTCAAAGGTCTTCGCGCCAGCGGGAATCTTGATGTCGCCGCGTTTGCCGGCGGCGATGATTCGGTTGTTGCGCCAGACGACCGAGCCGTCTTCGATGATCTCCTCGCCGCGCATGGTGACGATCCGCGCACCGACAATCGCGCCGGTTCCCTTGGCGGTCGCGGCGTCGACCTTGAAGCCGATCTTGGTGGACGGGGCTGGCTTGGCACCACGGGCAACGGCCTTGGGGTCCTTGAGGTCGGACGTGTCGCGAAGAACCGCGAACGCGTCGTCCAGCGCTCGTTCGTAGAGTGTAGCGCCAAGCGACCAACGCAACGTGCGGCTGTCGCCCGACCAGTGGAGGAAATCACCGGCGTCCTTGCTGACCCGAACCGTCGGCCAGGCTTTGCTGTTGTGCGCGACCTTCATGGGACGGGCCGTCGCGGTGAACGGCTGGACGAAGACGTGCCATCGCTCCTGGAAAGCGAGCCACTTGCCGTCTGGTGAAACCCGCAAATGGGTCTGCCAAGCGCCCGAGGCGTGTACGCGACGGCGGCGGTCGCTCAGCGAGATGCTCTCCAACCGCTGGCGTTTGTTCTTTTCGGGGCCTTTGCCAACGTCGGGGACTCGGACGTAAACGCGGTCGGGATCGGCGGCGAAATGTGCGTCGCGTCCACCGAACGTCAGACGTCTCTCCGCGCCCTTGCCGAGCGGCAGCCAGAAGATGCCGCGGTTGGTCGTCCAGCGCGACGATCGTAGCCAACCGCCGCCGGTTCGACGCACCACGAGGGCCTTGCCGTCGGGGCTCCAGTCCGGCTCGACATAGTGGCCGGGTTGCTTGCTGACCACGCGCGCCGTGCCGCCCGATGCGCGGACGATGGCCACCGCGCCGAGCGTGCTGTCGTTCCAGGTCGTAAACGCGATGCGCCTGCTGTCGCGCGACCAGGCCGGCATCAGCTCGAAGTCCTTGTCCTGCGATGTCAGCCGACGCGCCTTGCCGTTGGGCAGCGACCGGATCCACAGCTTGCCGAGCGCCTCGAACACCACGTTTTTGCCATTGGGCGCCACGCGCACCCAGCGCAACATCTTGAGCTGGACCTGTTTGGGGGCCACGTCGACCGCAAATCGGATCGCCTCGGCGACCTTGCGCGTGCCGCGGACGCGAAACGGGATCTTGGTGACTTTGCCGGTCATATGGCCGCGGAGCAGCTCGCCATGCGCCCAGAACACGAGGCCGTTGCTGTCGGGCATCCAGCTCATGGCGGGGTAGGTGCCATGGATCGCCCACGTCTCCTGCAGGTCGCGGTCCATCCCGTTGTAGAGCGCCTTTTCGCTGCCCGATGCGAGGTCGCGCACGTACAAGACTGTGGTCGCGCGGACACGCCGCAGGTACGCGAGCTTCTTGCCATCAGGCGATGGAGTCGGCCGGGTCGCGCCGCCAGGACCGCCCAGGAATCGATGCACACGGCCCGTGTGACGGTCGACGCGATCGATGGCGTAGATCTGCGGGTTGGGGTCCTTGTTGTATTGGAACATCTTGCCGGGTGTCGCGTCGTGCGAGTAGTAAAGCCAGCGTCCGTCCGGGCTGAACGCGGGTTCGCCGGTGTCCTTCTGCTCGGACCGACGCTTGGTCATCTGGACGCCTTTGCCGCCGGTCTCGAAATACATCCACATCTCGCCAGCCCCCGCGCTCCGACGGCTGGTGAAGTGCTTGCGCGCTGCTACGAAACGTCCAGACGGATCCCAGCAAGGTTGCGTCAAGAGGCGGAATTTCTCGCTTGTAAGGGGCCTTATATTGTCGCCCTTTTCGGTCATCAGGAAGATGTTGTCGCCGCCCCGACGATCCGACGTGAAAGCGATTCGGCGGCCATCGGGGCTATACGCCGGTTGCATATCCCACGCCATTCCCGACGTCAGCGCCTTGGCATCACCACCGGAGATCGGCAGCTCGTAGATGTCGCCGAGGAGATCGAACGCAACCTTCTTGCCGCTCGGATGCACGGTGACCGACATCCACGTGCCGCGCTTGACGTCGATCTTGACGTTGCGGTGCTTGCCGGGCGGGTTGTCGACGCTCCACTTCGACGACTTCTTCGCAGGCTTGCTGGCCTTCTTGGCACCTGGCTTGGCGTTGCCAGCCGACTTTGCGGCCGGGGCTGATGCGGACGAGGCTTGTACGCCGAGACACAAAGACGCGGCGAAAACGACGGCCACCGCGACCGCGAGCCGACGCACCGGGGGGCGGGACGCTTCAAGAGGAGGCATGGATCGCTCCGAGGATTTCGTGCAAGCGCCGCAGCGGCAGGTCGATGACGCGCGATGTACCGATGGCTGGACAAACGACGAATCCGATCGACGACGCGTCCACCTTCTTGTCATGCGCGATGGCGTCGATGAGCGCGTCGGGCGCGTGGGCTGCCGGGATCGACTTTGGCAGGCCCAACGCATCGAGGGCGGCCCGGATGGCGCGGCCAGGACCGTCATCGGCGAGGCCGAGGGCTTGGGCAACCTCAGCAGCGGCCACCATGCCGATCGCAACCGCCTCGCCGTGCAAGACAGTTCCGTAGCCGGCTAGTTTTTCGATCGCGTGGCCGACCGTGTGACCGAAGTTCAAGACGCGCCGATAGCCCGCCTCGCGCTCATCGGCGGCGACCACAGACGCCTTCAGTTCACAGCACCGCGCGACCACCGGGATCGTGGCAGATGCCGCGGCGTCGAGGAGCTCCGGCGCTCGCGCGTTGATCAGGTTGAGCAAGTCCGCGTCCAGGATCGCACCGTGCTTGACTGCCTCGGCGAGACCGGCGCGGAGCTCCCGTGGTGGCAAAGTCGCGAGGGTGGACACATCGGCGACAACGAGCTCCGGTTGCTTGAAAGCGCCGACGAGGTTCTTGCCCTGGGAGCGGTTGATCGCGGCCTTTCCGCCGACGCTTGAATCGACCTGGGCCAGCAGACTGGTCGGGACCTGGACCACGCGCACACCGCGCAACGCGGTTGCCGCCGCGAATCCGGCGATATCACCAACGACACCGCCACCGAGGGCGACGACGACCACCTTCCGATCCGCGCCGCCATCGAGAACAACGTCCCAAAGACGCGTCAGGACATCGACGTTCTTGCTTGTTTCGCCCGCCGGGATGACGGCCTCGTCGACGATTCCGATGACGGATTTCAGCCCTGCAACGACCGCACCAAGATAAAGCGGCGCAACATTTGAATCGCTGACGACGACAACGCGCGGAACGGCGCCAAGGCCGGCCACGAGAGACGGCAGCTGCGGGAGGAGTTGGGCCCCGACGTGCACCGGGTAAGCGCGGTCGCCGAGCTCGACCTGGACGGTGTGCATCGGGGCAGGCGAGCCGGTTTTGGCCGGCGTGTCAACAGCGGCTTTGTCAGCGAAGGCTTTGTCAGGGGGCCAGCTTCCGGCGGCGCAGGTGGTTGACGGCCATTCTCTCACCTGCTGTACTAGCGAAATAGTACATTCCCGCATCAGTGCATTGATGAAGACACCGACCCTGCCAGATGACCTGCTCGCCGTCCTCGCGACGATGGACACCACCGAAGACGTGCACGCCTTGCTGCGCGACATCCTCACCCCGGCCGAACTCATCGCGGTCGCGGAGCGCTGGAACATCGTGAAGATGATCGCGGCGGGGCATAGCCAGCGGGAGATTCGCGACGGGTTGGGTGTTGGCATCGCCACCGTCACGCGCGGCAGTCGGCAGCTGCAGTACAGCGAGTTCGGCGGCTTCGCGAAGGCTTTTGACGCGATGGTCGAGTTGGGCCGCCCCGACCCGCGTGATGGGGCCCATCAGCGTGCCCAGCTGCGACGGAGCGGCGGACGACCAACCAGCGGCGTGATGATCGTCGATCGGGAGGAAGAACGGTGATCGAACCTACGCTCGACGAGGTCGTCGCATACGGCGGAGACGCCAGCCACGCGGTGCTCTGCGCGGCCTACCACGCCGATATCGACACGCCGATTACGGTGTTCGACAAGCTGGCAGGCGATGGCTCGGTCGCGTTCCTGCTCGAAAGCGCGGACAGCGGCGGTGCGTTTGGGCGGTGGTCGTTTCTCGGGGCGCGCGTGCATGAGCGGCTCGAGCTTCAAGACGGGGTCGGAACCTGGCATCGCAAAGGCGAGAAGGAGACGTTTTCGTTCATCGATCCACTGGTCCCGGTGCAGCAAAGGCTAGCTGACTGGTCGGCTTGGTCGACGGCCACCCTTCCGCCCTTTCATGGCGGCGCCGTCGGCTACATCGGTTTTGACTGCATCCGCTACTTTGAACCGGTCCCGATGCCGGACGACAGGGGACTCGGCCTCCCCGAAGCGGTGCTGCTGTTCTGCGACGAGGTGTACGCGTACGATCACTTGCGCCACCGGCTTCTCCTGCTCGTTCACGTTCCGCTCGACGGCGATCGGGAGGTCGCGTGGCACGAGGGAGCGCGCCGAATTCGCGCGGCGTCGGCCCGCTTGTCTGCCCCGACGTCCTTGCAGCGCGCGCCATGGCCTGAACGTGGCGGCAAACATCCGATCCGTGTTCCGACGATCGTCAATCGGCAACCCGAGGCGATGCGTGACGCCGTGGTCCAGGCCAAAGAAGCGATCGGAGCCGGCGAGGTTTTCCAGGTCGTCATCAGCCAGAGGTTGCGTGTCGACGAACGCATCGACCCCTTCGTCCTCTACCGCGCGCTGCGGGCGCTCAACCCATCGCCCTACATGTTCCTGCTGCGCCTGCCCCGCTTCTCGATCGTCGGCGCGTCTCCCGAGGTGCTGGTGCGGGTCCAAAACGGGGACGTCCTCGTGCGCCCCATCGCAGGCACTCGACCGCGCGGGCGAGACGACGAACACGACCGAGCGCTGGCCGAGGAGCTGCTTGCAGATGAAAAAGAAGTGGCTGAACACCGGATGCTGCTCGACCTCGGCCGCAACGACGTTGGCCGCGTCGCCGAGGTGGGCACGGTGGTCGTCGAGGACCCGATGCACATCGAGCGTTATTCGCACGTGATGCACATCGTGAGCGATGTCCGCGGCGAGTTGGACGAGGGCCGCGACATGTTCGATGCCCTTCGCGCCGGATTTCCGGCCGGAACCGTGTCCGGTGCCCCCAAAGTCCGAGCGTGTGAGCTGTTGGCCGAGCTGGAGCCGGATCGACGCGGACCCTACGCCGGAGCTGTTGGGTACTTCGGTGTCGGAGGCGACATGGACACCGCGATCGCCATCCGCACGCTCGTTGTGAAACCGGATTCGGTCCACGTGCAGGCCGGTGCGGGCATCGTCTGGGACTCCGACCCCGAGACCGAGCGCCGCGAATGTCACCACAAAGCCAACGCGCCGCTCGCTGCCGTCGAGCTGGCCATCGCCGCCGGCACCCGCTCATAGGACCTGGAAATGCCCGTCGACGTCCTGATTATCGATAACTACGACTCGTTCACGCACAACCTCTACCAGCGGATCGGGGAGTTGGGCGCGTCCGTGGACGTTCATCGAAACGACAAGATCGACCTGGCGTCTGTGCGCGATCTCGCTCCCGGCCGGATCGTGCTTTCCCCCGGCCCCGGCCACCCGTCCAAGGCGCGCGACTTCGGCGTTTGCGCGCAGGTGCTCGAGCAGCTCGCCGGGAGCGTGCCGATCCTCGGTGTTTGCCTCGGCCACCAGGGCATCGTTCACCACTTCGGCGGCGACGTGGTGCGGGCGCCCGAGATCGTGCACGGAAAGACGAGCCAACTCGACCACGACGGCAGCGGCGTCTTCGCCGGGATCGCTGACCGAGTCGAAGTGATGCGCTACCACTCGCTGGTCGCAGACGCAGCGACCCTGCCCGACTGCCTGCACGTGAACGCGCGGACGGACGATGGCCTGGTGATGGGCGTCTCGCACCGTACGTGGCCGCTGTGGGGCGTGCAGTTTCATCCCGAGAGCATCGGCACGCCAGACGGCAGCCGGATGCTTGCGAACTTCCTGGCGCTGTAATCGGCTGCACGGAAACGGAGAAGGGAAGACACGATGACGACGACAAGACCAACAGGGCGAGTGAAACGATGACGACCTATCGCGAAACGATGAGCGCGTTGCTTCGCGGCGATGACATGACGCGCGACCAGGCCGCGGCGATCGTGGCCGAGATGATGGCCGGCGAACTTGGCCAACCACAGACCGCGGCGCTGCTGACCGGGCTCGCGATCAAAGGAGTGACAGCGGACGAACTGTCAGGGATGGCCACGGCGATGCGCCAAGCGGCGGTCCCCCTGCCCGGTTTCGAAGACGCGATCGACACGTGCGGGACCGGCGGGAGCGGGATGAATACGGCCAACACGTCAACCATGTGCGCATTCGTGGTAGCGGCGGCCGGTGCTCGCGTGGCCAAGCACGGCAACAGGAGTAGCTCGGGCAAATGCGGCAGCGCGGACGTCCTCGAGCGGCTCGGGGTGCATTTCGCGACGGGTCCGGAGCCGGCATCGGAGCTGCTCAATCGCGTCGGCATCGCGTTTCTGTTCGCGCCGACCTACCACCCGGCGATGCGCCACGTCGTACCGGTGCGGCGGTCGGTTGGATTTCGGACCGTCTTCAACTTCCTCGGCCCGCTGTGCAATCCAGCCGGCACGCGCAAGCAATTGTTGGGCGTGAGCGACGCGCGGATGGCGGAGTTGATGGCAAGGGCGCTTGCCGATATGGGATGCGAACGCGCGATGGTAGTGCACGGCGACGACGGACTCGATGAGCTGAGCATCTCGGGCAGCACGCGTGTCTGGCACGTCCGTGGCCAGCGTGTTGAGACCGCTTCGGTCGAACCAGGCGACGTCGGACTGGTGACCCACCCATTCGAAACCGTCGCAGGCGGCGACATCGAGACGAACACCGCGTTGTTCCAGGCGATCCTTGGCGGAACGGGCGACAAGCCGCGAACCGACCACCTGCTTCTCAACGCTGGGGCAGCGCTGCACGTGGCCGGCGTGTCGGAGAGCGTGGCGGCGGGTGTGGACAGGGCCCGGCAGCTGATCGAATCCGGCGCCGCATGGCAGCGTTTTGAAGCGTTTCGCGCGGCCAGCAATGAGCTTGCGAGCGCCGCATGAGTTTGCCGCTGAAGGAACCGCCGGGCGTCCTCGGCAAGATCGTCGCGCGAACCCTTCGCGACGTAGCGGACCGCGAAGCTGCGTGTCCCGTCGGTACGCTGCACGTGCACGCAGGATCACGGTCCCGTCCGTTCGCCGACGCCCTCCGTGGCCGCAGCGGCGCGCCGAGCCTAATCGCCGAGATCAAGCCGCGATCGCCGTCCCGCGGACAACTCGCCGATCCCAACGAAGTCGACGGACTGCTCGCTCGCGCCAAAGTTTATGAGAAGCACGCAGCGGCGATTTCGGTGTTGTGCGACGGACCGTTTTTCGATGGTGGGCTGCCGTTGCTCCAAGCGGTGCGCGGATCGGTCGGGACCGCGGTGCTCTGCAAGGACTTCATCGTCACCCGCTACCAGGTGGTCGAAGCGCGAAGTCGCGGCGCAGATGCCGTCTTGCTGATGGCGTCGTTGCTCACGCCGGCAGCGCTGTCCGAGCTGGTGGCGCTAACGGAGGAGCTGGGCTTGGGCGCGTTGGTCGAGGTGCATGACGAAGCCGAGCTCGACGAAGCCATCGCGACGCCTGCTGCTGTCGTCGGGGTGAACAGCCGCGATTTGAAGACGCTGAAGATCGACCTGCGGCACGCGATCGAGCTGCTGCATCACGTCCCCGAAGACCGCGTTCGGGTGGCGGAGAGCGGCATCGAAACGGCTGAAGACGTTCAACGCGTTACCGGTTTGGCCGATGCGGTGCTTGTCGGCACATCGCTGATGCAGGCGGCCGACGTCGACGCGAAGATTCGAGCGCTTGGCCTTGGCAACGATGGGCCTGTTGGCGGTTCGACATGAACATCCAGCCCCCAACACGCCGAAAAGTCCGCGTGAAAATCTGCGGCTTGAGAACGCCGGAAGACGCGCGGCAGTGCGCCGCATTGGACGTGGACTTCGCCGGCCTGAATTTCGTTCCCGGCGCGCGACGGCGTATCGATCTCACCGCCGCCGAAGGGATCGCGAAAGAGCTTTGCGACGTGGTGCCGGTGGCCGTTGTCAGGAACCAAAGTTTCTCGGAAATGCGAGCGATTGCGGCCAGTGGAATCGTAGCGATGATCCAGTTGCACGGCGACGAGACACCCGAAGTGGCGCGTCAATTGGCGAGCATCTGCCCGGTGGTCAAGGCCATCGATATGCGACACGTAAACGACACGGCGCTGATGGCTGCGTACGCGGAGACAGTCGCCGCTTTTGTCGTCGATGGTCGCGATCCGGGCAGCGGCAAAGCCTGGCGCTGGGCCGACCTCACGCTGCGGGACGGGCAGCTCTTTGGCGTCGATGTCTGGCTCGCGGGCGGGCTTCGAGCCGACAACGTGGCGGACGCCGTCGCAGCAGTCGCACCGATCGCAGTCGACGTCGCTTCCGGTGTGGAACGGGTCGACCCGCGCACCGGCGAGACCACGATCCATGCCGCAACGCTCGCCGAGTTCGTGGCTGCAGCGCGAAGCGGCGTGTCGACGGCAGGGGAGATGGCATGAAACAGGATGGACGATTCGGCGAGTTCGGCGGCTTCTATGTCGCGGAGCTCTTGATGCCAGCGCTCGCGGAGCTCGAACAGGCGTGGCTCGAAGCGCGCGACGACCCGCAGTTCAACGATGACCTGCAGCAGCTGCTGAGCCACTACGCCGGAAGACCGACCGCGCTCTATCGGTCCGGCGCGTTGAGCGATCACGTGGGCTGCAATGTCTGGCTCAAGCGCGAGGATCTGCTGCATGGCGGTGCGCACAAGACCAACAACACGCTGGCGCAAGGCCTGCTCGCCAAGCGCATGGGCAAGACCCAGTTGATCGCAGAAACGGGCGCGGGACAGCACGGTGTAGCGACGGCGATGGCGGGTGCCCTGCTCGGCCTTGACGCTAAGATCTTCATGGGCGCCAAGGATGTCGCTCGCCAAGCGCCCAACGTCCGTCGCATGGGTCTTTTCGGTGCCGAGGTCGTCCCCATCGAGGCGGGCTCACGTAGCCTCAAGGACGCCATCAACGAGACGCTGCGCTACTGGACCGAACACATCCGCGATGCGTTCTATGTGTTCGGCACGGCAGCCGGCCCGCATCCTTACCCCTCGCTCGTACGCGACTTTCAGCGTGTCATCGGCGACGAAATCCGGGCCGAATTGCTCGAGCGCACGGGTGCGCTGCCCGCTGCGGTAGTGGCCTGTGTCGGGGGAGGCAGCAACGCCATCGGCGCGTTCGCGGCCTTCATCGGCGACACGGATGTTCGGCTGATCGGGGTGGAGCCCGGCGGTCACGGCCTCGACACCGACGCGCATGGAGCCACCCTCTGCAAGGGCCGGCCCGGCTGCGTCCACGGTTCGATCTCTTACTTGCTGCAAGACCCGCACGGCCAGGTGCTCGAAGCGCACAGCATCTCCGCAGGGCTCGACTACCCGGGTGTCGGTCCGGAGCACGCGCATCTGCACCGTTCGGGCCGAGCCGAATACCTGGCGGCTACCGACGATGAAGCGCTCGACGCGTTCGCATGGCTATGTCGACACGAAGGCATCCTGCCCGCCCTCGAATCATCTCACGCCGTGGCCGCCGTCTTGCGGATGTCCGGCGCGTTCTCCGCTGATGAACACGTGGTTATCAACCTCTCGGGCCGGGGCGACAAGGACCTCGAGCACGCCCTGGCGGCGATCGACCAGCGCAGAACCGCTGAAGGGGGCAACTCATGACCGGCTCACGAACACCCGCGAACGCCCGGATCGCCGCTGTCTTCGAATCCTTGCAGAAACGGAGCGAGCGGGCGTTCATGCCGTTCGTCGTGATCGGCGACCCTTCGCTGGAAGCTTCGGCGGCCGTTGCGGACGCGTTGGTGGAAGGCGGCGCAGACATCATGGAGTTCGGCTTCCCGTTCAGCGATCCACCAGCGGACGGCCCGGTGATCCAAGCCGCCGATGAGCGCGCACTGGCGGCCGGTACGACGCCCGATGACTGCCTCGAGTTCATCGCGGCATTTCGGCAACGACACGACGTGCCTGTCGCGTTGCTTATCTACTTCAACTTGATCTTGCAGCGCGGCGTAGACGCATTCTACGAAGCGGCAGCAGCGGCGGGCGTCGATGCGATTCTTGCGGCCGACGTACCGCTGGAGCTGTCGGGCCCACTGGTCGATGCCGGGCGCAAACATGGAATCGCGCCGATCTTCATCGCGAGCGAACTGACAACAGCGGAGCGAATGGCGGAAATCGCCAAAGTCGCCGATGGCTACATCTACGCCGTGGCCCGCATCGGCATCACCGGCGAAAAGAGCGAGGTCGACGCCGGCCTCCCCGCAACGTTGGGACGAATTCGCGAGGCGACGCAGCTGCCGATCCTTGCCGGCTTCGGCATTTCAACACCCGACCATGTGCGTCGCGTCGCAGGCATGAATGCAGACGGCGCGATCACCGGCAGCGCAATCGTGCGTCGCATCGCCGCGCATGCCGCCGGGGAATTGTCGCTGTCGTCACTTTGCGAAGAGCTTCGCGCCTTCACCCGGGCCATGAAAGCCGCGACCCGACCCGCCTGATGTGCGTCAATCCGCTACACCAAACAACTTCGTTAGGAACCTGACAAATAGCCGATTGCGACCGGAAACCTGACCGCGCGTCCTAACTCTGCGAAGATTGGTCAAGCCGACCCACCGCGCCACAACCGTCCCTGGAGACCACCATGCTCATCGTCATGGAGCCCACCGCAACCATCGAACAGACACGAGCGGTCTGCGACGTCATCAAGTCTCTTGGTTTCGAGCCCGCACCGATGCCGGGCGAACAGCGCGTCGCGATCGGCGTCGTCGGCAACGACCGGGGCTTCGACGATACCCGCCTTCGAGGACTGCCGGGGGTGGCGCAGGTCATTCACGTCTCCGCGCCGTACAAGCTGGTGAGCCGAGAGTTTCGCAAGCGAGATACGATCATCGAAGTGGCAAACGGCGTCCGGATCGGCGGTGCCGACATCGTGATCATGGGCGGCCCGTGTTCGGTGGAGAGCGAAGAGCAGCTGATGACGACCGCCGAATACGTGGCCAAAGCCGGCGGAACCGTGCTGCGCGGGGGCGCGTTCAAGCCACGTTCGTCGCCATACGCTTTCCAGGGGCTCGGTCTCGAAGGGCTCAAGCTCCTGGCACAGGCTCGAGAGCGATACGGACTCGCCATCATCACGGAGGCGATGGACCTCGACGGCGCCGACGTCGTGGCTGAATACGCCGACATCATCCAGCTGGGCGCGCGCAACATGCAGAACACCGCGCTGCTCAAACACGTGGGCAGAATCGGCAAGCCGGTCATGCTCAAGCGCGGCATGTCGGCGACGGTCAAGGAATGGCTGCTGGCCGCCGAATACATCGCCAACGAGGGCAACCTCAACATCATCCTGTGCGAACGGGGCATCCGCTCCTTCGGCGACGCCACGCGCAACGTGATGGACGTGGGGGCTATCGCCGCCGTCAAGCTGATGACTCACCTGCCGGTCATCGCCGACCCGTCCCACGCCACCGGCCGCCGCGACCTCGTTTTGCCGGTCGCCCGAGCGTCAATCGCCGTGGGTGCCGACGGCCTGATCATCGAAACGCACCCCGATCCGAACTGCGCGCTCAGCGACGGTCCCCAGGCGTTGTTCCCCGATCAATTCAACGACCTGGTCGAGTCCGCGCGCATGACGGCTGCCACACTGGGGCGCCCTCTCGCCGTGGCGGGCGGCAGACGTTCGGTTGCCACCACGGTCTGATGGCGCGCCGGGGCGTGTTTCCGTATCATCCCGCCAACGACGCGGTGCGATCACAGGCCCTACAATGACAAGCTCTCTTGCGCCCCAAACACTTCGGGCAATCTTCCAGCGTTCGCGACTGTCCGCAGTCGTGCTGACAACCCTTCTCAGCTTCACCCTCGTTGGTTGCGGGTCCGGAGACGGCGATGACGGAGTCGTGACGGGCACCACGACCGATGGTGCGGGCGGCGGAGGGACCGACGGCACAATCAGCGATGCAAGCCGGGGACTCGACGCCGGTTCGACTGCCGACGGCGCCTCATCTGGCGGCGGTTCATCCAGCGGAGCATCCAGCTCGAGCGGGGCCTCCAGTTCGAGCGGGGGTTCGTCCTCGGGCGGGCTCAGCGACGCCGGCGCGCTCCAGGATTCCGGCGCATCGTCCAGCGGTTCATCCGGCTCATCAGGCTCTTCGGGAACCGACGCGGGTGGCACCGACGCTGCATGGCCGTCCGGGCCCGAAGACGACATCACCGGCAAGGACCCCAGCAAGGCCAAGTACAAGACCTGCTCATCGCTTTGGACCTGCGCGGTCACGTCGTGTTCGATCGACGCGAAGAAGGGCTGCATGGATGTGTGCATGAACGCAGCATCCAAGCCGGTCCTTGCCGAATTCAAGAGCATGAGCAAGTGCTTCACCCACACCTGTCACGGGAAGATCTGCAAATCCGGCGATCAGAAATGCCTTGGCGACTGCATGTGGAGCCGCTGCGCTGGCTTCGCGATCAAGTGCAACGCGGACAACAAGACCGGCTTCAAGACCTGCGACACCGCATTTCAGTGTTTCGACACCTGCAAAGGCGACGATGCAATGAACTGCTTAACCAAGTGCTACCAGGGCCTCAGCAAGTCCGCCCAGGCCGACTTCGACGGTGTGTGGAACTGCATCGGAAAGAGCGCCGCCAAGGACCCGTTCGGAGCGTGTCTGGCACAGGTGCTCGAATGCACGTCCGCGGGCCAATCCGGCAAGAACACATGCCTGGAGATGGCGATGTGCGCGGACGACTGCGACAGCAAGAAGAAGCCGGGTGACGACGGGTTTGCGTGCACCAGCAAGTGCTACGCCCAGGGCACAAAAACAGCGCAGGGCGAGTACAAGAAGCTGCTCGCCTGTTTCTCCGCATTCGACGGCGGCAGCGGCGATCCGAAGGTGTGCTCATCGGGGATGGTTGGCTGCATCAAGCCGAAGGGCACCAAGACCTGTCCCGAGATCGATCCGTGCGGCAAGGCGTGCCAGAAGACCGGCAAAGCCGAAGGCGCTTGCACATTCGAGTGCCTGCACAAGGCGTCACCGGCCGAAGCGACCAAGTTCGTCGAGTTGATGGTCTGCGTCGGCAGCAAGTGCGACGCGAAGTGCAAGGGCAGCACCGACCCGAAGTGCGGCGACAAATGCCTCCAGAACGAGTGCAAGACTGAGATGCTCGCCTGCCTGAGTTAGCCGGGCCAACGGAAGGACGGCGATTGCGCGATCCAATGCGACAAACCCTGACGGCGCGCCTGTTCGCGGTTTGCGTGGTGGTCGCGATCGGATGCACGGACACCACCGATTCGTCCGAAGACGCGCCCGACACGTCCACAATCGAAACGGCGGACGCGGGCACGACAAACGACGCCGAAACGGACGTCATCGCGTTGGACATCGGAGATAGTAAGGTAGCTAACGATGTGCTTGCTGCAGGCGATGCGGCGCTCGATGCAGCCGCTGACGAGACGGTTGACACGAGCGACGGAGGCGGACTCAACGATGCTACGGGCGAGTCGGATGTCAGATCAAACGACGTCGGAAGCGGCGACACCCACGACGGCGGTCAAGATGCTGTCGACGCGGCCAAAGGGCTTGAAGATGGCGCCGTGACAGACGCCCTCGCCGACGGTTCGGGCAGCGGCTCGATCGACGGGTACAACGTTGGTGATGCCGTGGGTGGCGATGGTGGCGACGCCAGCGCCTTTGACTCCGGCGGTGGTGATGCGACCGTTGCTGATGTCGGCGCCGATTCGGGCATCGTGGCCTGCCCAAACCCGGATGCCCAGGTCGCGTTCCCTGATGCGTCGTCGTTCGCAGGCAAGTCAGCGCTCGGCAAGATCAACTGGCCGTCACCGGGCCCGCAGGGATGGCCCAAAGCCGCGTTCAAGGAAGTCACCCAGCAGTTCGTGTCCGTGGACGGCGAAAAGGACCACGGCTTCTGCACGACAGCCGCTGATTTCGACGGGGACGGGCGTATCGACCTTGCGACCATTCGGCTCGCGTTCGGGACGACCGGTCAAGTGTCGCTGCACGTCCGGATCTACCTGCTGAAAAAGGGCGCCAAACCCAAGCTGGTGGTCACCAAGGTCGCGCCGCCCAACTTCAGCACCGAGGGTATTTGCGCGAGCGCCGACCTGGACGCCGATGGCAACGTCGACCTGCTCATCGGGGGCGCGCCCGGCATCGCGTTCCTCAGCGGCAACGGCAAGGGCGGCTTCGACATCGGCAGCCACTGGGCCCTGCCCGGGTTCATGGACTTTGTCGGCTTCTCGATGGTTCCGGGCGACTTCGATCGCGACGGGGACCTCGATCTCTTCGTTGGCGCGGGGCTTGGGCCAGACTGCAACTGGGTGCAGACATGCGCGTACTCCGAGTCCAACTTCGCGTGCAAGCCATCGTGGTCCAACAAGTTCAGCGCCGTCTTCCAAGACCGCATGTTCATTCGCGGACCGAAGCTGCCGCTGACGGATGAAACAGCCAAGTGGAAGCTCGCGCCGGGCGGGCCTGCAACCCTCGGTGCGCTCGTCGATCTCGATCTTGACGGCAAAGTCGATCTGCTCGTGAGCGACGACTTCGGGCCCCCGCGATGGCTGCGCAACACCGGAAATGGCTTCGTCTCACACGGCACGGATGTCGGGTTCGAGCCGTTCGCGCACGGCATGGGCTGGGGGCCGGGCGACTTCGATGGCGACGGGCGATGGGATATCGCGTTTGCCGACACCGGGCCGCACCCGCTTTATATCCAAGCAACGCCGACTCAGAGCTGCGCGGCGCCGGCCCTCTTCGTCGATCGCGGCAAGTCGTGGAGGATGTGGGAAGCGACAGCGAATGTGTCCGGCTGGAACCCGATTGCGGCGGACTTTGACCACGACGGACGCGATGACATCTACTTGGGTGCGTCGGCGCTGACACACGACGGAGACCTCGCCAATATCGCTGTGTGCAAGAAGCCGGGCGGGTACCCGGTCCAGCGCGACATTGTGCTGATGAACAAGGCCGGAAAGTCGTTCGTGCCACACCAGGGGCCACCGATCAGCCAGCCCAAACCGAACATGGCGTTTGTGGCGCAAACCGCCCTGGACATGGACGGAGACGGCGACCTGGATGTCGCGCAGGTTCACGCAAACGGAAGGCTGCGCGTGCTCCGCAACGACACCAAGAAATCGGGCGGTTTCGTGATCGTTCGGTTGACCGGCACCAAGGGGAACACGATGGCTGCGGGGGCGTGGCTGCGGGCCAAGGCCGGAAGCCGTACAATGCTACGGCACATCGGGGCGACCGGATTCGGAGGCGCCGGGTGGTGGTTCGCCCATTTCGGCCTGGGAGCGGCCACGAAAATCGACGAACTGCAGGTCCACTGGCCAACCGGCAAGACGACCGTCGTCAAGAACCTCAAGGCGGGCACCGAGCTCGTCATCAAACATCCCTGAGCCATGACCTCTATCCACGCGCCAGTGCCGTTTCCGTTGTGCCGCGCGCTGGTGTTGGCGAGCGTCGTCATCGCCGCTGTGGCTTGCGGGGACCCAGACGCGACGGCCGATTCCGGCGTCGACGTCGCGGCCGGCGACGACGCGGGCACCAGCGACGCGACTTCACAAGCAGGGGACGGGACCGCGACGAACGATGTCAACGTCGACGTTAAAGCGGTCCCGGATGGCGCCGGATTGGACGCATCAACAGGTGGGGCTGATGGACAGCCAAGCGACGTGTCCACAACCGCGGACGCGACGAAAGATGCAAGCGCCGACAGCACCGGCGACGTCACCAGCGATGACGCCGGTTGCCAAGGCGCGGACCTCACGACAGACAGCGCGTCGTGGGACGTTGCTGACGCGTCCGGCATGGACGGTGCCTCCGATGGCGACGCCATCTTGGACGATGGGTCTATCGGGGACTCTGCGTTCGATTCGAGCGTCGCCGATGGCGGTAGTCCTGACGGGCAAAGCAGCGGAGACGGACAGGCCCAGGGCCAGGTCGACGCGGGTGACATCGACGCGGCTTCCACCGGCGATAGTAAGGCAGCTAACGATACCGCGGTCGATGCGGGCGTGAAGCCTTCCTGTAACCCCAAGAACGTCGGGCCTTCCGACCCCGCCAAGCTGCCCAAGGCGGCGCTTGTCGACATCACCAAGAAGCTCGGAATCGACGCGTCTAAGTCGTACGGCCTCTGCGCGCAGACAGCGGATTTGAACAACGACGGCAACGCCGACATCACGGTGCTCGAGCTGTCGCCATTCAAGGCGCGCGTCCATGCGCTATTGCTTGTCGACGGCAAGCCGAAACACGTCTACACGGACGTCAATACGACGTTGCACTACCCCAATATGGGTTGCGCGATGTTCGACCTGACGGACGACGGCAACGCCGACCTGTTGCTCGGAGGGTCGTCCGGAATCGGCGTCTACGCTGGCGACGGCAAGGGCGGATTCACAGACAAGACCAGCGACTACATGCCACAGCTGATGGACTTCGCGAGCTGGTCGATGGCGCCCGCGGACCTGGACGGCGACGGGGATCTCGACATCTTCGTGGGCGCCGGCCCTCCGCCAGGGACCCCGATCAGCGGCGGGCCACCTTGCAAAGCGTACAGCTGCGGCTATTCCGGGCCCGAATTCGCCTGCAAGTTCTTCGCCAAGCCCAAGCCGCATGAGTCATTCCAGGATCGGGTCCTGATCCGCGGCAAGAAGCTGCCCATGGTCGATGCGACAAACGACTGGAAGGTGCCCGCAGACGGAATCGCCTCAAACGCCGCGGTGATGGACATGGATGGTGATGGCAAACCGGATATCCTCATCGGCGATGACTTCGGCGAACACCGCGTGCTCAAGAACAGCGGCAAGTCGTTTACCGCGTGGGGCATGAACGTCGGCTTCCACAAATACGCGCACGCCATGGGTTGGGGGTTTGGCGACTTCAACCACGACGGCAAGGCGGACGTCGTCTTGGCCGACCTCGGCCCGACCCCGGTGTACGTCAACCGCAAACCGGCCAAAGGTCAGCCCTTTGCGTTCGAAGATTGCGGCGGTGCGATGGGCGTTTGGTCGCCAACCTGGGGATCCTCGGGATGGTCGCCAGCCGTCGGCGATTTCGACCAAGATGGCGACGAAGACATGCTGGTTGGCGCGTCGATTACGGCGAAGCCGATCGACCTTGGCGGGTTGGTTTCGAGCTGCGCGGATCCGACTCCCAAACCCAACATCGACGTGCTTTTCATCGCCGGCCCCATGCCACCGAAAACGGCCGGAAAACCCGCTGGACTGCCGAAATTCACACCGTTTCGACTCGACAGCGGGCCTGGCGCTGAGCTGGGGATGTTGACGCAACAGTTGGCCGATATTGATGGCGATGGCGACCTCGATGTGGTGCAGGTGCGCCCGGCCAAGATGGGCGGTCACACGGTGAGAATCCTCCGCAATGACGTCGTCAAGAAGGGCAAGTCCGTCACGATCCGTGTCGCCGGCAAGAAGGGCAATATGGACGCGCTTGGCACGACGGTTCGCGCCAAGGTGGACGGCAAGCTTCGCATCCGGTGGCTCAACGGCAGTGGCGGATACGGCGGCACGACCATGGGATGGGCGCATTTTGGGCTCGGCAAGGCGACGAAGCTCACCGATGTCGAGATCACCTGGCCCGACGGAAAGAAGACGAAAGTCGGCGACGTCGGACCGACCGCCAAGAAGGTCGTCAAGTGGCCGTAGCGACAGGCGATTTCATGCGCGTTTTCGCGCTGCTTGCGGTCCTGACCCAGGTGGCATCCGCGTGCGGCGATGGCACCGAGAGCAAAGAGCCGGATGGGTCCACGGCAGCAGAGACGGCTGGCGACACGGTCGAGCACGCCAATGGCACTGTGGACGTCGTCTTGGATGCAGGGTCGGCGGTCACCACCAGCGATGTCCAGTCTGCGCCGGACGACGGCAAATCCCACGTGGACGGCGCGGCTGATGCGACCGTGGTGATCGATGCGCTCGTTGTGGATGGAGGCGAGCAGGATTTGGTCGAAACCGACGGTGTGGCCGACGCTGGTGACGCTGCCGCCGGGTGTGAAACCTACCTCTTGGATCCGCAAGTATGCTTTGGGGTCAGCCCGCCGGGACCCGACGCCAAGGTCGCCGATGTGCCGCCACCCGACACGGTCTCCTGCGCGTTCCCGCAGTCGAACATCGTCAAGTCGCTGCTCGGCGGGTAAGTGCCGAAATCAACAGTCAAAATCGAGTTCGGTGAAATCGACAAGAAAGGCCACTTCCAGCCTTGGAAGGCCAACGGATGGGCCAAACTGACGCCCGGGCTACAGCCTGGGTTTCACATTTGGGCGGCGGTTCGGATGACGATCGACGGACATCCGGCGTCCACCGACAAGCTCAAAGCGAAGACGATCGTCGACATCACGGTGTGGGACGGCTGCACCTTCGCCGGACTCAATTTCACCAAGATCATCTACCCCAAGCCCAGCGGCGCCGCTTACGTGTACGGCGACAAGGTGGTTGCCGGCATCCAGCTGCGTTTCAAGAAGCCAACTGGACACGATTTGCCCAAAGACCAGCTGTGGGAAAAATGCGGCGAATGGGTCGATATTCGTGCCGATTTCTACAACACCGCGACAAAAGCGTTCGGGCGCAAGTGGTTCCGTATGCGCACGTATGCCGAACAGCCAGCAGATTACGCGGCCTGTAAATAATTCGGCCTCGATCATCGTTGCGACCATTCGGACTCCGCGACGGTCTCGGAAGTTGTTTCGTTGAGGAGCCGGCGCCCTGCCCCTGGTGCCGAAAAAGTGTCATTTTTCGCCACCGTCCCACAGCGTGCGGCGCATTTGCGCCTTGCGTCCCTCGCGACTGCGCCTCGGTCCATGGACCAAACGATGATCGCCGCCAATAATTCGACCTGCCGTCGAGCGCGTGAACGCTATCTCTGCGCGATTTTGCCGACGCCGCTGATGTGCTTGTCGACCGTCTTCGGGTCGCCGCCGTACGTGACACTGCCCGCGCCCGAAATATGAGCCTCGAGCTTGTCGGTCGCGTTCACGTCGACCGTGCCGGCGCCGCTGACGTGCACCTTGGCAACGCCGGCCGCGAGGCGTGATGCGTCGACGGACGGCGCGCCGGAGAGCTTCATGTTTACCTCATCTGCGCGCCCTGTGACCGACAGCGCCGCCGCCCCGCTCAGACGTACGGTGAATCGTTTCGTGTCGATATCAGTCACTTGTCCGGACGCGGCGCCCGAGATCTTGAGCTCGTCGAGATTCGCGACAACAGCGCTGACCTCAAGCGGAAGATTTGGCGTTTTTTCGCCGTCAATTCGGATTGTAAGCGCACCATCAGTGACTTCAAGCTTCACGTTTGGCACGACGTCATCGTCGCCTCGGAGAACGACCGTGCCGTCCGCTTCCTCGGGATCGACGCGCAGGTTGAGTTTGGCACTCCCGGAGACATGGATCTTGTCGAAGCGATCGACTTTGCGCGTCTCGCTCGCCGCCTTGCCACTGCCCCGCTTGCCACAGCCGACGACGAGCAGGCAGACGGCCACGACGAGCAAGCTACGGCCCACAACACCAAGCATGCGCGGATAAGGCAGCGCGCCACACCGACCTGTCATGCCAGGGCTCCCTGGATCTTGCGAATCAACTCGGCCGCGTCTTCGTCTTCCAGCTTGCCGGAGCGCCAGCCGACACCGAGCCCGCGGTCAGCGAACTTGGGGATGATGTGGAAATGCACGTGAAATACAGCCTGGTGAGCCGGAGCGCCGTTGTTTTGCAAGATGTTGTAGCTCTCCGCACCCGTCGCCGCCATCACCGCCCGACAGATGCGAGGCAATACGCGACCGATGGCCGCCGCCTGGTCATCGGACATCTCGTGGGCGAACGCGACGCGCTCCTTGGGGATGATGAGCGCGTGGCCAGGGGACAGCGGGAAGATGTCGAGGAAGGCCAGCACGTGCTCATCTTCGTAGAGCCGATGACACGGCACCTCGCCATCGAGGATCTTGTCGAAGATCGTTGGACTGTTGGGGTTCATGGGCAGTTCCTTGACGTCGTGGATTGGGGCAGGATGGTAGCTCGAAAGCACGATGACAAGCGGCGCTTGGCGCCCACACATCGGATTCGGAGAGCGGATATGAGTTCGGAATCGAGCGGCACACCGGGCGGGATCGACCGCCTGCACGGCATTGCCACGTGGGGTGTGTCAGCGGCGACAGCGGTCGTTGCCCTCGTGCTGCTGTTGGTCGCGCCTGACGCTGACGCCCAGCATCACCGCAAACACGCCAAGCCCGCGGGTAAGGTGAGCGTCGTCGCGGACATCACCCAACCCGACTCGATCGCCGCCGCCGCACGCAAGCGCGGATGCAGCGACGGCGCCAAGTGGAGGAAAGTGCGGGACGATCGGCCGGTGAAGCTCTGCCGAAAACGCCCCCTCGAAGAAGGATGCATGTTGGAGGACGGTCGCAAACACGGCGCCTGGATCCGCTGGGACAAGACGCGCAAGTGCAAACAACCTCTGACCATTCGGATGTACGACAAGGGTCGCAAACACGGTATGGAACACGTCTTCGTCGCAGCCTGCGCCGGCAAAGGCAAGCGGGAGAAGTGCACCTACGTCCCGGTAGAGGCTGGCCCCTATCGCGACGACAAGCGACACGGCGTTTGGACCCGTTTCCGCGACGACGGCTCCGCGTTGGAGAGCGGCAACTACTTCGACGGCCAACGCCACGGCCCGTGGACGCGTTTCGCGGCGAACGGAAAGGCCCTTGAAGTTGTTTGCATGCAGGCGGATGAGGAGACTTGGAAGGCCACACCGCAGAAGGTCGCAGGTTCAGCGATGCCGTGCGCAGTGACGCAGCAAAAGAAGAAGCAGACCGGCATCAAGCAGGTTTCTGCGGCGGAGCAGAAAGCCAGCAAGCTTGTGCACCTCGCTCAATCGACGACAAAGCTCTCGTTGCGGGTTCGCTATCTGCAAAAGGCCGTCAGCCTCGTGCCAGCAAACGCGCACTACCGACAGCTCCTCGATGCCGCGCGGGCACAGGCGGAAGACGCGGCAAAGTAGCCCGGCACCTCGTCTGACAGCACACACCCATCATGTGCGCAAAAACACCTCCCACCGGGAACAGATCCGCACCCTGCGCGGTTGTCGTGTCGATCCGCTCAATGCAGATGCTTGACACGTCCTACGCCCAATAGTAAGTGTGCACTCACTAACGAACTCGACCCGTCGGCCGAGTCCGTGTTCACCCGCCCGATCCGCGACGCCGTACCCGACCGGCGGACGCATGAGCCTGCCCGAGCACTCCATGGCCCGTCCGCGCACAATCGACGACGAGACGATTCTCCATGCGGCGCGGTCCGTCTTCTTGGACGACGGTCTGCGGGCGTCCACGGCACAAATCGCACGGGCCGCTGGCGTCTCGGAAGGCACGATCTTCAAGCGATTCGACACCAAGGAGAAGCTGTTCTTCCGCGCGATGGGATTTGACGCCGGCATCGACTTCGGACACATCGCCAGCGGGCGCATCGGCGTCGGAGAGCCCCGCGACCAGCTCGTGGCGATCTGCATGGACTTCACCGCGTTTTTCCGTGAAATGGTGCCCCGCATGATGATGCTGTGTTCCCATCCGAAGTGGGATCCGCGGAGCTTTTTCGCCACCGCAGACGACGCCCCGCCATTGCGCGCCATCGCCGCCGTCGCCGCCCATGTTCGCGCCGAGCAAGCTCTGGGCCGCATCGGTCCATGCGATCCCGTCGTCGTTGCGCGCATGGTTATCAGTTCGATGCACAGCTTCGCATTCTTCGAGACGGCGGGCCTCGATGCCGGCCGCTTGAGCGATGAACGCAACCACGCCGAAGCGGTCGTTGAGCACCTGTGGCAAGGCATCGGCGCGACCGCGGAAAACGGATCCGCACCGGGAGGAGCGTGATGGCTCGTCCACGACGACCGTCCATGCTCTGGAGCACATCGTTGCTGGCGGCGGTGCTCGCGGCGATTGCTGTGTCGACGGCTGGCTGCACGATGCACAAGGTCAAGACCGACCGGAAAGTCCCGGTGAAGCTGCCTGAGCAGCTCGCAGAGGGCGGACCGGAAGGGCCGGATCGGTGGTGGATCGCGTTCGGTGATGACGGGCTCAACCGTCTCGTGATGAAGGCGTTGCGCGACAACTACGACCTGCGCCGGACGTGGGCTCGGCTCGAACAATCGGCCGCCGTCGCACGACAGACGGGCGCGGCTTCCCTGCCGACGGTGCAAGCTTCCGCAGACGCGCAATACAGCCAGCGCGCCCTCGCGATCGGCAACCAGGTCATCGACACGGCCGCGTGGCAGTTTCCCTTGTCGGTGAGCGCGTCTTATGAGCTCGATTTGTGGGGGCGCGTGCGTGCGACCCGGGCGGCGGCAGCGACCGACGTGGCGGCGACTCGGCAGGACCTCTCGGCGATGGCGATGACCGTTGCCGCGCGCGTTGGTGACACGTGGTTGTCGCTGATCGAACGGCGCGAGCAGAAGCGGTTGATCGAAGAGCAAATCAAGATCAGCGAGCAACTTCTGCAGGTCGTGCAGGGGCGGTTCGCGCAAGGGCTCGTGTCCGCAGTCGACGTGCTTCAGCAGCGGCAGCAGGTGGAGACTGCGCGCGGTCAACTTCCCCTGGTCGACAGCGCGATCGGTGTCTTGACCAACCAGCTCCGGGCGCTGCTCGGGATGCCGCCCCGGACGCCGCTGGACGTGCCCGAGGCGACCCGGATACCGGAGTTACCGCCGATGCCCGCGGTCGCCGAACCAGCCAAACTGCTCGACCGACGGCCGGATGTGCGCGCGGCGCGCTTGCGGGTCCTGGCGGCTGACCATCGCGTGGGAGTCGCGCTCGCCAACAGGTTTCCGACCCTGCGGCTATCCGGCCAGGCGGGCGTCACCGGCGTCATCACGGACAAAGCGACAACGTTGAACCCGGCTTGGAGCCTCGCCGCGGGTGTTGCCCGACCGCTCTTTGATGGCGGGCGCCTTGGCGCGGAACACGACCGCACGAAGATCGCGCTCCGGGATAGTGTGCTTGCGTGGGCGCAGGCGATCGTGCGTGCGTTGCATGAAGTGGACGATGCGCTGACCCGCGAACGGCAGCAGCGAGCGCACATCGCGGGGCTGCAGGCGCAGCTGACGACAGCCCGAAAGACGTTCGATGAGTCCAAGCGGCGCTACATGACCGGCGTTGGAGACTTCGTCCGGGTGCTGGCCGCCGAACAGAGCGTGCAGCGCCTCCAGAGATCCTTGCTGAGCGCCCGACGCCAACTGCTGTCACATCGCGTCTCGCTGCATCGCGCGATGGGTGGCGGATGGACCTCGAAACTGGTCAAGAGGAGCGAGCGAGATGGTGCGTAGAGTCCTGCAGATCGTCCTGCCACTGCTTCTCGTGGCCGCCGGCGTCGGCGCCGCAGTTGTGATGGTGAAAAAGCGTCCCAAGGCCGATCGTAAGAAAGCTGACAAAAAGGCATTGGTGGCCGACATCATACGGGTTTCCGCGATTGACCACCGTGTGACAGTGGCCGGCATGGGCAGCGTGGTCCCCGAGCGAACCGTGGTTCTGCAGCCGCGGGTCTCCGGCACGATCGTCAGCGAGGCGAAAAACTTCGAAGTCGGCGGCCGCGTGAAGACGGGCGACGTGCTCGCTCGGATCGATGACCGCGACTACAAGTTGCAGGTCGCGCAGAGGCAGTCCGACGTCAAACGCGCCGAGTTCGAGGTGAAGGTCGAGAGAGGCCGGCGCGCAGCAGCGTTGCACGAGTGGAAGCTGCTCGGTGGGGGCATCAAGGCGACGGCCGGTGGCAAGAACCTGGCCTTGCGCCTGCCACACAAGGCGCGGGTCGAAGCGTCGTTGGCGGCCGCGAACAGCGCGCTCGCGATGAGCAAACTCGGGCTTGAGCGCACGGTTATCAAAGCACCATTCGACGCGATAGTGAGGACCAAGAACGCGTCGATCGGCCAGCTCGTTGGGCCGGGGACGCCGTTGGCGACGCTGGTACAGACCGACCGCTTCCTCGTGCATGTCTCGGTGCCTCTGCAACACCTCTCGTGGATGAATGTCCCGGGCCTCAACGCCGGTCCGGACGGCGGCTCCGAAGTGCTTGTCACCTGGGACGCAGGGGCCGGCGCGACCACACACCGCAAGGGGCGCGTGCAGCGACTTCTTGGCGACCTGGACCCCGCGGGCCGCATGGCACGCATCACGGTGTCGGTAGACGCCCCGCTCAACGCGACGAACGACGAATCTGCCCAGCCGATGGGAGTCGCGGGCAGCGCTGATTCTGGAGCGCGCCCCAAGCCGACAAACAGGATGCCGCTCTTGTTGGGCAGCTACGTGCGTGCCGAAATCCGCGGCAAGCAACTGCCATCGGTCGTCAGGATCCCGCGTGAGGCAGTTCGCGAGGGCGACAAAGTGTGGCTCGCTGACAAGGAAGACAAGCTCGCCATCGCTTCCTTGAAGATCGCCTGGCGAGAGCGGGAGGCCGTGCTCGCAAGCTCTGGAGTGCGCGCCGGGGACCGCATCATCGTCAGCCGCGTGCCCGGTGCGGCAGCCGGTATGCCTCTGCGGCCACGAGACGTCTCGGCAGCCAAGCAAGTCGCCGGCGGGGCGCCGAAGGCGGCGAAGAACAAGCGTAAGCCCGGTGGGCCCAACCCCGCATCGCCGGCACAGCCCGCCGCCGGTCCCGGTGATGCGCGCACGCCAACGGCAGCACGTTAGCAGGCAGGTTGATGATGCAGCCCCAAGGCAAACGAAGCGGCGCTCCCGCGACCGCCCGAGTGCGCGGCGCCATCGCATGGATGGCGACCAACTCCGTGGCGTCGAATCTGCTGATGATTGTGCTGCTCGCCGGCGGGGCATTGATCGGCCTGTCGATGAAGCAGGAGGTCTTTCCCGAGTTCGAGTTGGACATCATCACCGTCGGCGTGCCTTACCCCGGTGCCAGTCCAGCCGAGGTCGAACAGGGCATCGTGCTCGCGCTGGAGGAAGCGGTACGTGGCCTCGACGGTGTCAAGCGCGTGACGTCGAGCGCGGCGGAAGGCGCTGCAGGAGTCACGATCGAGCTGATTCTTGGCGCCGACAAAGATCGCGCCCTCGCGGACGTGAAGGCAGCGGTGGACCGCATCACGAGCTTTCCCCAGGACGCAGAGCGTCCTACCGTTAGCCTCCTGAGTAATCGTCGCGAGGTCATCAGCCTGGTCGTCTACGGCGACGTCGACGAGAGGACTCGGGCCACGGTCGCCAACACCGTCCGGGACGAGGTCCTGCGCGACAAGAGGGTGACCCAGGCCGAGGTCGCTGATGTCCGACCGCCCGAGATCGCGATCGAAGTCCCAACAGCCACGTTGCGCGCCTACAAGCTGACCATCCCTGCTATCGCGGACGCGATTCGACGCCACGCGGTGGAGCTGCCCGCGGGTGCCATCAAGACCCGCGGCGGCGAGATCCTGCTGCGGACCGCCGAACGTCGCGACGCCGGCCAACAGTTTCGCGACATCCCTGTCGTCAGCCGCCCCGATGGCTCCGAGTTGAAGCTCGGCGAGATCGCCCGCATCACCGACGGCTTCAAGGACGTGGACGACGCCGCCTTTTTCCACGGCAAACCCGCCGCGATGGTGCAGGTCTTCCGCGTCGGTGACGAAACGCCCATGCAGGTTGCGGCAGCCGTCAAGGAATACGTCGCCAAGGCCCGTGCCGACCTGCCAACCGGCGTCGAGATTTCGGTGTGGCGCGACTACTCGGAGATCTACCGCGACCGCATGAACCTGCTGCTGCGCAACGCCTACCTCGGCCTCGCGCTGGTCTTGTTGGTGCTCGGGTTGTTTCTCGAGGTGCGGCTGGCGTTCTGGGTCACGATGGGGATCCCGATCTCGTTTTTGGGGTCGCTGCTCATCGTGCCGCAGTTCGGCGGCGTGTCGCTGAACATGATCTCGCTTTTCGCGTTCATCGTGGCGCTGGGCATGGTCGTGGATGACGCGATCGTTGTCGGCGAGAACGTGTTCAACATGCGCCGCGAGGGCGTACCTCCGCTCGAAGCAGCCATCGCCGGCGCAAAGGGCGTCGCGATGCCCGTCACGTTCGCGATCTTGACCACCGTCACGGCGTTCGCGCCGATGTTCTTTGTGCCCGGATTCATGGGCAAGCTGTTCATGCAGATCCCCGCGGTCGTCGTGTCGGTGTTCGCCATCTCGTTGCTCGAGTCCCTGTTCGTGCTCCCCGCCCACCTTGCCCACCTCAAGACCGGCGCGACTTTCTTCCTCTTCCGCTGGATCGGTGTCGTCCAACAACCCGTCGCGCGTGCGCTGGAACGCTTCGTCGAGGTCATCTATGCGCCGCTCCTCAAGGGTCTGCTTCGATGGCGTTATGCCGTCGTTGCCGCCGGTCTGGCGATCCTCATCGGCACCATCGGCTTTGTACGCGGCGGACACATCGACTTCTCCTTCATGCCCCGCGTGCAGGGCGACGTCATCACCGCGAATCTCGAGCTGGTCTTCGGCTCTCCCGTCGCGGACACCCGCCGGGTCAAAGACCAACTTGTGAAGGCCGCGCAAGAGGTCATCGCAGAAAGCGGCGGTGATGAAATCGTGCGTGGCCTCTACGCCCAGGTGGGCGGCAACATCCGAGGTGGAGGCCCCGGACCCGGCGGTCGTTCCGGTGGCAAGAGCAACCTCGCCGGTGTGCGTGTTTTCCTGGTTCCAAGCGACAAGCGCACCATCACAACCGGCGAATTTGCGCGGCTTTGGCGAGACAAGGTCGGCGACGTCCCGGGGCTCGAGAGCCTGAAATTCAAGTTCAGCATGGGCCCCAGCGCAGGCAGCGCGATAAGCATCGAGTTGAGCCACGCTGACCTGGGTGTGCTTGAGCGAGCAGCGGGCGACCTCGCTGAACAGCTCCGCACATTCGCCGGAGTCAAGGACATCGACGACGGCTTCTCGGCTGGCAAGCCGCAGTTCGACTTCCGGATTCGCCCCGAGGCGACGAGTCTTGGCATCACGGCTTCCGATCTCGCGCGCCAGGTCCGAGCAGCCTTCTACGGTGCCGAGGCACTACGCCAACAACGTGGGCGAGACGAGCTGCGCGTAATGGTTCGCCTGCCCGAATCCGAGCGCATCTCCGAACACGACCTCGGCCAATTGATGCTCCGTACCCGCGACGGAAAAGAGGTCCCGCTCGCGGTCGCCGCGGAGATCGTGCGTGGCAAGAGCTACACGACGATTCGACGCCTCGACGGGCGCCGTTATGTGGACGTCGATGCCGATGTAGACAAGACCAAGACGGGGTCAGGCAAGGTCTTGCGCGCGCTCAAAGTCAAGACGTTGCCGGCGCTGATGGCCCGCTACCCAGGCCTGTCATGGAAATTTGGCGGGGAGCGGCGTCATCGCAACGAGTCGCTGTCGGCTCTCGGCCGCGGATTCGCCTTTGCCATGTTGGTGATGTTCGCGCTGCTCGCCGTGCCATTCAGATCGTACGTGCAGCCCGCGGTCGTGATGAGTGCCATCCCGTTTGGCATCGTCGGCGCGGTGATCGGACACGTCATCATGGGATTTGAACTCTCGATGATCAGCATGATGGGGATCGTGGCGCTGTCCGGTGTGGTCGTAAACGACTCGCTGGTGCTGGTCGACGCGGCCAACCAGCGACGCCGGGAAGGCCGGTCCTATTTCGACGCGATTTCGTGGGCCGGCGCGCGCCGGTTCCGCCCCATCTTGCTGACCTCGCTGACCACGTTCCTCGGATTGGCGCCGATGATTCTTGAGTCGAGTGTGCAAGCCCGATTCCTGATCCCGATGGCCGTCAGCCTCGGCTTTGGCATCCTCTTCGCGACCATCATCGTCCTCGTCCTGGTGCCCTGCTTCTTCCTTATCGTCGAGGACATGCGCGGAATCTACATCGATGATCCCTGGCCCGAAGAGTCCGACGCGGACGACGACGCGGGTCTGAGCGGAACCAACACGGGCCTCGATGGCGCCGCGTCCGACGCGATCGGCGCAACCTGAAGCGACAAGGCATAGATTCCCGCCTCAACATCGGCGGGCAGACAAACGAGCTCGGTGATCGTCCGTTGCGGATGCGAAGCGGTTGCGGATGCTCGCTCGCCCTTTTTCAGGCCCCAGAATGCGCGGTGGTTTGGAGTTGTGCCGCCGTCGTCCTCTCGGTCGATCGATGGCAAGTCGACAACAAGGTGCTGCACGTCCGAGGCGGCGATGACCGCGGCTGCTTCGGCGCTTAGATAGGCCGGATTTTTACCCGAAAAATCCACGGCTTCATGCCGGTGGTAAGGTTCCGTACCAATCACCAACGCGTCGATGCCATCAAGCCCTCCGGTCGCGGCAAGGAGGGCGGCCCCTGAGACGATCTTGTCGGATTTGTCGCAGCTCCCCAGGTAACTTTCGCCGCTGCGCCGCAAGGGCACGGGCCTGAGCCAGACAACGCGCGCCACCATCCAACCGATGGGTGCCACGGCGTCGACATTCGGGCCGTCGTCGGTGATGTGCCGGACGGATTCGGTGTGGGTGCCATGGCCGTGTGCGTTGCAGGTCAAGTCAAAGCAGTTGACGCTGCCGCCTTCACGCGTCGCGAGCCGCCGTCCGCCCCCGATATCGACCGGCTCTGCCGCTGCGTGCCCCAATCCAAAAGCGGACGTTCCACCACCGACGCGGACAGGCCGAGACAGGTCGATAGCCTCGGCGAGCACGCCAACAAGCTCCCGACCGTTGTGCTGGACCCGAAGTTGCATGGTTGCCGGCCTGGTCTAATCGTCGCGAGGTGAGGGGTGGACGGCGCCGCATTCCCCGCACGTTCGCGCCTCGATGCTGTCGTAGAATCGGTCGAAAACCGGCGCCAGTTGCGTGGTCGTGTCGGTTAGGTGAAAGCTCTCTTCGTAGACGACGGCGCGGCACCCCGGGCAGTACCACAGCACCGTGTCGTGCTTGTCCGCCGGCCGCGCATATTCCACGACGACACCCACGGTGTCGGCCTCGCGCTGGGGCGAGTGGGGCACGCACGGCGGCAACAAGAAGCACTCGCCTTCACGGATCTTGAGGTCGCGGAACTCACCGTCCTCGACGATCTTGAGCGTCATGTCGCCCTTGATCATGTAGAAGAGCTCTTCGAGTGGATCGATATGGTAGTCGGTGCGCTCGTTCGGTCCGCCGACCACAAACACCATGAACCCGCCGTCGTTGTAGAGGTTCTTGTTGCCGACCGGCGGCTTGAGCAGGTGCTTGTTGTCACCCAACCATTGGCCGAAGTTGATGGTCGCAAGTTTGGACATGATTCGCTCCGATGCGCCGTCTTTCGAGCGCGGCCGGGATGTCAGAACCGAAGAAAGCCGGTCGCGCCGATATAGGGCTGCAAGACGGACGTGTCCTGGTCGGCTTGGCTAACGGTTCCGCCCGGGCAGTTCTCTTTGCCGATACGTTTGAGCGCATCCCCTGCACCCGGGACCACCTGGAGACCGGCGCCAACGTCGAGCACAAACGTATCGCTGAAGTACATGTTGAACGCAGCACCGGCGCGCACGTCCATGCCGATCGTGTCCTGCCAGCCGCCGCCGGCCTTGATGAGGATGCGCATGCGGTCCTTGATGTTGGCGACGGAAAAGAGCGCGGCAGCGTCGTAGTGGGCGTGCAGCTCGATGTCCGCGAACGTGCAGGCGCCGGTAATCGCGATGAGCCACGGCATGTATGCGGCGCCGACCTCGATCCCAAATCGCTTGCCGAGGATCCGGGCCGCGATTCCAAACCCATGTTCTTTGAGCACGGTTGGACCGACGGCGAGCTCCCATCGGTCGAGGTTGAAGCGCTTGGCGGGCGCGCGGCGACGCGGTCCGACAGGCCTGGCTCGGGGTGGCAACGGCTGGGCTGCGGGCGTCCTCATCGCAGGTGGCAACGGCTGGGCCGGCTGGTCTGGCTGGGTGGGCTGGTCTGGCCGGGTGGGCTGGCCTGGCTGGGCAGGCTGGTCTGGCCGGGCTGCTGCAAGTGTCGGGTCCGACGCGATGAAGGCGACGACCGCGAGCGCCACCATTGAACAACCACGAATGCGCGAACGGCGAGCCGTTGTGGGGGCGATGGGAGGCGGCATGACGACCTCGAGGACCTGCAGATTGGCTCCAATTGTCCCACGACCGGAGTCGATGCGCACCCCGAGGGCCGCACTTGGTCAGGGCGATGTCAGCGGCGCCGCTTGAGACGGTCGAGCATCTCGCGGTCGAGCCAGAAGATCGCGCTCTGCTGACGATGACCTGCCCTCGTCGGAAGCGGTGTCGGTGTTTCAATCGCCCATCCCACCGCACAGAATGGCCGTTCTTCGCTTCCGCCGGATCATAGAACATGCGAACGCAACTCGCACTTGGCCAAATGACGTACCGCGTGATTCTTCACGGTTTTCTCGGCGCAGTTCGAACAAGCGTGAATGGCCGACCGAGGCCCACAGCGCGTCTATCTGCCCGGTCCGCTAGAAGCCGGCGCCGGCCGGGTAGCCGTAGCTGACGAACTCATCCCAGCCATACACGACGACGCCGACGGGTTGGGTTGCGGCAATAACGTGGCCGCCCGGGTTTAGCGCGAGGCGCGCGACGTCGAATTGTGAGCCGGGCACACCAGAGAATTTTCCCGCCCCGACCGACTTGCCGTCCAGCGCCACCGCAACGCCCTTGGCCCGGACGATGTTGACGTAGGAGTGCTTGTACTTGTCCGGTGTCAGGAAGACGTAGTGGCTCAGCCAGCGCTCCTCGGCGACCGCCAGGATGAACGCCGGATCGCCGATCTTGGCGTCCTGTTGCTGGGGCACATTTGGGCAGTCGGTATGCTTTTGGCAGGCGAGCCCTTTGCCGGTCTTGGCGAGGTACGTCGCACACACTTTTTGGCCGAGCTGTTGCGCGGTGCACAAGTCGTTGTTGGGATCGGGCGCGTTGGCGGACGCCATGAACTGTCCGACGAGGATTGGCTTGTCGGCGGCGATGGTGAAGTCGGCCTTGGAGGCGAACTCGAAGAACTCGCCAGCGTTGAGCACGAGCTTGGAGCCCTGCGGAGGCTTTGTCGTGATGTTGGTCCCGTTGTTGGCTGCCATGACGCGCCACACGTCGGGTTCGAGGCCCCGTTTCTTGAGCTTCGTCGCCACGTAGGTCTTTCCCCAGGACGATACCGGGAACAGCTGCTGTTCGATGTGGTCGGCGCAGCACGTCACCGGACAATCGGCGATGGTCTTGCAGGCCCATCCCCCGTTTTCGCACTTGCCGATCGGCTGCCCTGCCCCCTTGAGGCAGTTGTTCGTGTCGGGAACGTTAGCTGCCTCACTACCGGCGAAAACAGCGATTGGCCCGTCCGCATCGACGCGCGAGCCGGTCAGGTCGGCTCCGATTGCGGCGGTTTCGAGGTTGAAGACGCGTCCAGGGGCGAGCGAGAGCTTAAACGTCTGCCCCTTCTTGAGCGCCGGCACGTTCTTGGCGGCCATCGTCGGCGCGGTGACCTGCACGGTTACATTGACCGATTTGCCCTGCGTGCCTGCTCCAACAACGGTCAGGTACGACGGATGCGCGATGAAATTCTGGCGGCGCGTCATCACGTAGTAGTGCTGGCCGAGCACGTGTTCGGGCAGCAACAAGGACGCGTCGTTGCTGAACACGCCGAAGTTCTCAAGCGGATTGAACTGGTAGGCGATGATCGGGACGTTGCTGCTGATCTCGAACGCCTTGTCGGCGATCTCCGTGCCGTC
>Ga0114932_10001016_pt1 | contig 33033 bp, 24 predicted proteins | sample 2SBtaG_2_FD_87286 | JGI IMG/M metagenome (GOLD analysis project Ga0114932, IMG submission 87286) | Deep subsurface microbial communities from Kolumbo volcano to uncover new lineages of life (NeLLi) - 2SBTROV12_ACTIVE470 metaG | ecosystem: Environmental > Aquatic > Marine > Volcanic ...
GACGACTCGATCCGAACAGCCGAGCCACAGCCCAGCGAACTGGCGCCCTCGGGGTCCATCGCCACCGTCGAGGTACTGGTGTCCGGCCTGGCCGGGCCGCGCGGCGTCGCCGTAGGGCCAGACGGCTGGCTGTACATCGCCGATGCCCGCGCCGAGGCGATCGTTCGTGTCGATCCCGCAACCGGGTTGGCCGACGTCGTGGCGGAGAACGTCGCCGAGCCCGCCAACTCAGCCGGTGGAGCGGTCGATGTCGCGTTCCTCGATGGCGACCTCTACATCCTGGTGTCGCACGGGGTGGTGGAGGGAAGCGGCAGGGGCAACGCGATCTTCCGCATCGACGAGCGTGGACCGCCGACCCTCGTCGCCGACCTGGGCGCGTTCTCGCGGGCCAACCCGCCGGACTTCGAGGTGCAGGCGGCTTCCGGAGTGCAGTTCGCGGTGCAGCCGTACCGAGGTGGGTTCCTCGTGACCGATGGCCATCACAATCGGGTGCTCTTTGCGACCCTCGACGGAGAGGTCTCGGAGGTCGTAGCGCTTGGAAACGTGGTCCCGACCGGCCTCGCGGTGGCCGATGGCGAGGCCTTCGTCGTCCTGGCCGGCCCTCTGCCCCACTCTCCTGAAGACGGCAAGGTGCTCCGCCTCGACAGCGACATTGCGACCGTCGAACAGATCGCCGCCGGCGCACCGCTGCTGGTCGACGTGGAGCCGGGCCCCGGCGGGCAGCTCTACGTCCTGGCTCAGGGGGAGCACAGCGGCGTCAGCGAGGGCTCGCCCGCGATTCCCGACACGGGTCAGTTGCTCCGTGTCGGCGACGACGGGCGCCTTGTCGTCGTGGCGGGCGGACTCGATCGACCGACATCGATGGCGATCATCGCAAACACCGCCTACGTCGTCTCGCTCGCGGGCGAGGTGCTGGCCCTGAACGGTCTGTCCGACGAGCGATAGCGGGTCCGCGGGCTGCGGAACGAGGGTGACCCTTGCCCTCGCTTCCGAAATGACCGTACAATCGGTCAAACGGAGGAGCCCGAGGAGGCCGCCGGCGCGGCGTAGGGTCCACGCAGGGGCACAGGGGAGGCAGCGAGATGATCTTTGAGCAGCACTATCTGGAGTGTCTGAGCCAGGCGTCGTACTTCATCGGTGACGAGTCCTCGAAGCGGGCCGTCGTCGTCGACCCGCGCCGGGACATCCAGCCGTACCTCGACACAGCGGCTGAGCACGGCATGACGATCGAGCTGGTGCTGGAGACCCATTTCCACGCCGACTTCCTGTCCGGCCACCTCGAGTTGGCGGCGGCGACGGGTGCCGAGATCGGATACGGCTCGGCCGCCGAGACGGAGTTCGAGTCTCGAAAGCTGGCCGATGGCGACCGCATCGACCTCGGAGAGGTGCAGCTCGAGATCCGGCACACCCCCGGTCACACACCCGAGTCGATCAGCATCGTCGTCTACGAACACGCAGCCGACCAGGTTCCCTATGGCGTGCTGACCGGCGATTGCTTGTTCGTCGGCGACGTGGGGCGCCCCGATCTGTTGTCCAGCCGGGGGGTCACCAGCGAGGAGCTGGCGGCCGACCTCTTCGATTCTCTCCGCACCCAGTTGATGACCCTCCCGCACGAGACCCGCGTCTACCCGGCTCACGGTGCGGGCTCCGCCTGCGGCAAGAACCTCTCCTCGGACACGTGGTCGACGATCGGCGACCAGCTCGAGACCAACTACGCCCTCGCCGACATGAGTCAGGACGAGTTCATCACGGTGGTCACCGAGGGCCAGAGCGCACCCCCGGCGTACTTCAGCTTCGACGCCAACCTCAACCGGGAAGTGCGGCCGCTCCTCGACGAGGACGCGACACCCGAACCCCTCACCGTCGATGCGGTGGTGCAGATGCAGCGTCGAGGAGCGGTGGTGCTCGACACGCGTGATCCCGTCGAGTTCGCCCAGGGCCACCTGATCGGATCGATCAACATCGGTCTGGCGGGGCGCTACGCCGAGTTCGCAGGTGGTGTGATCCAACCGGGAGCCCCGATCGTGCTGGTGACCGATCCCGGCCTCGAGCGGGAGGCCAAGAACCGTCTCGCCCGCATCGGCTTCGACACGGTCGTGGGACACCTCGCCGAACCGCTCGGCTCTTTCGAAACGAGTCCAGACGACGTGGGACGCGGGTCGCGGGTGGATGTTGCCCAGCTGGAGGCGGCGATGGAGGACGTGCACGACCTGCAGGTCGTCGACGTCCGCCAGCCCGGGGAGACGGCAAACGGAGGCATCGCAGGCGCCATCGAGATTCCCCTCACCCTCCTGAACCAGCAGATCTCGCGGCTCGACGCATCCAAGCCGACGGTGGTCTATTGCGCAGGGGGGTTCCGCTCGTCGATCGCAGTGTCTCGCATGATGGCGGCCGGTTTCTCAGACGTGTCCGATCTGCTCGGCGGCTACGGCGCCTGGGAAGCAGCGCACGAACCGCAGAGCGCCGGCGCATGACCCGACTCGGGTTTCTTCTCGACAGCGACGGCTGTATCGGCTGTCACGCCTGCACTGTGGCGTGCAAGAGCGAGCACGACGTGCCGCTCGGCGTCAACCGCACCTGGGTGAAGTACATCGAGACCGGGTCGTTCCCCGACACGTCTCGCCATTTCTCCGTGATGCGGTGCAACCAGTGCGACGACGCGCCCTGCATGGACATCTGCCCCACCTCGGCTCTTTTCCGGGCGAAGAACGGGGTGGTCGACTTCGACGACGACTTCTGCATCGGCTGCAAGGGCTGCATGAACGCGTGCCCCTACGACGCCATCTACATCAACCCCGAGACCAACACCGCCAACAAGTGCAACTTCTGCAACCACCGGGTGGAGGTGGGGCTCGAACCGTCGTGCGTGGTCGTGTGCCCGACCCACGCGATCAAGGTGGTCGATTTCGACGATCCCGACAACGAGGCCCGGCGGATCATCGGCCGTGAGGACGTCGCTGTGCGGGCGCCCGAGCAGGGCACGAACCCCAAGGTGTACTACCGGGGTGCGAGCCAGGCCTCGCTCGATCCGCTCCGAACCTCGATCCGGCCCGACGGCATGATCTGGGCCGACACCACGCCCTCGCACCCGACCCCGCCGGTCGGCGACGACCGCGGGATCGTCGCCCGCACCACCTACACCACGGCACACCAGATGACGTGGAAAGAGAAGGTGTCCGGCTATCTGGTCACCAAGGCCATCGCCGCCGGGGTGATGCTCGTGGCGGCGCTCCTCGTGCTCCTCGGCCATGCCGAGGAACAGGCCGCCGTCGGCGTTGTGCCGCCCATCGTCGCCGGGGCCTTCCTCGCCGCGACCGGGGTGCTGCTCGTCGCCGACCTCAAGCAGCCGAAGCGCTTCCACTACATCCTCACCAAGGGGAATCGCTCGAGTTGGTTGGTCAAGGGCGCGTACGTGCTCGCCGGCTACGCAGCGGTGATGGCGCTGTGGTGGATCGGCGGCCTCGCCGATTCGGCCGCCATGTTGAAGGTGCTCGCGATCCCGGTCGCCCTCCTGGCAGCTGCGGCGGCGGGGTACACGGCGTTCCTGTTCGCCCAGTGCGAGGGGCGCGACCTGTGGCAGAGCGAGCTGCTCTTGCCGATGCTGCTCGCCCAGGCGGTCGCCGCTGGCGGTGCGACCTACCTGGTGATGGACCTCTTCATGGAGCTCCCTGAGACTGCGGCACTGCGCTGGGTGACCCTCGGCGGGCTCGCTGCGATGGCCGTTGTGCTCTTCGTCGAGCTGAGCGGACGTCACACCCGACACGTGGAGATGGCGCTCCACTCGATGACCCGCGGCGAACACATGGGCCGCTTCTGGGCCGGTGTCCTCCTCGGGATGCTCGCCCCAGCCGCCGTTCTGATCATCGCCCTCGCCACCGATGCGACGAGCGCGACGTCACCCGGCGTCGCTGGGATCGCGGTGATCGTGGGTATGTGGTTCTACGAAGACAGCTACGTCCGGGCCGGGCAATCGGTCCCGCTCTCCTAGGCCGGCCGGAGGAACTCACGTGACGCACTACAAGGATCCCAAGCCCAACGCCGGGCTCACCAACTTCCCGCCGCACGACCAGTGGCACGACTGGACCGAGCTCGACGCACAGGCGTGGCCGAAGAAGGTCGAGCGCAACTACACCCTTGTTCCCACCACGTGCTTCAACTGCGAGGCGGCGTGTGGACTGGTCGCCTACGTCGACCAGGAGAGCGGTGAGATCGCCAAGTTCGAAGGCAACCCCGAGCATCCCGCGAGCCGCGGCCGCAACTGCGCCAAGGGCCCTGCCACGCTCAACCAGGTGTACGACCCCGAGCGCGTTCTGTACCCGTTGCGTCGGGTGGGGGACAGGGGTGCGGGCAACTGGGAGCGGGTCTCCTGGGAGGAGGCGCTCGACGACATCGCCGGCCGGATCCGCACCGCGATCTCCGAGGACCGCCGCGACGAGGTGATGTACCACGTCGGCCGACCGGGCGAAGACGGCTACACCGAGCGCGTCCTCCAGGGCTGGGGCGTCGACGGGCACAACAGCCACACCAACATCTGCTCCTCGAATGCGCGGATCGGCTACCAGAGCTGGATGGGTCACGACCGGCCGTCGTCGGACTACGCCAACGCCGAGGTGATCTTCCTCATCTCGAGCCATCTCGAGGCCGGCCACTATTTCAATCCGCACGCCCAGCGGATCATCGAGGCCCAGCAGAAGGGCGCCACGGTCATCTGCGTCGACCCGCGTCTGTCCAACACCGGCTCGAAAGCCGACCACTGGCTTCCCGCGTGGCCCGGCACCGAACCCTTCCTGCTGCTGACGCTCGCCCGGCTGTTGCTGGAGAACGGGACCTGGGAGAAGGACTTCGTCCGTCGCTGGACCAACTGGGAGACCTACCTCCGCGAGACGCGGCCCGACCTGCCCGTCGAGTTCGAGTCCGTCGAGACAGCGATGCTCGATGAGTACGCCCCCTACACGCCCGAAGAAGCGGAGCGGGTGTGCGGCGTCACTGCCCGAGAGCTCCGCGAGATCGCCGAGATCATCGGCGCCCACCCCACCAAGTTCGCCTCGCACAACTGGCGGGCGGCCGGAGCGGGCAACCTCGGCGGCTGGCAGACCGCTCGTTGCCTCTTCTTCCTCAACGTCTTGACCGGATCGGTCGGCACGGTCGGCGGCACGAGCGGGAACGGCTGGAACAAGTTCAAGCCGCACGCACCCCTCAGCCACCAGACCATCGGTCACTGGAACGAGATGTCGTGGCCGAAGGAGTATCCGCTCAGCTACCACGAGATGTCGATCCTTCTGCCGCACTTCCTCAACGAGGGCCGCGGCAAGCTCGACGTGTACTTCTCGCGGGTCTACAACCCGATCTGGACCAACCCCGACGGCTTCTCCTGGATGGAGGCGCTCACCGATCCCGCGAAGGTCGCATGTCACGTGGCCCTCACCCCCACGTGGAGCGAGACGGCGTGGTTCGCTGACTACGTCCTCCCGATGGGCGTCGGCTCGGAACGACACGACGTCGCCAGCTTCGAGACCCATGCCGGGCGCTGGATCGGCTTCCGCCAGCCGGTGATGCGTCGTTACGCGGAGATCCAGGGCGAAGAGCTCGGACCCGACAGCCGTTCGCACGAGTTCAACCCCGGCGAGGTCTGGGAGGAGAACGAGTTCTGGCTCGACCTCTCCTGGCGCATCGACCCAGACGGCTCACTCGGTGTTCGTGAGCACTTCGCCTCCCGGCAGGATCCCGATGCGGTGATGCCGATCGATGAGTACTACGGGCTGATGTTCGAAGAAGAGGTGCCGGGACTCGCCGACGCCGCAGCCGAAGTAGGCCAGACGCCGCTCGAGTACATGCGGGATCGGGGTGCCTATGCAGTCCCCGGTGATCCGTACCTGCCCTATGAGAAGACGGTCGATGCGTCAGCGGTCGAGGGCGCGGCCAAAGACGACGAGGGCGTCTACCGGGTACCAGGCACCGCAGGCACCTTCGACGGGTCGGACGGCGCGTACAGCGACACCAAGCTCGCCCCGCTGGGTGACGGGTCGCCCGCCGTCGAGGTCGACGGTGAGCTGAAGGAGGGCTTCCCGACACCGTCGAAGAAGCTCGAGCTGTTCTCCGCCACCTTGAAGGACTGGGGCTGGCCGGAGTACGCCACCCCGACATGGATTCCCAGCCATGTCCACTGGGAAGACCTGGACATGGAGCCCGGTGCAGACGGCACAGGGGGCAACGAGCGCATCCTGTTGCCGACGTTCCGCATTCCCACTCTGATCCACACCCGTTCGGCAAACTCCAAGTGGCTCAACGAGATCAGCCATCGGCATCCGCTGTGGATCCATCCCTCCGATGCCGAGACGCTCGGGATCGAGGAGAACGGGCTGGTGCGGATCACCACGCGTATCGGTCATTTCGTGATCCAGGCCTGGCGAACCGACGGCATTCGGCCGGGCGTCGTCGCGGCCTCGCACCACATGGGTCGATGGCGCATCGAGGAGGACACGGCCCGCTCCTGGGGCGCAGGACGGGCGAAGATCACGTCCTCCCAGTCCGACGGCGGGACGGAGTGGTCGCTCAAGCGCACCCATGGCATGACCGCGTACGAGTCCGACGATCCAGACACCGGGCGAATCTGGTGGAACGACACCGGGGTTCACCAGAACCTCACCTTCGCCGTGCAGCCGGACCCCATCTCCGGCATGCAGTGCTGGCATCAGCGGGTTCGGGTGACCCCTGCCGAGACCGGCGACGAGTACGGCGACGTTGTGGTCGACACCGCCAAATCGCGCGAGGCCTACCTCGACTGGCTCTCCAAGACCCGGCCGGCGCCCGGGCCCCACGGCCTGCGCCGTCCCCTGTGGTACGCCCGTCCGCTCAAGCCGCACGTGAGCGCGTACCGGGCGTGACACGCCCCAGAACTTTCGAGAAGACACGAGAAGAGACAGAAGACACGAGAAGAGAGGTACGACGGTGTTCGACGTTCTGCCCGACAGGGTTCCGTGGTACGTGGTCGGTCCCGGCCTCGGATTGTTGATCGTGGGCTTGTTCGTGCTGGCCAATCAGCCGCTCGGCGCGAGCGGCGCCTACGTGCAGACCGCAGGACTCGTCCGCCGGCGCGAGAACGTGGCCGTGTGGCGCGTCTGGTACTTCGTCGGCATGTTCGCAGGGGGCCTCGTCGTCACCCACGTGCTGCGGAGCGGGGCGGGTGAGCTGCGATCGGGCTACGACTCGCTGCGCGCCGTGTTCCCCCTGTGGGCCGTCGTCCCGATGGTGTTCGGCGGAGCGACGCTCCTCGGCTACGGCGCCGGAATGGCCGGCGGGTGTACCTCCGGACATGGGCTCTGCGGGACATCGCAGCGATCGCCGGCCAGCGTCACGGTCACTGCGACGTTCATGGCCGTCGCGATCGCCACCACGTTCGTACTCCGGGTCGCGACCGGGGGTGATCTGTGATGTCGAGCAACGCTCGCCTCAACATGGTCGGCCTCCTGTTCGGCGCTGTCTTCGGCGGGTTGCTGACGGGGGCCAACCTCCACGAGTACGACACCATCCACTCGATGCTGCGGCTCGACGAACCGGACGTGTTCCTGCTCATGGCGTCTGCGATCGGGGTGTCGGCGCCTCTGCTCTGGCTGCTGGAGCGTCGCGGCGTGGTGACCCCGTTCGGCGGTCGGATGTCGCTGTCGCGGTCGAAGCCGCAGCGCCATCACGTTGTCGGCGGTGCTCTCTTCGGGCTCGGCTGGGCGATCGCTGGGACCTGCCCGGCTCCAGCGCTGATCATGGTGTCGAGCGGCGCGATGCTCGGACTCGTCGCCATCCCGGGGATCTTCCTCGGTCTGCACCTTCGGGAACGACAGACGCTGGCCACCCTCGCGACAGCCGCACACGTCGGTGACGGAGAGCATCGCGACACCGCTCCATCGGGGAGCTGAGAAGGCCGCCCTGGGCGGTCGACCTCAGTTGCGAGAGCGGGCGATCGCCTCGGAGATCTGATCGAGGCTCGGACGGTCGTCGGGGCCGTCGCTCCAGTGAGCCCACGACAGGCGTCCCGCAGGGTCGATCACAACGTCGCCGCCGAGCTGCCTCGTGTCCTCGGTGGGGCGTGAGAGGGCGCGGAGTCCACGCTCGCGCAGGATCTCGATGTAGCGCCGCGCCGCACGAATGCCCCACGAGCGTCGCCAGGTCGTTCGGCCGATGCCGTAGGCCCGGTACGCGGTGCGATCGGGGTCGCGCAGAACCGGGAAGGGGAGCCCGTATCGCGTGGTGTAGTCGTCGAGGAGATCGTCGGTCGTGAAGGTAACGACTGCGACAGAGGTGTCGCTCCCGAGGCGTTCGAGCCCGTCGCGCACGGCGACGACGTGTTCAGCGCACGGCAGTCAATGGATGTGTCGGTGAAACACGAGGAGGACGGGCCGGCCGATCTGATCGACCAGCCGCCACCGTCCTGCCCCCACGACTGGCAGGTTCGCCGCGGGCGCGGGTTGCCCGATTAGAGGTCGACGCGGCTCGTTCATGGTGCTGCCGTCGCGCCAGAGATCGAGCCGTGGATGGCGGAATGCATGACGGAACTCCCCGCTTGACCGTACCCAGCGATCGACCCCTGGACGCCGCCCTACCGCGGGTTTGCTGGTTAGTACGAATGTCCGTACAATATCTCCATGTCAGCTGTGAAGGCTCACGTCGGCGATCACTGGCTCAGCGCCTATGGGCGGTCCGACGCACGCCACGACCTCGCCGCGGGTCTCACCATCGGCGCCATGCTGGTGCCGCAGGCCATGGCCTACGCCCTTCTCGCCGGTCTGCCTCCCGAAGTCGGGCTGTACGCGGCGACGATCCCCCTCCTCGCCTACGCGATTCTCGGAACCTCACGTCAGCTGGCCGTCGGTCCGGTTGCCATCGTGTCGCTGCTGACCGCATCCGCCCTCGGCCCCCTCGTCGAGGAAGGAAGCGTCGGGTACGCGTCAGCCGCAGCGCTCCTCGCTGTGATGGTCGGTGTCGTCCACCTCGCGATGGGCCTGGCACGTCTTGGCCGGATGGTCGACTTCTTGTCCCACTCGGTCCTCGTTGGCTTCACGGCAGCGGCGGCCACCATCATCGGCTTCACCCAGACGAAGCATCTGTTGGGAATCGATATCGAGCGCAAGGACCACTTCGCCGAAACCGTGCTCGAAGTCGGTCGCCATGTGGTCGATGCCCACGGACCAACCGTGGCCATCGGTCTGACCAGCGTCGCGCTGCTGATCACCCTCAAGCGCCTGGTCCCGCGTTTCCCGGCCGCCCTCCTCGTGGTCGGCGGCTCGATCGTCGCCGTCGAAGCCTTCGACCTCGAGTCGCGAGGTGTCCGGGTCGTCGGTGACATCCCCGACTCGCTGCCCGCCTTCGGGCTGCCCGATGTCGGCGGATCGCTCATCGCCGACCTCGCCGTTGCCGCCGTGGTCATCACGATGGTCGGCTTCATGGAATCGTTCGCTGTGGCCAAGGTGTACGCCAGACGGCATCGGTACGAGCTGAACGCCAACCGGGAGCTGATCGGCCTGGGGGCCGCCAACGTCACGTCGGGCCTGTTCGGTGGCTATCCGATCACCGGCGGGTTCTCCCGGACCGCGGTCAACGACGCGGCGGGAGCGCGCACGCCTCTGGCATCGATCGTCACCGCGATGATCGTCGTTGCGACGATCGTCTTGCTCACACCTCTTCTGTCCTCGCTCCCCAACGCTGCGTTGGGTGCGGTGATCATCACAGCGGTGGCCGGCCTGGTGGACGTGGCCGAGATGCGGCACATCGTGTCGGTGAAGCGCAGCGACGCGATCGGTCTGGGTGTCGCCTTCACGGCAACCCTCACGCTCGGGATCGAGATCGGCATCGCGGTCGCCATCGCGGCGTCGATCCTCGTCGTGTTCGCCCGCATGTCGACGCCCCACACAGCGGTTCTCGGGCGAGTCCGCGACACCACGACGTATCGCAACGTCGAACGGTTTGCCGACACCGTCACCTTCCCGGGGGTTCGGATCGTGAGGATCGACGCGGCCCTGTCGTTCGTGAACGCGGCCAGCGTCAGAGCCCGGCTGCTCGAGCAGAGCGCCGCGGTGGCGGACGAACCCCGCGCACTCATTCTCGATGCCTCTGGCATCAACGATCTCGATGCCACCGGAGTCGACATGCTCGCGGACCTGCTCGTCGATCTGGACGAGCTCGGAGTGCGGCTGCACGTCGCCGACCTCAAGGGACCAGTGCGCGACGTGCTGCGACGTTCGGGGGTCTGGGCCGCGCTCGACGGCCGACTCCATCCCACGACCCACGACGCCGTCCAGGTCGTCTGCGGCTCGCAACAACCGTTCGCCGACCCGCTTCGGGCAGGGATCGACGAAAGTCCGCCCCACATCACCCTCCCCAACGATTCTCCTCTCTCCGAAAGGACCCCCTCATGAAGCTGATCCAGTACTACCTCGATTGCCTGTCGCAGGCCTCGTATCTCATCGCCGACGAGACCACCGGGAGAGCGGTCGTGGTCGACCCTCGACGCGACGTCGCCGAGTACCGCGACGACGCCGCCGATCTGGGAGCGAACATCGAGCTCGTCATCGAGACGCACTTCCACGCCGACTTCCTGTCCGGTCACCTCGAACTCGCGGCCGCCACCGGCGCAGAGATCGGCTACTCATCCGTGGCCGAAACGGAGTTCGCCTCCCGACCCCTCGCGGATGGCGAGCAGATCTCGCTCGGCGAGGTGCAGCTCGAGATTCTGCACACTCCGGGCCACACGCCCGAATCGATCAGCGTCGTCGTGCGAGAGAGGCCTGGCGACGAGGTGCCGTACGCGGTGCTGACGGGCGACACCCTCTTCATCGGCGATGTCGGCCGGCCCGATCTACTCGCGTCCGTGGGGTTCTCCCGCGAACAGCTCGCGGAGCAGCTCTACGACAGCCTGCACGACAAGCTGCTCCGGCTTCCCGATTCCACCCTCGTGTACCCGGCGCACGGGGCCGGCTCCGCGTGTGGCAAGAACCTCTCGACGGAGACATCGTCGACGATGGGGGAGCAGCGCCGCACCAACCACGCACTGCTGGCTCCGGACCGCCGGTCGTTCGTCGATCTCGTGACCGAGGGGCAGCCGCCGGTGCCCGGATACTTCGCCTACGACGCAGGGCTCAACCGACAGAATCGCGCCCTTCTCGATGAGGAGCAGCCGCCAACGGCGCTGTCGTTCGCCGACCTCGAATCGTTGGTCGAAGGCGGCGCAGTCGTTGTCGACGGACGAAGCCCTGAGGAGTTCGCCCGCGGTCATTTCGTGGGTTCGATCAACATCGGGTTGGCCGGGCGCTACGCGGAGTTCGCAGGTTCAGTTGTTGCCGCCGACGTCGACATGGTGTTGGTCGTCGACGCCGGTCAGGAGACCGAGGCCAAGAATCGCCTCGCGCGGATCGGATTCGACCGGGTGGTCGGCTACCTCCGGAACCCGCAGCAGGCGATGGTCGCCCATCCCGAACGGGTCGCGCGCGCATCCCGGCTGACCGCCCTGGAGTTCGACGACCGCCGGTCGGTGGGTGTCGGTCTCCAGGTCGTCGACGTCCGCAACCCGGGGGAGGTCGCCCTGGGGTCGATCCCCGGTGCGACAGCGCTTCCGGCCGGGCAGCTGCCGTCGACTCTGGAGGGCCTCGACCCAACGGCGCCGACGGTTGTGTTCTGCGCGGGCGGTTACCGGTCCTCGGTGGCCGCGAGTGTTCTGCGGCGGGCCGGATTCGAGGATGTCTCCGACATCCTCGGTGGCTATGGAGCGTGGGTCGAAGTGACCCGCCAGACGAGCTGACTCAGCCCATTCCGTCGACGATGACCGCCCGGCCGTTGGAGGTGGCGCCGAGGCGGATGCCGACAACGGCCTGGTAGTCCTCGGACTCGTAGGCCGCGACCGCCGCTTCCTTGGAGGGGTACTCGATCACCACGGTCTGCGCTCCGGCGTCGCCTTCCTTCACCGTGGAGGCGCCGTCGAGGACGAGAAGCTTGCCGCCCCCTGCCATGATCGGCGCAGCGCCCTGCTGGTACTCCCGGTACTTGTCGGGGTCGGTGACGTCGTAGTTCGCAACGAGATAAGCGGCCATGGGCACGGTCTATCAGCTGCCCTGGTCTGGTTCACTCTTCGTCGGGCGCTGCGTCGACGTATACGGCGCGGCTGAAGCGGTCGACGCGGATCATTCTTCCCGTGAATTGGAGCCGCTCGCCCCGATCGACCCTCGTGCCGTCAGGTAGCCGAACGATCGCCTCGACCGCGGTGGACAACGCGCGGTTGGGGTCGAGACTTCCCAACGCGACCGTCGCCTTCACGCCTGGGCCACCGTCGAAGTCGGCGTCGAAGCGGGACGCGCGCTCACGGGTCACGGTTCCCTCCCACGTCACCTCGCGGCCGAGATGGTGGGTCTCGAAGCGCTCCATCACCTCGTAGCCCCTGCGCCCGCCGGCGAAGAGATCGTCCATCAGGTCGCGCCAGCCCATGCCTGGCTCGGGGCTGGCGGGCGGCTGCGGTGTCGGTGTCGAGGCCAGTCGGCGCAGACCGTCGACCTCGGTGTCGTCGGGCAGCCGGTCCGCGACCTTGGCGAGGATCGCCTCTGCATCCTCGTGCTGACCCGCCCCGACGAGCGCTTCCGCTTCGAGCATCTCGGTGAACACGTTGGGCGCCGCGTCGTTCATCTCGTGCAGCGCGGCGACTCCTGCCGCGAGGTCGCCGTCGACCCGTTGCTCGAGCGACCGATCGAGCTCCGCTGGATCCGCGAGGACGAGAGCTGTGTCGACCATTCGGCGAATGGTTGATCGGAGCGTCTGCTCTCGGCGGGTTCGCCCGTTGAGCGAGACCTCGATCGAGGAGTTGGTGATCACCGCCCCTCGCCACGCGCTCATCGTGGAGAGAATCGCTGCGCGACGGGTCGGCGTGAGGAATGAGGCGATCTGCTCCTCGTTGTCGGTGTCGACGATGATCTCGTCGTCGAAGGTCGGATCACCGACAGCTACATCGCGGCCGCCGGTGATGCGGCGGAAGAACGAGAGCGCCCCCTGCCGGCGGAAGGTGACGGGCGGCCCCGAAGGGGGATGGCTCGCCCGATAGCCGGTGTAGGTGGACTGACTCTTGCCGCCACCACGGGTGTACACCCACACGAGGACGTCGATTCCGTCGATCTCCCCGCTGAGCCGGTCGTTCCCGCCCCATCCCCGGGTCTCCAGTCGTAGGCCCAGATCGTCCCCCACGGCGGTCCACATCTTGCGGGTGGCCTTCACCTGCGCCTGGGCGATGACCAGCACCAGGCCGATGACGACGAACATGATCACCACGAATGGCATGGCGTGAGTATCGCAGTCCGCCCGGTGCGGCCGTGTCAGGGCGGCCACCCGGTCGCACCTCCGAGCAGGGCTACCGTGACGGCATGAGTGAGAGCGCCGAGTACCAGTCGATCGTCTACGAGGAGCCCGCCGAAGGTGTCGCCAGGGTGATGCTCAATCGTCCGGAGGCGGCCAATGCCCAGGACAAGACGATGCTCTACGAGCTCACCGCGGCCTTCGATCGCGCCTCCGCGGACGACGACGTCAAGGTGATCATCCTCGGCGCCAACGGCAAACATTTCTCGTCGGGTCACGATCTGCGCGACCGCTCCAGGTTCGACGACTTCGACACAGTCGGGCCCGTCGGCACGTTCAACAAACCTGGCGCCGAAGGATGGATGTCGGTGGAACAGGAGATCTACATGGGCTTCTGCAACCGCTGGCGCGACGTTCCCAAGCCCACGATCGCCCAGGTACAGGGCAAGGTGATCGCGGGCGGGCTCATGCTCGTGTGGCCGTGCGACCTCGTCGTCGCGAGCGAGGACGCCCAGTTTTCCGATCCCGTGGTCGCGTTCGGCGTGAACGGCATCGAATGGTTCGCTCACGCGTTCGAGATCGGCGCCCGCAGGGCCAAAGAGCTCCTGTTCACCGGCGAAGCGATGGGTGCCCACGAAGCGAAAGAGGTCGGGATGGTCAACCGGGTCGTGCCCCGGGACGAGCTCGAGTCGGCAACGCTCGCGCTGGCGACCAAGATCGCCTCGCGCCCGAGCATGGGTCTCAAGTTGGCCAAGATGTCGGTCAACCAGTCTGTCGATGCTATGGGTTTCCCCCAGGCGCTGCAGCAGGCGTTCGGGCTTCAACACGTGGGTCACGCCCACAACCAATGGGTGCACGGCATGCTCGTCGATCCCAGCGGCGCCGAGGTGATCAAGAACGACGCTCGCTCCTCTTGACCCCATGACGACCCAGGTCGAGCGCTCGTTCTGCAGGATCTGCCACGCGGCCTGTCCTGTCGAGGACCACATCACCGACGGTCGTGCCACGAGGGTCATTGGGGTGGACGAGGATCCGCTCCCTTCGGTCGAAGCGGTGGCTGACGATCTGCTGCTCGACCACTGACTACCTTTGGTCGGGCCGTCATCGGCCCGGGAGTGACACGTGGGGACAGGCACATCGGTCAAGGACGGTGCGGCGCACCTCGCTGCCCTCGATCGCGATCGTGAGGTCTATCTCGATGGCGAACGGATCGCGCGAGTGGCGCAGCACCCGGCCTTCGCCCGGTCCTGTCTCTCCACGGCGATGCTCTACGACTTCCAGGCCCATCCAGACAACCAGGAGCTGATGACCTTCGACGTCGGAAACGGTCGGAGCGCCAACCGCGCATGGCAGATGCCGACGTCCTACGACGAACTCGTCGCCAAGCGGGTGGCCATGACCGCCTGGGCCGAGCTGCACGCGGGGTTCATGGGCCGCTCGCCGGATCATCTCGCGTGCGCGGTCAGCGGACAGGTGATGGGCATCGAGGTTTTCGAGGCCCACGATCCGGCCCGCGCGGCCGCCTATCGGGACTACTACCACTGGGCCCGCAGCAACGACATCTTCCTCACCTACGTGATCATCAACCCGCCCGCGGACCGCTCCAAGCCCTGGGGCGAGCAGGCCAACGAACACATGACCACCCACGTCATCGACCAGGGGAGCGAGGGCGTGACGGTGCGCGGGGCCAAGATGCTCGGCACGAGTTCGATCATGGCCGAGGAGGTGTTCGTCGCCAATCTCCAGCCGCTGCAGCCCGGTGAAGAGGACCTCGCGATCTCCTTCGCCATTCCGCTCGACACACCGGGCGTCAAGGTGATCTCCCGAAAGAGCTTCGAGGCTCACGCGGTCAGCGCGTGGGACAACCCGCTGTCGCACCGTTTCGACGAGAACGACGCCATCATCCACTTCGAGGACGTGCTCGTGCCGTGGGAGCGGGTGTTCGTTCTCGGCGATACCGACATGTGCCGCCGTCAGTTCCACGAGACGCCGGGGCACGTGTACCAGAACTTCCAAGCCCAGGTACGGCTCGTCGTGAAGCTGCGCTTTCTGCTCGGAGTGGCCAGACGGCTCGCAGAGACGATCGGCACGATCAGCCTGCCGCCCGTGCAGTCCCAGCTCGGGCGCATGGCTGCGGAGATCGCGACTGTGGAGAGTCAGCTGTGGGGAATGGAAGCGGCCGGTTCGCAGGAGGGGGACCATTGGATCCCCAACCGGCACTTTCTCTATGCGGCGCAGGTGTACAGCCAGGACCTGTACCCGCGCTTCATCAACCAGATCCGTGAGCTGGCCGGCGGGGGAATCATCATGCTCCCGAGCTCAGAGGCCGATCTCGCCAACCCCGACGTCGCCGCGGTACTCGAGAACATGCAGGTGTCCAGCCGGGACGAGGAGGGAGCGCACGACCGGATGACGTTCCTCAAACTGGCGTGGGATGCGGTCGGCTCGGAGTTCGCGAGCCGGCACGTGCAGTACGAGATGTTCTACGCGGGAGCGCAGTTCGTCACCCAGGGCCACAGCTTGCGGACATACGACTGGCAGCGGGCCGAGCGGCTGGTCGAATCGGTTATGGCCGACGGCGGAGCGGCCGACAGGGACACCGAGCGATGAGGGCCCCGCCGCGCATCGCTTCGACTCGTGAATCCCGTTCCAGATGCCGGGAACGACAGATGAAGGTGAACGTTTCGTGACCGTGTTGGAGTGTCGATTCTGCCAAACGAGCCTGAGGCGTTCATTCGTCGACCTCGGGTTCTCGCCACTGGCCAACTCCTATGTTCCGCCCGAGGGCCTCCACGAGACGGAAGCCTTCTATCCGCTGCATGTCTACGTCTGTGAGACGTGTCAGCTGGTGCAGCTCCCTGCAGTGCAGACCCCGGAGCACATCTTCAGCGACTACGCCTACTTCTCCTCCTACTCGGGCATGATCCTCGAGCAGGCCGAGGCCTACGTCGCGCAGATGGTCGACCGCTATGGCTTCGACGAGAGCCACAAGGTCGTCGAGGTCGCGAGCAACGACGGCTACCTGCTCCAGTACTTCACCCAGCGAGGTGTTCCCGTGCTCGGCGTCGAGCCGGCGGAGAACGTGGCCGCGCATGCCGAGCGCATCGGCATCCCGACCGTCGTGAAGTTCTTTGGCGAGGAAACGGCGAAGCAGCTCGCAGACGAGGATCACTACGCGGACCTCATCATCGCCAACAACGTGTTCGCCCACGTCCCCGACGTCAACGACTTCGTCGGCGGCATGAAGATCCTGCTCAAGCGGCAGGGAATGGTGACCGTCGAGGTGCCGCACCTGATGCAGCTGGTCGCGCACAACCAGTTCGACACGATCTACCACGAGCACTTCTCCTATTACTCGTTCCTCACGGCTCAGCGGATCTTCGCCGAGCACGGGCTCACGCTCTTCGACGTGGAGGAGATTCCGACCCACGGCGGGTCGCTGCGTCTCTACGCCCGCCACACCGACAACGAGGAGCTCGCAGTCACGGACCGCGTGGAGTCTCTCGTCGCACGCGAGATCGCGGCCGGCTACCGGGACATGGAGGTCTATGAGACCTTCGCCCGAACGGTCGCGGAGACCAAGCGCAACCTGTTGCGGTTCCTGATCGAAGCGAAGGAAGCGGGAAAGACTGTGGTCGGCTACGCCGCGCCCGCGAAGGCGAGCACGCTTCTCAACTACTGCGGTGTCCGCTCCGATCTCGTCGACTACATCGCCGACCACAGCCCCCACAAGCAGAACCACTACCTGCCCGGTGTGCACATCCCGATCGAGCACCCCGACCGCGTGGCCGAGACCCGCCCGGACTACCTACTGATCCTCGCTTGGAATCTGCGCGAGGAGATCATGGAGCAGATGTCCCACGTCCGTGACTGGGGTGGTCAGTTCGTGGTGCCGATCCCCGAGGTGAAGGTCTTCTCCTGACCGAGAAGCCCTCGCTTCGCTGACCCGCCCCATGACGTCGCCTCGCACTCCCGAACCTCGAGTGACATGACCCGCGTCCTGCTCACGGGCGCGACCGGGTTGATCGGGCGCCACTGCATCGAGCCGCTCCTGACCCGCGGGTTCGAGGTGCACTGCATCTCGTCGCGCGCCGAGTTGGAGGTCGGGGAGCTGGCGGGCGGCGTCCAGGTGAGGTGGCATCGGGCCGATCTCCTGAATCCCGGCGATGTCCAGGAGCTGGTTTCGGCGGTGCAGCCCTCGCACCTGTTGCACATGGCGTGGTACCTCGAACCGGGCACGTTCAACCATTCGATCGAAAACGTCCGCTGGCTTCAGGCGAGCCTCGGACTCGTCGACGCTTTCTTCCAGGGGGACGGAGAGCGAGCTGTTCTCGCGGGCGCGTGCGCCGAGTACGACTGGCGCTTCGGATTCTGCTCTGAGGCCGTCACGCCCCTCGCGCCCGCGACCGCCTACGGGCGCTGCAAGCATGCGCTGCATCTCGCATTCGAGTCGATGGCCTCCTCGACGGAGCTCAGCGGCGCCTGGGGCCGAGTGTTCTTCGTCTACGGGCCGCACGAGCATCGCAGCCGCCTGGTGTCGTCGCTGACCACAGCACTGCTGTCCGGATCGCCGGCGCGGTGTTCCCACGGCGAGCAGATTCGCGAGTACTTGCACGTCGCCGATGCCGGCGAGGTGACCGGCGCAGTGAACATCGCATCGGGTCGTCCCGTCCCGGTCGGACCTGTGATCGCCGGAATCGCCGACCGAACCGGAGGTGCCGACCTCATCGAGTGGGGCGCTGTCCCGACCCCGCCGGACGACACGCCGCTGATCGCGGGTGACGTTCGGCTTCTCAGCGACGAGGTGGGCTGGCGTCCACAGCACGATCTCGACACCGGACTCGACCAGACCGTTTCGTGGCGGAAACGCCACATGGCGACGGAGGAGCACCCATGAGCGCAGCGAAGGTAGCGATTCTCGGATCGGGCATGGCCGGCTGTGGCGCCGCTCACCAGCTCAGCGCCGAGGGCGTGGAGTCGGTGATGTTCGACAAGAACCCGTACCCCGGCGGGCACACCGCGTCACACCATCACGACGGTTTCGTGTTCGATGAGGGACCCCATATCTCCTTCACCCAGGACGAGCGCCTGCAGGAGATCTTCGCGGGCAACGTCGCGCAGAAGTTCGAAGTGCTGCATGCCCGCGTCAACAACTACTGGCAGGGCCACTGGATCAAGCACCCCGCCCAGGTCAACCTGTACGGCTTGCCCGAGGATCTGGTCGTCAACGTCCTCCGCGACTTCGTTGCCGCGCAGCACGCCGAGGAGGGCCCGATCAACAACTATGCCGATTGGCTCCTGGCGAGCTTTGGCAAGACGTTCGCCGAGACGTACCCCATGGAGTATGGGCTCAAGTACCACACGACGACCGCGAGCAACATGAGCACCGATTGGCTCGGGCCTCGCCTGTACCGACCCGAGCTCGAAGAGGTTCTGCGTGGCGCACTCAGTCCCAGCACACCCGACGTCCACTACGTGTCGCACTTCCGGTACCCGAGCCGCGGCGGCTTCGAGTCGTATCTCCACCCCTTCTTCGACGTGCCAGAGATGCATCTGGGGCACGAGCTCGTCTCACTCGACCCGACGGGACGGGTGCTCACCTTCGGCAACGGTGTTCGGCTCGACTACGACCACGTGATCTCCTCGATCCCCCTCCCCAAGCTGATCCCGATGATCGATGGTGTCCCCGACGAGGTCACCGAGGCCGCGTCGACCCTGGCGTGCACCACGTGCGTGCTCGTCAACGTCGGCATCGACCGCGACGATGTCTCCGAGTGCCACTGGACCTATTTCTACGACCGCGACTACTTCTTCACCCGGCTGAGCTTTCCGCACCTGCAGTCGCCCAACAACGTGCGGCCCGGAGCCAGCAGCATCCAGGCGGAGTGCTACTACTCCGACAAGTACCGGCCGCTGGATCGCACCGCCGAGGAATGCATCGAGCCGGTGATCGCCGACCTCCGTCGCTGCGGGCTGATTCGCGAGGACGACGAGATCCTCTACTCGGGGGCCAAGGTCATCCCATTCGCCAACATCATCTTCGACCTGGATCGAGCCGATGCCCTCGCGACGGTCCACGGCTATCTTGACGACGTCGGAATCGCCTACTGCGGGCGCTACGGCGAGTGGGGATACCAGTGGACAGATGAGTCGTTCCTCAGCGGGGAGAATGCCGCGCAGAAGGTTCTCGCCGGCATCAAGAACCGCTGACGTCTGACGCCCAGAGGAGGCGCGATGCGCACGGCGGTCGAGAACATCGGCACGATCATCTCCGGTGAGTGGCGGACGCCGTTGGTCGATGCCGACACCGTGATCTGCGATGACGGGACGATCAACCGGGTGGGGCGGTCCCTGGATGTGGGTGGCTGCGACGTCGTGATCGACGCGGGTGGCGCCACGGTGATCCCGGGTCTCATCGATTCGCACGTACACATCGCGTTCGGCGACTACACGCCGCGCCAGAACACGATCGGCTACCTCGAGAGCTACCTGCACGGCGGAACCACGACGGTTCTGTCCGCAGCCGAGGTACACGTGCCGGGCCGCCCCAAAGATGTCGCCGGAGTGAAGGCGCTGGCCGTCGCTGCGCACAAGTGCTTCGAGAACTTCCGGCCCGGGGGGATGCGGGTGCACGCGGGGTCGCTGATCCTCGAACCGGGGCTCGCTCGACAGGACTTCGACGAGGTGCGGGCCGATGGGGTGTGGCTGACGAAGGCCGGCTTCGGAGCGGTCCAGGGCGCATCGGACTACATCGAACTGGTGGCGGTGGCCAAAGAGGCCGGCCTGATGACGACCCTGCACACCGGCGGCTGCTCCATCCCCGGAACGTTTCCGGTCACCGGTCAAGATGTTCTCGACATCGATCCGCACATCTCGTTTCACATCAACGGCGGGCCTGTCGCCATCGCGGACGAGTACTTCGAACCCATTGCCCGCGACACCGAGATCGGAATGCAGGTGTGCGCCGCCGGCAACCTCCGGACGGCGATTCTCGCCGGAGAGATGGCCAAGCGGCACGACGCCTTCGACCGGTTGCTCATCGGTACAGACACCCCGACCGGAAGCGGCATCATGCCGCTCGGCATGCTCTACACGATCACCCACATGGCGGCGGTCGGTGGGCTCGACGTGGTCGAACTGCTGTGTGCAGCGTCCGGCAACGTCGGCCGGATGTACGGCCTGAACAACGGGTTCGTCCGCGAAGGGTGCGATGCCGATCTGGTGATCATCGACGCACCTCTTGGAGGCACGAAAGGAACAGCGCTCGATGCGATGGCCAACGGTGACGTGTGTGCCATCGGTTCGGTGATCACCCAGGGCGAACCCAGATTCGTCGGGCGCAGCCGCAACACCCCGCCCACCACCCGCCCTGTCACCGTCGCCCACTCCACGGTCCTGCGGGAGTTCTAGCCCGGCTCACCTTCTCCGTTTTGGGCGCGCCAGCGCCCGCGATCCGAGCGCGCACGCGCCCGAAAGCAGCGTTGACGTGCGGTGGTGCGCCCAGAAAGCGGTCAGCCGAGGGCGCCGCTCGCCGCGACCTCGGCGACCTCGTCCTCGGTCATCTCCAACAGCTCGGTGAGAACCTCGAAGGTGTGCTCGCCCAGGCACGGTGCCGCCGAGCGGGGCCCGTGATCGAGGCCGCGAATCCGGTACTGGTGACCCGCATAGGGCACCTCTCCCACCTCACTGTGTTCGAGCCGTCGGTAGAAGCCGCGGTGACGGTACTGCGGATCGTGAGGTAGATCCGCGCTTCGTTGGACCTTCCCGGCGGGGACACCGTGGCGAGCCAGCGTGGCTTCAGCGTCCTCAGCCGTGCGTTGCCGAGTCCAGTCGCCGATGTGCCGGTCGAGCTCGTCGTGGCGACTCTCGCGACCGGCCACAGTGTCGAGTGCGACGTGAGAGGCCCACTCGGGGTCGCCGAGGGCTGCGCGCAGCCGCGCCCACCGGTCGTCGGTGTCGACGGTGATCGCGACCCACTCGTCGTCGCCCACCGACGGATAGACGCCCTGCGGGGCGACGCCGGCGTCCCGATTGCCGTTGCGGCTGGGTACTCGGCCTGTCTTTTGGTGGTCGAGGAGTTCGGGCGCGAGGAAGTGCAGCGCCATCTCGAGCTGCGCCGCTTCGATCGCGCAGCCCTCGCCGGTGCGTTCGCGTCGGTCGAGGGCCGCGAGGATCGTCGGGACCAGGAAGCGCGGGCCGATCGTGTCGGTATAGGCCATCCACGGACCGTCCGGACCGAGATCGGGCCAGCCGACCAGGTCGGTGAATCCGGCGATGGCGCCGGCGTGAAACCCGTATCCAGCGAGAGCGCTGCACGGCCCGCCTCCGCCGAGCAGGCTGGTCGTCACCACGATTGCTGCGGGGTTGGTCGCGTGGATCTGCTCGGGCCCCAGCCCCAGCTTGTCCATCGTGCCGGGTCGGAAGCTGTCGATCACCACGTCGGCCCACTGGGTGAGTCGCTTCGCCACCTCCACGCCGGTGTCGTTCGACAGGTCGAGACCGAGCGAGAGCTTGGATGCGTTGAAGCTCCCGAAGAAGTTGCTGCGGTTGATACCGAACTCGCCGTCCTTGAACGGTGCCTGGGCCCGCAGCGTGTCGAGGCGGCCCTCGTTCTCGACCCGAACCACCGTCGCCCCGTGATCCGCCAGGTGGCGGGCGGTGATGGGTCCCACCCCGATCCAACTGAAGTCGGCGACCTTGATGCCGTCGAGCGGGAGCGACGTTGCAGCCCGCTGGGTCGGCGCTCGGCGTCGGCGTCCTGGCCGAGCCCGCAGCGCTTCACCCGCACCGTCGAGGGAGGCTTCGCCGGCCGGGACCTCGAGACGCACGCCGTCGACGGTCAGGGGCGCTCCCGGCAGCCGGACTCCGTCGTCCGCCTGCCTCCAGTAGCCGCGTAGCCATAGGTGGTCGAAGTCGAGCAGGTCGGGGATGGTGTTGACCGGTGCGAAGGTGGAGCCGTACTCGAGTCCACGTATCAGCAGCTCATGGCGGGTGTAGCGGGCTCCGAGGTCGTCGATGGCCTTCGACAGATCGTCGTAGGTGATGTGCGAAGCCTCGCCAGACAGCATGCGGTGATCGAAAGTGGCCCAGTCCTCGTCAGCCCACGCGGCCGGTGCGATGCCCTCCTCGATGAGCCAGGGGACGATGGGTCCGATGGTGATGCCGGCGGGAGCCTGGCAGAACCACCCATCCGTCGCGAGGTGTCCCAGCGACATCTGGACAGCGAGCTGCACTGTCATACCTGCTCGCTCGAAGTCGAACCCCTGGACCTCGTGGGCCTCCATCGCGTTGAGCATCGTCCAGGTCATGGCGTTCTGGGCTGACACGTCGATCCACTGCGGACGGCCCGTGTTCTCCATGTGGCGCAGCGCGACGAGAGCAGCGCCGGCCGCCTCGACGCCAGCGTGACGCCAGACTTGCGGAACCGACGCTTTTACAGGTGCGCGCTCTCGGACACCCTGCAGGCTCATGGGTCCGCCGAGGGCAGCGATACTCAGCTCGGAGGAGGGTTGTTCGGCCCGCGGTCCGTCAGCGCCGAACGCCGTCACCAGGACGTGGACGAGTGTCGGGTTGGCGGCGGCGAGGTCGCTTTCGGCAATTCCGGCCGCGGCGATGGCACCTGGAGGCCCGCTGTCGAAGACGATGTCGGCCCCCGCCACCAGCTCGAGGAATGCGTCACGGTCCGACCCCGCCGCCAGATCGAGCGCGATCGAACGCTTGTCGGAGTTGTAGGCCTCCCACTGCGCTCCCCGCAACAGTCGGACCGAGTTGCCACCGGGCGGTTCGACCTTGATCACGTCGGCACCCAACCAACCGAGCAGCCATGGACCGGTTTCTCCGCGGTGATCTGTCAGATCGAGGACTCGCACGTCTGAGAGAAACATCGAGCGTCACCCCTCTCGCTGATGCCTCAAGCTAACCCGCTCAACCGCTACCAGCCGGGCCACAGACCGGCCGACGAGGGCTTCAGACCTCGAGGTCTGTCTCGGTCCGGTCCGGTGAATGGGCCAGCACCGCTGCGACGATTTCGTCAGGTGCTTCCCACGGAAGCATGTGCCCGAATCCCTGCAGCTGGATCAGCGGAGCGCCGGCCTCACGGGCGATCGTCTTGCTGTCCCGCATTGGGGTCACCAGATCGCGGGTGCCGCAGATCACGGTGAGGTCGGCGGTGATCGACGACAGCTCGGCCCGGACGTCGTACTCGGCCAGGCTCACCGCCGCAGCCAACTCGTCGGCTCGACTCAACTGCCCTCCCGCCTCGCCGAGAGCATCGACCATCGCCGGGCTCGGCGTTGCTCCGAAGGCCATCCGTCGCATCACCCGGCCGTGCTCTGGGTGGCGGCTCAGGATCTCGAAGAGGTCGCGTTGCAGGAACGACGTCGCGGCGCGGCGTGTGAGGTCGCTCGCGCTGGCGGTCGTCGAGACGAGGACCGCTGCTCGGATCCGGCGAAGCGCCGATCGGCGTGGACCGGTGAGCAGGCTGAGCGCGGCGATTCCCCCGAGTGAGTGTCCGACCACGACGACGTCGTCGAGATCCAACGCTTCGATCACGTCACCGAGGTCGGCACCGAGGCGTCCGGCGCTATACCCGTCGGTGCCCACGGTCGAGCCGGCATGGCCGCGCTGGTTGATTCCGACCACCCTCCAACCGGCTGCGATGAGATCCTGCGCGACGTGTCCCCAGTTGTGATGGTTCTGCGTGATCCCGTGGACGAAGACGGCCACCGGTCCCTCGCTCGGCCCGGCTGTCGTCACGTTCAAGACGGCGCCGTCGCTCGCCGGGACGACCAGGTCGTGGCCATCGGGGAAGCGCGGCAGCCGCCACCCGGGTGGATCCGGAGTCGAGGCGATGGCGCGGAGGATCTTCTGCTCGAGCAGCTGGGCGAGCAGGTTCAGAACGCTGAAGACGAACAGGACACGGCTGACGAGCCGCAGGAGGCGGCGCATCAGGTACCGCTCTCCGAGTCCGACGGAGCGGCTCGCCGTGTTCGATCGGCGGGTACCCACTCGCCCCGCATCGGTTCGCCGAGCGGTCGGATCTCGGACCAGTCGTGGCGCAGCGCGCGGGTGGTGATCTTCCACGCCCCGTCTCGCTCCTCGAAACGGTCGATGTACCGGCCGGTGAACGCGTGGAGGACGTCGCCGGCCTCCGTTGGTTTGATGTGGTCGGCGGTGACGTAGGTCTCCACGCTCGCCGACGCTCCATCCGCGGCGAAGTCCACGGCGGTATTGGAGATCCGGTGCTGGGTTGCCGTGAATCGCTTCTGAAGCGAGGTGCACGCGACGTCGGCGAACGTGTCGATGTCCATCGGATCGCCGCCGTACCCGCTCAGGACCGCACCGGGGTGAAAGGCGGTCGCCACCAGTTCGGGGTCGAGGCCGTCGATGCCCCGGCAGTAGTCCAGCAACGCGGCGTCCATCTGTCTGCGAACATCTGGCGTCGTCATGTCGCCCAGCTTAGGGAGCGACGTCGTCGGGACGAGCACCGGCGTCGACGGCATCGGAGGCGTGCTGGCCGGCGGCCGGTTCGTGGCGCAGCGGAGTTCCCCTGGCATCGTCATCTGCGGCGATCAACGCGTCGGTCAGTCGCTCCATCATCTCAGCGCGACGTTGGGGGTCACGCTCGCCGAGGTGCGTCGTCTCGTCGGGATCGACGACCAGGTCGAACAGCTGATCCTCGCCGGTCGAGTGCCGCGTGTATTTCATGCCGTCGGCGAGCACCGTGCGGGACTTCGCCGGAGTCGGTACGAGTTCTGCCAGGGCGTGGGGGAAGTCGTCTTCGATCAGCACATGGTCACGCACCGTCGCGGCGGGATCTTCGAGCAGAGGACGAAGCGAAGATCCCTGGACTCCGTCGTAGCCGGAGAGGCCGGCCAGGTCGAGCAGCGTGGGTCCGAGGTCCATGCTGCATGCAAGGGCGTCGGTCCGTCCGGCGCCTTGTTGCGGATCGGCGACGACCATCGGCACCTGAAGCGTGCCGCGGTAGTGCATGTAGCCCTTCAGCATGAGGCCGTGGTCGCCCATCATGTCGCCGTGGTCGGAGGTGAAGACCACGATGGTGTCGTCGGTCTGCCCGAGCCGCTCGATCGAGGCGAGAATTCGGCCGACGCCATCGTCGATCATCTCGATCATCCCGTAGGTCGCAGCGAGGGCCTCCCTCACCATCCTGTGGTCGCCGACCACCCCGCACGGCGTGACCCACTGCCTCTGATCACGGGGATGCAGTCCGGCGAAGGCCTTGATGTAGCGGGCGGCATCGGTCAGCGGGTCGTCGATGGTCGCCGGCAGATCCATGTCCTCCGGTCGGTGCCGATCGAACCACTCGCCCGGCGGGCACATCGGGTGGTGGGGATCAGGGAATGAGGCCCACGCGACCCAGGGATCACCGGTTCCCGCAGCATCTTCGATGAAGGCGATCGTGCGGTCGGTGACGAAGGCCGTGGAATGGAGCTCCGGGTCGTATGGAGCGCGGTAGATCTGCCACCAGCTGTCACTGCGATCGCTGCCGGGCGCATCAGGCGTGTAGGGAACCACGAGATCCTCGTAGCGCGCACCCTTGTCGAGGGCCCAATGCAGGTGGTGCCCGGTCACCCGCGAGCCGTGGTCGATGGCCAGCTCGACGTGATCGAACCCGTAGAAACTGTCGGGGAACTCGGGCGGCGCGTCCTCGTAGCGTTCGAAGTCCTCAAAGGTGTTCCACCCCTGCTCGTAGGGGTCGTCGACCGCTCCCTCGAGTCCCACGCGATACACCGAGTTGCGACTCATCCCGTGCTGTAGGTGGGACTTGCCGAGCAGGGCGGTGCGGTAGCCGGCGTCGCGAAACTGGCGGACGAACGTGTTGGCACCCCAGTCGAGGCTGCGGTCGTTGAAGATCACGCCGTGAGCGGTGGGCAGACGACCCGTCATGATCGACGAGCGATTGGGCATGCAGACGGGGTTGACGACCCATGCGTTGTCGAACACGACTCCACGGGCAGCGATCGAATCGAGATGGGGCGTTCCCACGACGTCGTTGCCTGCGAAGCCGACGTGGTCGGCGCGCTGCTGGTCGGTGATCACGAACAGGACGTTCGGTCGGCGCTCGCGTGTCATGTCCGGACTCTAGATCTCGACGGGCGTCTCACCGATCTGGAGCCACTCGTACATCCGCTGCCAGAAGTGGCGGATCTTCGCTTCGTTGTACGAGGCGAAGATCACCTCCTGTTGTTCCTGGGCCTTGAGCCCCCGCTGCACCTTGGGCAGGTTGAGCGAGTCCTGCTGGAAGATCTTGAATGCCGGGCCCATCTGCAGCGCCAGTGACCAGTCGTCGTCCACGCCGAGGTCGATCGGTTCAGCTGGCGGAGGGCGTGTGTTGTCGTCTGGCCACGGCGGGAAGAACATGATCTCGAAGATGCATTCGTCGGGATTGTCGCCGTTCGGCCTGAATCGGTAGAAGAGTTCGCTGAAGGGACCCCAAGGCGAGATGTTGGGGAACACCGAGTAGAAGAGGGCGTCGATCATCTCAGCGTCGCTGAACGCCTCGACGTCGAGTTGATCGCCCCACCTCTTCGCTGTCGCCGCCCGCTTCTGATCGGCGATCCACGCTCGGAGGTTGTCCACCCCTTCGGGCGGGTCGGTGACGAGGAGCGGGAGGTCGAGCAGCTCGGGATGGGTCGGTCCGCCGATCCACAGGCACATGTGCGGGTCGGCCTGGGTCATCGGACCCTCCCGCCAGCGACCGGTGTGATCGAAGATGCTCACGTTGCCGTCGAGGTCGGTCACCTCCACAAGCGCCGTGCCGTCCTCTGTCGTGTCGAGGCGCTGGTAGATGTGCCCGTTCATCGGATGACGCCACCGTGCAAAGTGCTTTCCGTCCTCGGGGTGGTCGTACCGCGGCATGTTGGCGAGATGCGGGCTGGGCACCGCGTGTGGCGACACGGCCCGCGAGAAGTTGCCATACACGTCGTACGCAGAGTTGGCGTCGCCGAGGTCCTCCATCAGCGTGGGGTGCGTCGCCACGACGTGATACGCCTCCATGAACGCTTCCTGACAGGCTTTCCAGTTGACCGGCATGATCTTGCGGATGTGGGCCCGCTTGTACCGCTTCGTGAACGGGAGCAGTTCGAAGTGTGGGTCCAGACCCTCGAGAAACTGATCGAGAGGCGCTGCGTCGCGATCGGGGTTGATGAACACGAAGCCCTGCCAGGTCCCGACTCGCGCTTCGGGGAGGTCGAGTTGGGTGGTGTCGACGTCGGGAAAGTCCCACTCGCAGGGGATCTCCTTGAGGGATCCGTCGAGGTTCCAGCACCAGCCGTGGAACGCGCAGCGCAGGTTCGTGGCCCCGCGGCCCGGTTCGTCGCGCAGAAGGCGGCCGCGGTGCAGGCAGGCGTTGTTGAACGCCTTGATCTCGTCGGGTCCGGTTCGCACGATCAGGAACGACAGATGGGCGATGTCGTAGACGTGGTAGTCGCCGACTTCGGGGATCTCATCCTCGAGGCACGCCAGCTGCCAGACCCTGCTCCAGAGGCGGTCGACTTCAATGTCGTGCCACTGGCGGCTGGTGTAGGCCGCAGCCGGGATCCGGGTGTTGCCCGGCGGCATCGGCGACACCGCGCGCAGAGCGTCGCTCACCGAGTGAGTGTCCTGGTCGAGGAGCTCTTGCCAGCTGATGCCGCTGGATCGGTCGGTGCCGGTCAGGGTCTCCGTCATAGCGGGTCTTTCGGATCGCCGAACGGCGCCAAAGTACCAGGGGCGATCGATTCCCGGTCCGAGTCTTCACGCCCCGTGGTGCGACAATGAGTTCTGCCATGACAGCGCAGATCCGTTCCGTTGCCGACCGGTTGCTCGACGTGCTCTCGCTACGAGGTGTCGAGTACCTCTTCGGCAACGCCGGGACCGACTTTGGTCCGCTCATCGACGCTGTCGCTCGCCGACGAGCAGCGGGGGAATCCATTCCCTCGCCGATGCCCATCACCCACGAGGTGACGCTCATGGCGATGGCGCACGGCTACGGGATGGTCTCTGGCCGGACCCCCGCGGTGATGGTCCACACGGTCGCCGGGACCGCCAATGCGGTCGGTGGCGTGATCAACGCGGCCCGGGTGCGCCAGCCACTCCTGATTATGGCCGGCCGCACGCCGCTCACCGATGGCGCGTCCACCGGTTCGCGAGACATGCACATCCATTGGGCGCAGGAATCGTTCGACCAGGGAGCCATGGTCCGCGAATGGGTGAAGTGGGACTACGAGCTCCGCACGGGCAACGACGTCGAGACGATCCTGGATCGGGCGTTCGCGATCGCCGGGTCGGAGCCGCAGGGGCCCGTGTACCTGACCTTGCCGCGTGAGGTGTTGGCCGCGCCGGCGTCCGATTCCGAGCTGGTGTCGCCGCGGGGAGCGCGGCCCACTCAGGCGCCAGCCGCCCCGGCGTCGCGGGACGAGAGCGTCGGGGAGGCAGTAGAGCTGCTGATGGCCGCACGCAACCCGATCTTCATCACTCGCTCGGCGGGTCGCGAGCCCGCTGCGGCGACCGAACTCACCGCTCTCGCTGAGGGCCTCGGCGCTCCGGTGTTCGATCCGCATCCGACCCACGCCAACCTGGACTTCGGCCACCGCCTGCGCATCGGCGGTCCGCCGGACCGATTTCTCGCCGACGCGGACGTGATCGTGGTGGTGGATTCCGATGTGCCGTGGACGCCCAAGCGGGTCCAGCCGGCGGCCGATGCGACGGTGATCGGCATCGGACCGGATGCCCTCCACAGCAGTTACCCGATGTGGGGCTTCCCCGTCCACGTCAATCTGCCCGGGAGCGTCGAGGTCACGCTGGCGTCGTTGCGTGCGAGCTGTGTCGGGTCGCAGGTGGCTGCGACGGATTCGTGGGCAGCCGCGGCCGCCGAGCGTCGTGACCGGTGGGAGCGGATCGCTAGGGCGGAGCGGGCCGGCTCTGCGGCCCGGGCCGATGCGGGGGTCGAGGCGGGTTCGATCGACAAGGCCTTCTTCACCCGAGAGCTCGACCGGCTGCTGCCCAGCGACGCCATCGTGATCGACGAGCTCGGCTGTGACACGAGCCAGCTGACCGTCGGCCCGGGTCAGTACTTCGGCCACCCGCAGGCGGGTGTTCTGGGATGGGGCGCCGGGGCGGCTCTCGGCGCGAAGCTGGCGGCGCCGGAGCGGCCGGTGGTGTGCATGGTGGGCGACGGGTCGTACATGTTCGGGGTACCCAGCACCGTGCATTGGGCGGCCCGGCGTTACGGGCTGCCGGTCCTGTTCATCGTGTGGAACAACGCCAAGTGGGGAGCGGTCGAGGGCGCGACGAGAATGGTGTATCCGGAGGGTCACGCCGCTCGGCACGACGATTTCGCTTTCAGCGACATCGGTCCGTCGCTCGACTTCGAGATGATCTGCGAATCCGCCGGCGGGTTGGGCATCCGGGTGCAGGATGCAGCGGAGGTCTCTGCAGCGATCGACCGCGCCCTGACCGAAGTCGCCACCGGCCGCCAGGTCCTCCTCAACGTGATTGCCCACTGACAGCGTTAGGGGTCTGACACGGGTCTGACCCCTAACGACCGCTGGGGGTGGCAGGCGGTCGCGGAATGTGGTGGCCGCCGGATCGACACACCGCCTCGTCGGCGCGCGCAGCCCTTCTGACCTGCGGTTATCTGCCCCGGCCGGTCGGAGGTACACCGGGCAAGGGGTCAGACACGTGTCTGACCCCTGGTGGCCGCGGAGGGTGGGGTGGGGGCGGGAGTGGGGTTGGCGTGGAAGACTTCCGAGCGGGAAGACACCCGAGGTTCGAGGGGGACGTATGGGGAAGAGGATTCTGCTGACCGGGGGCTCGACCGGGATCGGCAACGCGACGCTCAACCGGCTGGTCGCCGCCGGTCACGAGGTCGTCAACCTGGACGTCAAACATGCGCCCGACGGTGCGAGCGCCCATCATCACTGCGATCTCTCCGACCCGGCGTCGATCGACGCAACCGTCGCCGAACTGGACGGCAGCTTCGATGGCCTCGGCAACATCGCGGGCGTGGCGGGAAGCATGGGCGCCGAGCTCGTGCTTCGGGTCAACGTCTATGGGTTGCGTCACGTCACCGACGCGCTCCTCGCCGCAGGCAAGCTGAACGATGGCGGGTCGATCGTCAACATCGCCTCGCTCGCCGGAATGGCCTGGCAGCGACACGTCGACCGAATTGCCGAACTCGATGCGGCGCAGGACTACACGGCCGGAATCGAGGTCGCCAAGGCATACGACCGCGGCGGCCCCAACGCCTACGTGCTGTCCAAGGAGTGGGTGGTCAGCTACACCAAGCAGCTGGCCGGTCGGCTCGTGGGCCAGGGCATCCGGGTCAACTCCGTGAGCCCGGGCCCCGTGGACACTCCACTGTTCCCGTACTTCGAATCCGACGCCGGCGCCGAGCAGATGGCGTGGATGAACGAACAGGTCGGCCGGGTCGGAACCCCAGACGACGAAGCTCAGGCGGTCTCGTGGCTGCTCGCCGGCGAGAGCGGGTGGGTGAACGGTGTCGATCTCCCCGTGGATGGCGGCCTCTCGGCGGGCATGACCGTGGGCTGGGCCAACACCAAGGAGTCGCCGGCCTCCGTCGCCCGCCGCCAGAGCTCGTGACGACCCCCGGGCGACTCGAGCTCGATCCGGCGACCACCGACGGATATCGCGCCGCCGGCTGGTGGGACGACCGCTCCGTCGTCGACGACTTTCTCGCCGTCGCAGCCGCGCAACCCGACGCGACAGCGGTCGTGTCGTACACCGCCGGCTCCGACCAACCCACCCGTCACACCTATGGCGAGCTCGAACTGTTGAGCCGACGGGTGGCCGCCATGCTGATCGATCTCGGAGTCGAGAAGGGCGGCGTCGTCTCGTTGCAGTTGCCGAACGGTTGGGAGTTCGTCTCCATCGCCTACGGCATCCTTCGAGCGGGAGCGACGGTCAACCCGTTGGTGCCGATCCTTCGTCACCGAGACGTCGAGTTCATCGTCGGCCGCACCGCCAGCTCCGTCGTCTTCGTCCCCACGACGTGGCGCGGCTTCGACTACGCGGCGATGGCGGCCGGAGTGCGAGAGAAGGTCGACACGTTCGACCACATCGTCAGCGTGGGTGGATCGGCGGAGGGTGCACTCGACTTCGCCGAACTGATCGAACGGCCATGGGAGGACGCTCCAGGCCTCGACGAAGAGCTGGCACAACGCCGCCCCGACGCCGACGACTTGCTGCAGATCCAGTTCACTTCGGGCACCACCGGCGAACCGAAAGGCGCGCTGCACAGCCACAACACAGTGAAGTCAGGCGGCCGGGCATTGTCCGACGTCTTGGGGCTGGGCGGCGACGACGTCTGCTTCATGGCGTCAACGCTCGCTCACCAGACCGGCTTCGCCCTCGGGATGGTGAAGCCGCTCAGCATGGGGGCGACGATCGTCTACCAGGACGTGTGGGACGCCGAAGCGCTCCTCGATGCGATCGAAACCGAGAAGATCGCGTGGACCGTCTCGGCGACCGCGTTCGCCGTCGATCTCATTGCAGCGCAAGAACGCTCGCCTCACGACCTGTCGAGCTTTCGGTACTTCGTCTGCGGCGGCGCGCCGATTCCGCCCAAGGTGGTGGAGGACGCCCGGCGGGTTCTCGACACCGAACTGGTCGCCGTGTGGGGGATGACCGAGAACCTGATCGTCACCACCACCAGACCCGGCGACCCTGTCGAGTTGGTGGCCGACTCCGACGGCCAGCTCGTCGACCACATGGAACTGCGGATCATCGACGAGGACGGAGCGCAGGTCGCCGTGGGGGAGTCGGGGGCACTGCACACGCGCGGCCCGAGCCAGTTCCTCGGCTACTTCCACCGCCCAGATCTCTACGAGGCCGCCTCCCGTGGCGACGGCTGGTTCGACACCGGCGACATCGCGCGCCTCCGACCCGATGGCGGCATCCGCATCGTCGGCCGTACCAAGGACCTCATCATCCGCGGCGGTGAGAATGTGCCAGTCGCCGAAGTCGAGGACCTCTTGCTGCGCCACCCCTCGGTCACCGACGTCGCCGTGGTGGCCGTACCGGACGATCGTCTGGGCGAACGCGGGTGCGCGGTGATCGTTCCCGCGGGCGACGCTCCATCGCTCCGCGATCTCACATCGCACCTCGAAGACGAGGGCATGCCCAAGCAGTTCTGGCCGGAGCGACTCGAGATCGTCGACGAAATGCCGCGCACGCCGTCCGGCAAGATCCAGAAGTACGTGCTCCGTCAGCAGATCAGCTGAACTCGATCACCGTCCGGGTCACGGCCGCTGCCTCGAGGTCGTCGAGAGCTGCGGTGATCTGATCGAGCGGTCGCCTAGCGCTGATCATCGCGTCGAGGTCCAGCCGGCCCTGGCGATACAGCTCCAGGTACTGCGGCCCGTCGATGTGGAAGCGGTTGGATCCCATGATCGAACCGGTGAGCGTCTTCTCGATGTAGAAGTGGCCCGGCTCCAGCTCGAGCTTCATGCCGGTCGGGATGGCACCCACGATGACCGCCTTGCCCCGCGGAGCCAGCGAGTACAAGCAGTCCGCGGCCAACTGGGGCAGACCGACCGCGTCGAATGCGAAGTCGACGCCGCCGCCGCTCATCCGCTTGATCTGCTTCACGACCGGGTCCTCGCCCGGGAGGATCGTGTCGGTGGCGCCGAAGTGCCTGGCCGACTCCAGCTTCGCTTCGAGCAGGTCGATCGCGATGATCTGGCGAGCCCCGGC
>Ga0114932_10001017_pt1 | contig 33023 bp, 47 predicted proteins | sample 2SBtaG_2_FD_87286 | JGI IMG/M metagenome (GOLD analysis project Ga0114932, IMG submission 87286) | Deep subsurface microbial communities from Kolumbo volcano to uncover new lineages of life (NeLLi) - 2SBTROV12_ACTIVE470 metaG | ecosystem: Environmental > Aquatic > Marine > Volcanic ...
ACCCTAATTGCACCATAGGATTTGTTAATCTTTATGGTGATGCTGCTGATGATTTCGCTGCTCGTATCAGGCCCGGTGTATTACTAAGAGCCAGATTCTATGGAAAAGCCAGCAGAAAAACTCGTCAAAGAAGTGGTGGTCGTGGTCGTAGGCAATATGAGCAATACAACTATTTACTACTAACACTGGGGTCGGCAGCATATAATCCACAACAAGGCAGAAGTGGATTCATACAAATAGTGAGTTGATAAATATGAACGATGTAATAATTACAGGAACAATCTTTGCCATCAGTGCAGGTATGATTTATTGGGGCGTTAAAGTGTCACAAGCAACGACACCACCCGACTTCAAAAAGACACTTTTACTTACGGGAATTGGATTTGGATTAGGTTTGTGGGGAGCAGAAAGATTTTTTGGCATACATTTTTTCCAGACCCGTGACGCAAAATACAATAAGGAATGATAAATATGAAAGGAACAACATTTGGAATACCAAACGCAATAGTAACGATTTTAGTAATTGATGCCGTAGTCATTGGATTATACGCTCTGGGAACACTACACACCAATAATCGCTTGGTAGGGGCAAAAGTAATGGGAACCACTGCACTGGTCGGTGCATCCATGCTGTCCTAATCAAGATACTTAAATAGGTAATCTAACAATCGGAATAACAGGGGAGAGATATATGGAGAAGATGAAGAAAGTATTTACAGAAATGTTGGCAGAGGGTTTAGAGGAGCAAATTCGGCTTACTGCTAAAGAAGGAGATATAACTAATTGGGAAACGGCTACTATTTTGCCCGTTATTGGTTTCATACCGAAAGAAACGGAAGTATTTATTGCAGGTGCATACCTTTTAGGTCAAAATGAAACTGGAGAAGCCCGACTTCTCTGTGTGGAACCTTGTGAAGAGGATTTAGCCGAAGGGGTGATGCAATGGGTTCAAAATATGATGCTTTTAGAAGGCATGGTAGAGGTAGATAACATCTGCGAACTCTTATTGGACTTCCAAATGGCTATCGTAGCCACTGATTTTGATTTTGCTACTGCTGAAAAGGAAGGTTGGGATGAGTTATTCACCCAAGTCCGAGATAGAAAACGCTCTACTAATCGCCGTGCTTTATCAAAAGTTGCGGAAATGGGACAATTCCGTGATGCACTCAAAGGATTATTGAATTCCTTTTTGGGTGACCTCGCTCAAGGATTGGACAACTGGACTCAACAACTGAACCCCGGTCAGAAATCTGTATATGTTTCTCTTAATGACCCGACTACTAATGGTGGTTTTGATAGCGAATTCAGTGAGGAATGGGAATGAGTTATGTTATCATCTACATGGGTGAATCTTTGATACCAGAGATTTCCGAAATAGTTTTTCCAACCCGTGAACAAGCAGAGGAACATCTGGAGAACATTCAGGAAAGATTGTGGGAATCCAAAGACGAAGTAATAACATGGTGGGCTATCCGCCGAGTCGTAATCTTGCGGTGATAATGTGGGCTACTATTCCGATGTAATGTTGGTGACAGATTATACCAACAAAATGATAGTGGAAGAAATTTTCGCTAAATGGGCCGCACATGAAAATGCCAGTGGTGGTAATGTCTTAGAGTGGTCTGAAAATCCCGCAGGATTTGAATATACTCAATATGAAGGGCCTTACTACAACAGAAGAGAGATAAAATTAATCATGTGGGAATGGAAAGAAGTAAGATGGGGTTATGATTGGTCTATGACTGATGCAATAATCGCTGATTTATCAAAACAACTCTATTATCAAGAATCTCCAGTTAAAATACCCTATGAACATTTCGGATTAATCGTATTAGGTGAAGAGGTGAATGATAATCAACAATATGGCAACCCGGCCGATTATGCTATGGGAATTCAAAAAGAAATTACATGGTAAGTATTAAATGGAAAGAGGGCAACCCATGTTTATGAGTTGGGGAACCTACGACCCAGATGCGGCACGACACGCAGAACACCGTGAAACTCTTAGGAAGCATAAGCGGAAAATATGGGTGGGATTGACTCTAACCGTTGCACTGCTAATATGGTGGGGCGAATATGGCTTCGGGGTTTGAAGTCAAAGGTTAAATAGGTTATCGCACTACTAAGATACGGCGAGAACGATGAGTAGAAACCAAAGAGCAAGAGCAATTGCACTACGGCCAAGCGGCGTAGTTAGAAAAACCGAAGATGTATGGACTGTGGAGAGTCAAGATGGGTCAAAAACTTACCAAGTAGTTAATTGGGGAGATAGGCACACTTGTAATTGTCAAGATTTCCGCATCCGAGGACGAAGAGAAAACTGCAAACACATTAAGGCAGTAGAATACATGGTGCTAAAGGGACGATACGGCGACCTGATTGAGTGAGGGATTAAAATGAGTATAAGAGCGAATTTATGGACCGAGGCCGTTTTTGAAATGTTAGCAGAAAGGGCAATGATTTCAACGGAAATTGCTGAAATGCTAAAAACTACTAATCGGGGTGGTCGGTATCCGCCCAGCCCACGCAGAGTCACATTTGTATTGAGAACAGATAGCAGATTCAAAGAGTTAGGTGATGAAATAGTGGGAACGATAGCCCGAAATCGTAGCCATCCAGTTAAATTGATTGGACGCAGAGATAGGCAGTATCATAAAACATCACCTTATCGTGTGGTGCGAAACAGGGAGGATGATTTAGAATGAAACCAGCAGTATTTATTGTCCTTATCTTACTCACAAGTGCAGCAGGTTGCTTAGGCTCGCCTGATGAATTGGAACCAGCAGATATAAAGTATGAAAATAATAGTTTAGAAGATTACACCGCCTATCAATATGAGGGTGTCGCCCCAATGGGTATGGGAAATGAGTCCATAATTAATCTCAACGCCACCAATGCTTCGGTGATGATGAACATGACTATCCAATCATATTTTCATGAACCTTTAATTTGGGACCAAGGTTTTGTAAATATCAGTATCTTAAACGATGATAATGATGTTCTGTGGGAAAATCAATCTAATGGTGGTAATTCTGAAGTAAGTTTGGTTATTTCAGATAACTATACATTTAATGGAAACCTAACGCTTAGGGTGTTATCAGAAGGTAGTGATGATGAAACGGACGATAAGCCGGGTGATTACTACATCATAGAGTATAATGCTACGGCTGAATGGGTAGTTTGACCGCAGGGTTTATAAGGGGTAACCCACTGGGGTTATTAGGTGAGAGAGATGATGGATGAAAAATATGAGGAATTGATGGATATGCCATTGACTGAATTAGTGGATGAACATATTAACCTACTGCAAAAACTGAAAACGATGCGTGAAGGTATTGAGAACATTCTAAAGACCCACCACTTCCCATTCATAATTAGTGGAATGAAAATGGAATTAAAGGAGTTGGTGGAATGATGAATGCAGAAAAGTATTGGAAAATATGTATGGACGATAACACATACGTTGAGGATGGACTACACAGGTGCAAAATTCAACGGGCAATGAAACAGTGGGCTGAAAGATTCCCTCAAGAATCCTTTGCTTTGGTGAAAAGAGAAGCACCAACGAGCCGAAATGGTTGGGTTCATCTGATATTACCCGCATTCTATGTAGATACTTACGCTCAAGAACACCGTTATGAGCCTGATACATGGTATGCAATTACTGGAAACTATGAAAAAATTATGGAACAGAGCAGAGCCTTGTGTGAGGCCAACAGAAACAGGTGGTTAAATGGCTAAGAAAAAGAAACCTCAACCAGAACCTGACTTCAAAGAAGGTCAAAAGGTAAAGCGAATAGATATATTCCGATTGTTTGATGATAAAGTAAAGGTCTGGAAGAGATGGGACAAAAAGAAAGGCCAATGGAAAAAGGTTCCGTTCAAGTCAGAGGTAAAGGATTTGGATTTCAAAATAACCCAAGTAAAAGAATGTGATAGTGGGTGGGTCCTCCTCAAAGCCGAATCAAAGAATTGGCGGATGCGATGGTTGAAAAAATCTAAGGACGATGGGTGGGGATTCTTGTCAGTTTTGAAGAAAGACCTACTTAAAGATAACGATATGCTTAAATAGGTAATCTACCAGTGAAAGAACACAGAGGTATTATTATGAGTGATGGAAAAGATAAAGAAAGCGAAACCGACCCGAATATGTATGATGCTTATACTTGTGGAGATTGTGGCTCAAAGGATATTAACTTTCATGCTGATGAACCACATTGTAATGACTGTGGTTTGGTTATGACAGAATGGGCTGTGGATATGGGCAAGGATAACCGAGTATTTTCAGATGGTTCAGGAATGGAAGGCGAAAGATGGGGTATGCCTAAGTCAGACCTCTACCATGATGGTGGATTGACTACTGAAATGGCTCCTGCTATTCGTGATGGTGCAGGTCAGCGTCTTAATGCGGCTCAACGCAGGAAGTATAATCGTCTGCGCCGTCAGCATCAGCGAACTCGTATCCGAGATTCTAAAGAGCGAAATTTGGTAACTGCATTGAATGAATTAGACCGTTTAGGTTCTCAAATGTCCTTACCTCGTCCAGTTCGGGAAAATGCAGCAAGGATTTACAAGCGAGCAGTAGAGAGAAAGTTGGTTCGTGGTCGTTCCATTGAAGGTGTTGTGGCTGCGTGTATTCATGCCGCTTGCCGTCTTAATCAAATGAGTAGGACTTTGGACGAAATCGGACAACATTCTCGCACAGGTAGAAAAGAGATTGGTCGCACTTACAAAAGAGTGATGAAGGACTTGGGTATTCGTATCTTACCTACACCACCAACTGAATATGTGCCTCGCTTTAGTTCTCAACTACAATTGGATGCCCAAACAGAATCTTTGGCTTCTCGCATACTTGGATATGAACAAGTGGCTGCGTTAGGAACTGGTCGTGGGCCAACAGGTTTGGCCGCAGCAGCAGTATATTTAGCCACAAGAATTAAGGGCATTACTCGGACTCAAAGAGATGTAGCCATGGCTGCGGGTGTTACCGAAGTTACCATTCGTAATCGCTACAAAGAGATTTGTAATATCTTGAGTTTGGATGCAGATAGTCCTAAAGAACCGTGAGGGCTTCTCATGAAGCGTGACACTTCCCTCCTTATTATTGATTATGGGGAGAATTACTGGAAATTCCATTCTACCACTGCAAGGTATCACTTAGTTCACCGAAATAGTATGGAATACATAGTAGGACCGACAGGGATAGATACACTAAGAAGGGTTCAGCCCGTGCATAGCGAGTCGTCAGCCACTAATTTAGAGGCCATAAAAGAAATAGCAGCGTCTTTATTCCAACACGATAGTCGTTATTTTGACTCTACGGGGAGTATATTCATATTTAGGGTTGAAGAAAACACTATTGAACCGTGGTCGCCAGCCAACATTGAATAGATTCAAATAGGTCATAACCTACAAGACCATTATGTTCTGGGAAGGTATAGGGTATGCCGTCCTGAGCGGAATCATCGTATATTTGTGGTTCAAGGTAAAAGAATACCTAAAGGCTATTCATGAGGCTGATATTAAAATTGTGGAACTGACAATGGCGCAGACTTCTGACACAATGGAAGCAGCATTAGAGGATTATCGGGGTGAAGTAAGCAACTTAAGGCAACAAATGAGGTGTTTAGAGGATGAAAAAAGCATCCTACAAGACGATTTCCTCCTAATGACTTCTGAAATGAAGAAACAAAAGGGTAGAGCGGCATCCGCACATACGCAGCGTGGTTTGTTGCTGGAAAAATGGTGTCCTTTCTTGGAACATGAAGAGATAGACCCAGATTGGGATGCAAAAGACTGGAGTTTTTTGGGGCAGCCGATTGATTACATCGTGTTCAATTGGTTCAACGATAAAGAAGAAAATGCAGAAAAGGGAAACGTCATCATGTTGGATGTCAAATCAGGGGCATCGCAACTTTCTACAAAACAAAGACGGATTAGAGATTTGATTAAGGCTGGAAAAGTGGAATGGAAGGAAATAAGGTTGGATTAAAGTGAGGGAAATTAAATTACCAATAAGTCTGGAACAACTTCTGGCTGCCAAGAAGCAGCAGGAAGAATTTGACGCTCAAAAAACTTACAACAAATTCAAATGTAAGACAAACTACATTGGATTACTGGGAGAAATGGTCCTGAACGACTACCTGAAAGAAAACGATATTGATTTTGAATGGGTAAAGTTCAACAAACAAGGGTGGAATGACCCTGACTTTATTATTGGAGGAAAAACAATTGACTTGAAGACGACATTTAGCGATGTAATGTGGATTCAAGAAGAAAAGTTTGATATTTATCTTTACGCTCAAATCAACAAGAGCCAAAATGAACTGACACTCAAAGGTTGGTTACCTAAAGAAGAAATCACTAAAAGCAAAGAAAGTGGGATAAATTGTAAAAAAGTCACCAGAGGACAACGACATGATTGGATATTTGACCCATTAGATATGTATGATATTGAATGGCTATCGTTTGTGAGGGATTAAAATGTATGATGTTTGTATCCTACTCTTTCTCTTTGGCCTCATTCTTGGAGATTATGGCGAAGAATGGGACTACTGACAAGGAAACCCACTCCTACCAAACCTAAAGCCCCTACTGTGAAAATCGCTTTCCGATATTTATCAGGCATAAAATCTTCATCTACTGGTTTAGGGTGATAATACGACATTAAACCTCCAATAGTTAGAAGCCCTGCCAACACAGGTAATGATGCTCTTTTCCCATCTAATAATTTATCAACCACATAAAATCCCGCCGTGCCACTTATGGTATCACCAATTATATTTACATAGGAATCTCCTTCGTATTTCTTCCAACCTAATTTCTGCCATTCTACAACACCAATGGTATTTTCCCAGACTTCAAATAAAGAATGTAAAATAAAATATTGCCACACATTAAAAAGCCCAAAACCTCCTACCACTGCACCAATCATAAAGTGCTGCTTAGACCATTTATCAAACAAGGACTGGTCTTCTATCAATTATCTCACCTAATAATACTGCCCAAATTCTTTTTCCGACCAAGTTTTTGAGTTTAATTCTATCTTCACAACTACTACTTGATTGATATAACGACTTACGCCCTCTGGTTTAATCCCCCATTTTTTCACATAATAAGCCTTCGTCATCGGGCCGAACAATGGTTTAGGCTTTGACCGTCCATCTTTTTTATACATCAAAGGCCCGGTGTTCTTAATCTTCAAACTTTTTACATCTGCTTCTATTGTAGGTGTGGTGGTAACTTTATTCCAATCGTTATTCCTTCCCCAGACCACACTTTTAGCATATTCATTAGCCGAATACTCATCAGCAAAGAACCTCCACCACCGAAATTGAGTTATTTTTGCGCCTTTAGATAAATCTGGCCCTGTTTCAAACTCATAAGGTTCGGGGTTAACACCGCCTACGATACCTGCGCCTACTGCATAAAAAGAGGTTGTAGGACCTGCGCCTAAATGGAGCCAATTGATAGGTGTAGGCAAACTCATACAATATGTTCATACTTTTTGCTACTTAAGTTCTTCAACTTAGATAAAATGCTATCTTCCAGACAGCGTTCTAAATCTTCCGGGTAAATGGGAACATAATAGTAAGCATCCAGAAGGCGATAAATACTTTCTTTATATTTCATTCTGGCTTTGTATTTTGGTAATCTACTTTCTACCCATCTGGCACGATTAGTAGTTCTCAACAAACCCCAATATTCAATAATGACTGGTTTATCTAAACCGTTTTGTGGTAATATCAACCAATCTGCCTTGAAATTTCCTTTGGGTGTAGGAACTTCCGGTTCGTATATGGTTTGATAACCTGCCTCATGCAGCAAATCATCTATGGTGCGTTCCGACCATGATGCTACTTTGTGTCCTGATTTGCATTTGCATTTGCTTTGACCCAATCTTAGGCCCCCAAATAACACGCTGACGCTTCATCAATGTCTTGCGTATTATTTAAGCAATTTTGGGCTTGGGTAGTATAATGTTTTAACCAGTAGTGAAACATCTCTTCATCTTGGTCTATCACAGTGTCAAAAATAAAGTAATTATTACTTGCTCTGACCCATATTTCTCCAATCCAATGTTGTTGCTCTTTATCATAGTTTATTTCATTCCATATTTGCGCTTGCGCTATCATGGGCGATACCTCCGCCAACATATACTTGTTTTCTTGACTATGTAAAGTTTCATACTCTTTCCTAAAAGGGTTACCGAAAGCCTAAATAGTTAAAATTACAAACCATAGTAATAGATTATCTTTCCTGTATCCGTAAATTATGAAGAAAAGTGCATAGTTAAATAGGTCATCTAACTATCAATATCTACAACCCCAGAATGGGAGATATGGAGAATGATAACATGGTAAAAATAGATGTAAATTGTGAAGATGGATATGACGCAAAGGTTTATGAGAAGGGTGATACCCTCCGTTACTACCTGCGTGGTCCTGATGCTGTAAGCAACCCTCGTGGCGAAATTGGAATGATTGACCTGCGTGGACGTTTTGCTGGCAAGTTTAAGGCCGCAGACAACCTACCGAGTGGAGTTGGTTTCGGCTTTGTAAGTGAAGAAAAGGCTATGGTGACGCTAACCACACCTGATGGAAAGAATCTTTTCATTGGTCGTAAGGCAGCACCTATGGATACACAGTCCCGTATTGTGTATGGTATGGGATGCAACCATGCGGTGAATTATCTGATACAGGAAGGTCGTAGTGCTACTATGAACCAAACTGACTTCATCTCCGCAGTATTGAACTACGCTGACGAATTTATTGAGGCATACACCACTCATTTGGAGGAGTAATCTCATGGCGTGGTTGATTCACGCAGATGGTAGCACTGAAAGTGTGCTGATTCCTGATGAAGATGGATTATCCGTTATGCAAGAATGTGTCCAAGGATACATTGAAGTGATTCCTTGTGCTATTGAGCGAGAGGTGAAGTATCACTATTGCGTAGTGAATGAAGAAGGCATTATGATGAACCTCAATCCTAACATGGTGGCGAGTAAAATCATGGATAGACCTATCGTGGGTCCAGCCCTCTTTTTAGAAGAGGGTGAATTATCATGAGCCATCCCCTACCCTTATTTCCGAAGAATCGGACTTATTGGGTATTGGTGTATAATCAGGCTGGTAAGTCGGCAGTTCATCCCAACTTGTTTCATACAATGGATGAGGCTAAGGATAAGGCGGAAACTACTGCCCGTATCCTGACTTATGAGATTTTTCCAGTCCAATTGAACCATTTCTTTCCACCACACAAGCCATTGTGGTTTTAGCGAACATTGAAATACAAAGAACAAGCCATACTAAGTATGGCGGTCACATCCCAAGTTACAATGTCTGATGGAAAACTGTTCATCATGGAAGATTTTGGTAACAAAGGAGAATTTCTCAAGATAAGCATTTCAGACACCAGTGGAGCAACAGTCGTATTAGGCAACATACTCAAGACTGACCTCAAGCGAGTTGCTAAAAGCCTATGAGGTTGTTAAAATGATTGAAAATATGTTAGAAAAGGTGTCGTCAAGTCATGAGTTCTCAATAGAAAATGATTTATTGCAGAATGAGAATAAGCCTATGAGCCTGTATGATGCTCACAGCATTGAACCTGCTTTGGCTCTTCGTTGGCGATTTAGAATCTGTAAAATATCTGGAAGAACGTTTGACATTACAAAAGAAGGATTATTTTATACTTGTGGAGAATATGTGGTGGTATAATGGAAAAAATTAAGAGAGTTAAGTTATCATTGAACTCGGAAGCCGAAGTGGTAGTAAATGCAGATATTGAAATGAAGGACGAACACGATGTTGATGATATTTATTTCATTATGTTTAATATCTTACACAATCCATTAAGGTTCGTGGTTGCTACCGTAGGGGATTTTTCTGGTATTCTCCAAAAACAAGGACATAGTGAAGCCCAGATTCAAAAATGGTTAGCCACCGACCCACAAGTGTTTATGGAAAAGGTAATTGGTAATCAACAAGTTCTCTTTGAATCGGCAGAAGAAAAGGTGCGAGTTATTCTGGATAGTAAAGACAATGCGATGATGGCACGAGCCGTAGTTGCATCTATGATTAACAACGGATTCTACTGGCAGCACTCTCACTACAAAATAAACGGGACTACTCATGAACCTAAAATACAAAAAGTTCCTACGATTGAACTACTCCCTGATTTGAATCAAATGTTAGAAATCATCAAGATTTGGGACACTTTTGATTTGAAAGAGTTTTTGATGTCGCAAGGAGCGTCTGCGGAACAAGTTGATGCTCTCCTTAATTCTTAAGGTGGTGTCTTGATGGAAAATAGTGCTTTAATCAGAGATGGAACAAAAGTAATGTGCGAATGTTGTAAAGTGGAATACTTATGGGATAATGCTAACCCAAATAAATGCACTAAAGCAGTATGGGTATGGGGCGCAATGGAATGGAGATGTAATAATGAGTGAAGAAGAAACTGTATCGGAACCAGAAAATGTATCTTTAGAAGAGGCGATTGCTGGATTTGGTGATAATCCTCCTGATGGATTCGTTTTTAGTATGCTTTTTTGGAATCGTGAACCGAATGATAAGAAACATCCTATCCATGTATTCTTAGAGATGCTGAAGATGAACTTTAATCTCCATCTATCCAAAAGAGATGTAGTCCTAAGAAACCTACATTTTTATCAAATTGATATGTTCTGGTATGGAGAGGTCAAGTATATGCAAGAAATTATGGAAGATATGGATAAAATTATTCATGAAAACATGAAGTCCATGAACCTACAACCTGAAATGAATGTAGGATTCTGTATGAAGCCTATTGAAGAGGCGGAAGTCGTTGAGAACCCTGATGACGACCTCTTCTGATAAAGAGTTAAATAGGTCATCGGCTAATGAAGCCTTACGAACCCCAAAATGGGAGATACATTGAGGATGAAAAAGATGAATCCAAATTACATAAAAGCAGCAATAAGAAGCATGGAAAAAAGACCCTTCCGAGTATCGCTCGGTGGATTGAACCCAACAGGTGCAGGAGTCACCCGCACTAATCATTGGGGAGAAGAAGAATACATCGGAAAGTGTCACCGACAAAACTGGTATAGTAAAACTGGTGTAGCACGAACTAATCCTCCTGATGACCGCTCATTTATGATTTTTGAAACGGGACACGCTATGGAGAATGCTTTGACCGACCATTTCAAGCGTCAAGGTCTATTGATTGATAGCAATATCAAAATCAAGCAAGATATTACTGAATTAACTGGTTTTGGTGGGGATGTCCCTGTCTTTATTTCAGGTGAAGTGGACCAGATTCTACGCAAAGCAGATTTAGACGAGGATGGAAACGTTCTATCAGTATCAAGGACTGAAGGCGTGATTGTAGATAGTAAAACAATTCGTGGCTATGGTGCAAGAGAGGCTATGGGCAATAAAGAATTCCGAAATGGAAAGCCCAAGCATGGATATGTTATGCAAATGGCTGTCTATCTGGCTATTCGGAAACCCTATGAAGATTATTACGGTATCACCATAGACCATGCAGAATTACATTATATGGCAGTTGATTCAGGACTCACCAAAGTTTTCAAGATTAGATTAGAAGATGGATATTCAGGTCGGGTGATTGTCACGGACTTAGATGATAACCCAATTGTTTCCGACCAAGTTTTCTGCATGGAAAAAGAGGCTGCTACTAACGAACCGTATGCTTCAGTGGGCGACTTTACAGTAGAGGACATTATTCGCAATTATGTAGAAATGCAATTAGAATTGGAATCGGATGAACCTCCAGCCCGAACTTACAACCTTCGTCATTCAGATGAAGTGTTGGAACAAATGTGGGCCAGAGGGCAGATTGCCAAGTCAAATTGGCCTAAAATCAATCGTGACCCAATGGCAGGGGCGCATCAAGTGAATGGAAGCGGTAATTGGGAATGTGCATATTGTGATTTCCGAGATGAGTGTTATCCATTTGGGACTTTAACGGAAGAAGTTGAAGGCGAAAGGATGACGGCAGAAGAAGCCATGAAGAAATTAGGCTTTGAATCAAGCGATTAAGCCAATTCTGCAAGCACCTTCTTTACCACATAGTCCATTTTTGGCTGGATATGGTTAGCCCAACAATAGGTGCAGAATCCGTATCTTCTACTTGTGGTAACGGGCCTTGAACCTTCAGTCCATCTCGTGATAGGCACAGCCCTAAGAACCTTGGGGTCGTATGAACGGCCTCGGACATCCCAACATTCTTGTCGCAATTGTTCCCATTGGAAGTTAGTTAAACCATCGGGAAAGTCCCCAATACACTGATTCATCTCTCTGATGAATTCTTGTTCATCCTTGTAAGAACTACCACACATTTTACAATCTCCTGAAGACAAAGAAAATCGGTCCTTATCGAAGTTTCCTTTCCCTAAGACAATATCTAACAGCGTATAGCGGTAGCCATCTCTCATTTTCTCCAAACGATTAGGAATCCAATTCTGACTCCTGTTAGGATGACTACGCATTTTTATTTCTTCCTCTGACATCTGACCTTTCCAAAAAAAGTTGCTTTCTAAGTTGCGAAAATAGATAGCGTTTTTGCGGATATATTCTGATAATCCATCCGTCCAGTTAATGAATCCTAAAAATAATAATCCTTGATTAGATAATTTCATTTACTCATCACCCTCCATCTTGGTCGTTCTTTCTTTCTGAATCCTTTCATCAGTTCATATCGTTGCCCCAAATCATAATCTCTTCGCCAAGAGTAAAAATCTACCCAGTTAATCACATTTAGTTGGGATAATGCGGCTCTCATACTTTTATCTAACATGGCTACACTTCCAAAATAGATGCCACTTGTTTCGCAAATTTATGGTCTGATGGATAATGAAGGCCAGCCTTAATACGGGATTGTCCTATCCTCTCTGCAATCCAATAGAAATAAAAAGAATGAAATGGATGTTCCTTACTCAAATACTTGGCTAATAAAAATGATTGAGTGCTATGTCCTGCTGGATAAGCAGGGGTATTAGCCGTAGTAGATTTTTCAGGACTAATGTTAGAATTAACTTGATGTGGCCGAGGTCGGTTGTAATAATCTTTCAAACTTTTAATCGGACTATAAGATTCTAATACGATAGATTCTAACTTTTTGAAATCGTAATCTAAGTTATGTCTGTCCAGATACTCCACAAATGGAGTAATGGGTGACTCATCACTGGCTAAAAAGTATTCAGAATCAGGATTTTTCATCTTTTTCAGAACCTTTTCGGATTCTGCGATGTTATCTGGATACCGATTTGCGTTCATAGGTAGGTCTGGATAATAACCCTTCACTAATAATCCTCCATCACACGCCCTACAATTACAGTAATATCATCAGGCTTTCCGCCTAATTGGGTCACATCAAACGCTTCACTTATTCCTTGTTCATAAGACCTTTGTGCAAACGGCGACCAGTATTGATTGGAAACAGAATAATCATAAGCAACTTGACTCAATTCATCTGCCATTTTTTGTGATAGGGCTTCAGGAAACTCACTACTTATTGGATAACTGTTGATAATAGACAATATTTTACTACGATACAAGTTATTGAAAAGGCCATCGGAAGCAATAATAATAGTATCTCCCGGCATCAAGCCAATTTGGTATTTCCACGCATCGTTGATAGACTCATTACCAGAGCCAAGTTGATATGGGACATTAAAAAGGTGTTCTTGCTCGTTAGATTGATAAACTACTCGCCCATTTCTTTGAACTAAAATACAACTATCGCCTAATTGGGCCACATACAAAGTATTATCAAACATTTGGGCTACACAAAATGTAGAAGAGCCGTAATTACTTTTATCTCTCCACTTATCAAAAGCACCTTCCAATGCCTCTACGGGATTCATACCTTGTTCTAAACGATGTTTGGTGGCTGCCATCAAAGAACGAGCAAACCTTCCTGATTGAATACCTTTGTTCCTCCAAGAACCTACTCCATCGGCTACACCAGCAGATTGACTCTCAAAACTAATGAACCATCCATCATCTCCACCATCTCGTTTCTTATCTAAACGAGGGATGTTTCGGGCCGCCCAAGAGATTTCCATATAGTTGTTATCTGCGGTCTGCTATATGAAATTATGGTTAAATAGGTAATGGTGCATAGTAAATATATGTTCGTTAGCGTAGAAGTCAGAGGGGACACTATGCCCTATCGTGATGTCTTAGGTGGAACTTACGACCTAAGATGGAATAAGAAAAGGCGATGTTATACTGGAACTATGAAGATTGATGGTCTAAAAATTGAAAATCTAACTAAGTTTTGCCAAATTATGGAATTAAAAATGGCGGTAGATGGAGTCTTAGTAACTTCTGATGTGGAGGAGGAAGAGGAACAGATTTTAGAAGCCGTAGAGTTTGATGACTCGCAGTTAGGTAAATTAGGTAGTCAAGAAATTGGTGAGCCAATAGCAACGGGGTTCAAAAAAGTCGTCATTAAAAGAGATACCGATATACCATGGGACAGCACCGAGTTCTTTACTGGGACTCGTTTTAACGAACCTCGTCCCGAACAAGCCCAAGTGGTGCCGATAGCAACGGATTTAATCAAGGATGGATACAAGAACATTATTGTGGAATGTCCTACTGGTTCAGGTAAATCAGCCATGGCTATGATTTTACCTAAGATATTCAATGCTGAATCTTATGTAGTGACTCATCTTAAGGGGCTACAAGAACAATACATGAAAGAGATGCCTTTTATGAGAAGCGTTATGGGTAAGGGCAATTATGAATGTAATTTGGATGTGGAGGCAGGATGTATCAATAAAACAAGAGCGCAGGAGGCCGTAGATAGAGCCGTCATCGGCGGTTTCACTTGGCAAACCAACGGCTGCACCGCAAATATGGCTCCTTGTAGCCTCATCAGAGGATTTGAATGTCCTTATCGTAATCCTCGTAAAGAAAATGGTTATGATTGGAATACTGACCCAAAATCTTTGTGTGAATACTTTGAGTCCTTGACTAATGCTCAAAATGCCCGATACTTTATTTCTAACATGAGTTATTTGATGGCGATGAATCGTTCCTCGTCCATGCTAAAACAAAGAGATTTCTTAGTGGTTGATGAGGCTCATCAATTAGCGTCAGCGATGACCAGTTTTTACTCCTTAGATTTTTCGGTTAAGTTAATTGAAAGGTTATTACAACTACCATCACACCAGCAAGTGGTAGAGGCAGCCGAAAAGGATAGAGAAATAATGCAAAAAGACCGAACTAAAAAGTTGGAATCATGGACACCAACCAATAGTGGATGGGGTTTTCCTAAAGTTCCTTCCGTGCAAGTTAAATCTACTGATGAGTTCCGTAGAAAAGGGGCAGTTGTATTAGGTGCATATTTTGATGCACTTATCAATATGGTGTCACGGAAAATAAGGAAAAACGATTATGAAGAAGATGAACTAAAGTATATCTATAACACGCTGGAAAGAATCAAGAGTGTTAATGAAATGCTATCTTCTGATTGGAAAAACTGTTTGTGGCAAGCAAATGACGATGATGCACCAGAATATATTTCCTTTAAGCCTCTGGACATCAGAAATTATTCAGAAGAACTATTGTTGAATACAGGAAAGGTCAGAGTTTTTCTTTCAGGAACTATTGGCGACATCAATATCTTTTGTGATGAACTGGGGCTAAAGAAAGAAGAAACAGCGTTCTTACAAATTGATTATTCCAGTTTCCCGCTATCTAACCGACCCATTTACACCAGCAAAGTAGGTGGAAAGATGTCTTATTCGGCTAAATCATCAGAAGAAATGATGAAAACTGCTGAAGCCATCGTAGATATTATGAATCTCTATCCCAGAAAAAAGGGTCTGATATTACCTTATACGGATAGTTTAGAGAAACAATTGGTAGAGGCTATTGCCTATATCTCACCCGAAGCGGAACAAAGATTGGTGCAACACAATAAAAATGCTAAATCCCGAAATCAGGTCTTTACTGATTTTGACAACTCTGAAACTAACAATGTTTTAGTATCTACTTATGCAAATCAAGGATACGATGGAAAAAGTGTGGACTTTTGTATTATTGTAAAGGTTCCATTCCCTGCCATGGGCGATGTGAGGACGGCAATTAAAATGAAAGAGAATCCTTCATGGTATAAGTTACAGACAGCCAACCAACTAACCCAAATGTTAGGTCGGGTCGTCAGGTCAGCCGAAGATGTAGGACATAATTACATCATTGACCCTCAATTCTGGTTTCATTATAGTAAGGGTATTGGAAATGAACCGTTATCTAATTTTATCCCCGAATACATTAAGTCATCTATTAAAATCAATCGTAAATCCACGAATGGCGCAAACCAGTCCTCTTTATTGCGACAAAATGCTTAAGATACTCCAGAGATGATTCTTAAATAACTAAACAGCCTCTGTAATAATATGGCGAGTTTTCTGCAACGCTGGGAGCGTGAAAAGAAGCGGATAGAGAAATCCAAGGGATGGCTTACTTACCAATGGGAAGATTTACAGGTTTTACACCCTACTAAATTAGATTTTTTACAAAAAAGATTGCTGAACATTCGTAGGTTCAAAAATGATGAAGGAATAGATTTGGGAAGGAACTATGGAAAGGGGTCCCGAAGAAAGTGGATTGGATTTAGGGAAAGATTGAAACCGTTTTACATTTACAAAAATAAACTACTCCTTTATTGGAAACCTAATTGGCAGTATAAAAGCAAAGGGAATTGGAATATAGTAGTGTATGATAAGATTAATTCTTATCCATCTAAAAGAGAGCGGGCGACAGCAGCGATAGAGGCAGGAGTTGGTGGGCCAGAAGATAGGCAGGTTCTCACCAGACTGGATGGTAGCAATTACCGGTGGGGGAGGTTTGGTGAAGCGGGGGAACACACTCCAAACTATGTTGATTTGGAACAAGACAAACTTTACAGTGGCGGAAGCGTGAGAAATGAAGGAGGTAGTAGTCAATTGCACCGACAACAATGGAATGATGATGGAGAACTTAATACCCTCAAAGACGCAAAAATATATGGTGAAAATATTTACAAATTAGCCAGTATTAATACTTCTTATTTCCGTTGGTTAGTAGATGAGAATGAATCTCCGCCTGAAGATTGGGACTCACTTAAGGACGGCAATTTTTATGATTACTTCCCTTTTACTATGTTAGAAGATTGGCAAAACATCATTGTGCGCCCTCAATCTGCCTTTATCATCAACTGGACCAACTTCTCACCGAACATTTAATTCATTCTTAAATAGGTCCTCGGCCTATCTAAAAGCATGAGCGAGTTTTGGGTCGGTATAGCGATTAGCGGTAAAATGGGGTCTGGAAAAACCACCTTAGCAGATGAGATAGTAAAGCAAGTTGAAGAGTCCCATCCCGATGCAGCCGAGAAGGTTTCATTGGCTGCTCCTGTAAAAGAAGTGGCCTACAATTATTTTTTGATGCCTGAAACGGTAAAAGACCGAAAGTTGCTTCAAAAGATTGGGCAAAACTTCCGACATATCAAGGAAGATGTATGGGTAGATTTAATGTTAAACAATGTAGCAGTATTGACTGACACCACTGCTGTTGATGTAGTAATTTGTGATGATATGAGATTCACCAACGAATTGAACTGTCTTAAAAAAGATGGCTGGTTCATTATACGACTTACCGTAGATGAAGAGGAACAAAAACGCAGATTAGAAAGTGCTTATGGGGACTCATGGACATCCCATTGGGAAAACCGTAATGAGATTTCAGAAACGGATTTGGATGGTAATGAGGATTTTAACATGACTCTTCATAACCTTCCCTTGGAAGATGTTCCTTTTACTGCCAGCGAAATATTGGAAACTATTGGCGATTGGATTAGACGACCACAACCTTAAATAACAGGGATGACCTATGAAATATATGCTGCCTGAACTTGGAACGCTGGTCGGATACGGCGAGTCAGGGTTCGTTTTTGAAGTAGAGGACGACCCTACTAAGGTAGTTAAGATTGTTCAGATTCGCCCTTTTGTTGATGGAATGGTATTACCTTACCGAAACACTTTTTCTGATTTGAGAACTATGCGTTCTCGTAAAGTAGCGACTAATGAACTTCAAGCCAACTTGATGGCTCGTTTGGTTGGTAAGCCTCTTAATCCACATCTGCCTACTATCTATGACTTTGGTTATGGCGGTGTCAATGAAGAAATGCGTGATAACTTCCGTGATTCCTACTATGATTATGGATGGGATAAAAACGACCTAATTTCTGCGCTCAAAGAGTTTTCATCAGGAAACCGTGTAGCGTGGTGGGTCATGGAGCGAATACCTAACACGATTTACAATGATTGGGGCGGTATGATGAAATACAAGAATCGGGCTGGTTGGAATCCTCATATTTACTCTGAAAGAGTTCCAGAAGAGCAAAAAGCCTACCGTAGTCTGACCGAAGATTTATTCCAATATGCAAATGTAGTCATTAGGGATGTAGCAAACGTGGCTAATATGGGATATAGAGAGGATGGGACTCCTGTTTGGTTTGACCCTATCGTATCCACATGGCCTATCTCACCATCTATGAAAAACTCGCAAGATACTCTCAAAAGAGAACAATATGATTTATTCGTAGCAGCATTTGATGAGCCACAGATTTCTCGCTACGGCAGAGCAATCTCTAATAATGACTACTTTTCTTACCGACATGATGTTGGTGCGATGATGGCGGAGGGAGAAATATGAAATGGCAGGACTTTTATTTTAATTGGTTACAACAAATTGGATTCTACCAATGGTTTAATGCGACCTTAAATGGAAACAAAAATGATATTGCAGTGGGCAGTGCTTCAAACATAGGTTCAGTTGGATTCCAAAAGAATGATGCCGAACCCAATGTCCCTGAATATCAACATCCTGCTCAAGAACTAATTGAAACTGCATTACAAAATACTGATGTTTTGCCAGCACAGAATAATGGACCCCTGCGAAGAATGAGAAACCGTGGACAATCCTATACAAATAATGCTATGGCTTATCTTAGAGGGTCGGAATTCGGTGAGGGGCAAAAAAATACATTGAGATATTGGGGTGTGCAGCCTCAAGGTGTAGGTTTTGACAGTCAATCCAACGTTTATCGTGGATATTCTTACTATACCGAGGCTATGAAACAAAAAGTAGTGCTAAGGACTCAAAGAGGTGGAGTCATCAAAAAGGATAAAGATTGGTTAGTAGATAAAGATGGAAGGACTTACCCTACTACCCGAAGGCCCAGTAATGCCCAAATGGTGACTGTGCAACATCCTGATTATCAAAAATGGGCCGATGTCGGCAATGTTATGCAAATTAACTGGGGTGCGATGAATGGATTTAATGCTATTACTTACGACCCGACCAGAGATTATGAGCCAACAGTAGTATTCAATGAATCTGGAACTCTGACATATTCTGGAACTCAAGATGATGCGGGAGATTGGACAATCACCAATTCGGATGAATACGATGCTACATTAGTCCAGTATATCAAGAGTGGTGAGGATATTCACATCCGAACCAAAGCATTTGACGAAACTTATTACGCTCATGATAAGGTCATGTATGATGCGACCAAACAAATAGCAGAAATTCTAATCCGTGAAAAACCTAACATAACGGTAGCCACAGCAGAAGTCATCCAGTATATTCTATCTCCACAGTATTTAACCAATTGGTTTGGTTATGAATCAACCAATGGAAACTTTACACTACCATTTACAGAAACATTTGTTGAAAAAATGGCGACATTCCCTCTGTCCCAACAGGCAATCTTAGAAATAATTCAACTTAACTCATTGATTGATGATGGTTCAACTGATGTCAGAGGGTTTTTGAATTTCCCGATGAGTCCTTTGCTTTTTACTCTCCCTGTGATGCAACAAAACTCAGAAGCGTCCCAAGTAACGATGGGAGGGCGAACATTTACTATTCAACAAGGGCCAACTCAAAAAATGACTCCTGCTTTACGGAGAAATTCTTGGAACAATCCCGTGGCAGGAGGGCTACAATCATTTATGGGTCAAATGTATGAGGAAAATTGTGTATTACTTAGGGAAATGTGGGAAAGTTTTGAGTTATGCGATGAAGAATTATTGACATGGCTCACATCACACTTTGATTCCCCCTCTTGGAGAGGAGAATATGCTGAAAAATATGAACCTTTATTTTGCTTACCCTCATGGGCTAATCCTAATTATGCAGCAGCCATAGGCCGACAAGTTACTAACGATGAAACTAATTGGCAAGCCCCAAATAATTCATTAGATTGGCTACCAAGAGATATTGCATTTGTGGTAAATGAAAATATGCCCCGTTATTTGTATGAAATACCATTAAGTGAATGGATGCAAAATTATGGCGGAGAGGGGCCACAAACACAAGATTTGAAATATTGGGAAATAGATTCTACTTTCTTGCATATTAATTCTAAAAAACAACGAGGTAGGACAGACCCTACCATTACAGACTTACACATCATCCAATTAAAACCTCTTCCTTCAGGCAGAGCCGCAGATGGTTCCATAATTATGGATAGAGGTTTGAAAAACAACATAGGTATATCAGAACTCACGGCTACTGCTGATGATTTACAAGGAAGAATTGATGCCGACTCATTACCTCAAGCCATTTACACTTTCTGGGATAGGTCACATTCATGGCCTCTGGAAGTTCCAATCCCTAATGGAACGGATAATATGGGTAATAATAGAGGTCAAAAAAGCAAACAAGTCGCTCCACTACACAGTATGCTTAGTGCAATGGATGAAACTGATACATGGTGGAATGACTTCTTATCGCCCACTACTGGTATTTTGTCTATGAACTCAAATGATGAAAACCCTCTGATGTGGCCGGGATGGAGATTAGGATGGAACTACTGTTATATGGAAAATATTATCTGGAGAAATCGGCTTTCCAGTTCTCCCTCGGAATGGACTAATGACTTAACTTTAGAGAGTTTCTGTGAAAAGGTCTTCCCTTCAACAAATATGGTGGTAAAGTATTTTCCGAAAATAGAAGGTGGTGGGGCTGCTTACACGACAGAGGATGGGACGGTATGGGCCGATATGAGTTTAGACCAACAAGCAGAAACAATAGTCCGTCAGAGTGATGAAGGTAACATACCTTTTTCATCCCCTACTCTTACCTATACCAACAATCTATCAAGACAAGGACCTAAGAGCATTGACCCTACATTCGTTTCAGCCGTATTACATTCACGAAAATTACCTCGTCTGAATCTGGCAGCAAATGTGAGCCAGATGAATTGGAACATAGTTCCTGTTAATAGAGCATCTCACGCCATTACTAACCGAAACTATATGGCATACGGTGGCCTACAAGGGAGAGAGGCAAGAAGGAGTGAGATGAATGATTATCAAGAGTCAAATTGGGGTGTCACTTATTATCCTGTTACCCCTTGGGCTTCAGTGCGAGGAAGGCAGATTCAAGACGGAGAGTATGAATTCACTAACAAAGGCAACATGGAAATAGGATTAGGCAACCAAGTGGTGCTAATGGAAGATGATGCCACTAATATCGCTGTTTTACCTAACATCAAGGCTATGAGTTCTGTTGGGAATTCAGAGGAGTGGGCTATTGAGATGCAAAACACAGGATATAATCGTGCAAGTTGGGGTTGGGATGGAAGCCTTATTTCATTCTTGTATAGTGCTAACGGCGGAACCGTTCCTGAAATAGATTTCAATACGGCTAAAAAAGTTATCCTTAGTGATTTACCAACTGATATTTACCAGATGGAAACTTACACTAATTTATCTTCCCGTAATATTGATTACACAGCCCCAAGTGGAAATCCATGGCGTAGAGGTAAGATTCCAATGATTAACTGGGCCGCTATTCTAAGTCCTAAATTGCTCACCATGCTAACTTCCGAGGACTAAGTATGAAAAAATGGTTCTTTTTTGGGAAAGAGATTGAATCACATATTCATGATGAAATCTACATTCAATTCATGGCAAATGTATTTTCTGCCTTAGTAACTGCTGGGATGATTGGTGCTTACCACATCATGTTCCATCTTTAACGTCTATCATTCTTCAACGCTTGTTTGAGGCCGGGAATATTCCAAAAATTCTTCACATCTCCCATCATGGCTTCAATCTTGGCACCGCTACTGGGTGCGCCTAATTTAGAATCTGCACCAATTTTTTGCCCTCCTCTACCCGGATTAACATTAGAATGATGCGCTTTTACTATATCCTCTATTCCAACCTTCGGTGCCAAATCAGGATGCTGCACGGAAAAAGCCTTTTGTTTCTCCTTCTCGGCTGCTATCGCCGCTAAGATTTCATCTGCACTTGTCATTTTTGCCACCAATGGAAGCCTTCAGGTTCTTCAGGATTGCCATCTACTGTTTCTACATTAAAGGAATTAGATAAAGCATCATTTATTTGTTTGTTATACCTGATGACTCCATAAAGCACTGCTAACATTGCTGTGATTCCTCCTACGGTAACAAGATTTCTGCGAGAAAGCAAATCTCCTTCAGCATAATATGATTCAGCACCATATTCAGGACCTTCAATATCTACAATTCCCATCCACCCCATATCTCCCAAAACTTCTTGGAATGCGAACCAATCAACTCCTGCATCATTAGCCAATGTGCTACCTCCGTTCCCATCAGGGACAGAGTGGTTTTGCCCTGATTCCTTAGTTATAGCGTAAGGGTCGGCATTAGGTGATGCTCTTTTCATAGCCTCTACAATAGTTGCAGAATCGGGGAATACTAAAACTCTTACTCTATTATGTAAAACACGCTTTCCTGTATTATCATCTAATTGTTGATGCGGGAAAACAATGTATTGAACGATATATTCGTTGGTATCACGACACTTAATAAACTCATCTATTACATCCGTAGAACTAAAATACTGACGGCCAGTGTAAATCTTTCCGTCCTTGAGTGGGTGACCGTGAATGGTCCATTTTTTATTTCTTAGACCATTTACTAATGCATCTTCATTAGTTTTAGCGACTGGATTAACCTCAATACGAGATTCATCTCCATAAGTAACGTTTCCTAAATAGTATTGTCCATTTTCTTCATAAACATAACACATCCATTCACGCTCTTCATGCGTATTATCTGAATGCTTTTTCATATCTCTGATGGCATCATCAGAAAACATTTCCCATTCTTTCATCCATCCCATAGTATCACCGGTATCTAATTATGTCAAAATTCTCAAATGCTTTAACTCGTAAGGGTGCAGCAGTAGCCATTATTTGTTCAATAAGAGCAGTTCTACCAAAGCCTCCAATTTTTAATGAAGTTGGCTGACTACTTGAACCTTTGTTTGACTTAATGACTTCTACATCACCTAAAGTTTCCATGTATTCTTCCACCGATTCTAAATCTGATGAGATTTCTTGCCCATTAAGAACAATCTTTGGACACTGGACCCAACTAATACCGGGTGAGGCACCAGCAGATTTGATTTCTCCTGTTTTATTGTCTGCCCAAATAACATTTCTTTCAGTGGTGGATGTTTTGGTCCTGCGTTTTTCCAACCTTCCTGCTCGTTCCCTCTCCTTTCTTTCCATGTAGTCCACTTCGCCCTCTCGTTCTACATCAGTAGGGGATTTAGCACCAACCAATGGAATGACGTTAGAAGGTAGTAACCAAACATACCATGAATTATCCATTCTACGAGATTTATTGTCTGGATTGTAAAATTGTAATGTTCCGGGCATTTCTCCATCATATCGGACAAAACCAATAGAGCCAATACCAAATCCGGGTGGTGTATAGCCATTATTTATCATATCAGTAATAAATTCCTCTACATTGCGAGTAAAAGTGCCATCTTCTTTCTTCATAACACGAGGATACTCACCCTCAAAATTAGTAATACGGTAATCCCCATCTTGTAACTCTTCCAAAGCGTAAATATCTAAGTTATCTTTTCTGACGAACACATACCATGGATTCATATCTTCTGGGGCGTAATTGGACGCTATCTCTTCGCCCTCTTCGTTAATTTCAATATATTGAGGTGGTGGGGCTGCTGTGACTACTACTATGTCGTCTGGCAACAACATATCATTCCCTTCTGCATCCTTACCTGCATTCCAAGTGGCTAATGTAACCTTAGCCCCGACTCGCACTGGTGGTGATAACTGGGGTTGAGTAGAGCCTACGTTATTAATGACTTCTAAATACTGTTGCCCATACTCGGATGAGAAATATGTATCAATATATGCCGATACAGGCATAACCGCTTGGTAGCCTCTGCCGACACGATTAGAAATTGCTGATGCTGGCAACCCACAGGCTACTAAATCAATTTGACCGTTCAGGTTAATAATGGTAGCAATATCTCCTTCTTCTGGTTCAGGGCGACCTGCTACCTCTTCTACACCTTCAGTATATTCTTGGTATCCTTCTTCAAAACCATTGTTAAATGATTCGGCTAAATCTTGAGCCATACCAGTTTCAGAAAATGCTTCTTCACGACTTGGCTTGTAAAATCTTACTTCATAACTCATTTTAATCTACCTCCTTTACCAATAGGCTTACCTTGAGTTCTAATGGCTTCTTCATATATGTCCGGTGGTAAGTCACCCTCAAACATCAAACCATTTTCTAAAGCAAAAGATAACGCATTAGAACTATCTTCAAATATGTATATTTCTCCATCAGTTCCACGATACCAAGTCATAGAATCAGTATTCCAAACAGCAGCCATGCTTTCAGAGGCTCTATCTAACTCTCCTACGGCTTCTTGCACTCTATTTCGCAATTCTTCCATCTCCTCTGGGTCACCGCCCCAACTTCCTTCTACATTATCTATTGCAGTATTAGCCTCATTTTTAATATATTCTGCCGTAGCCATATCTTCTGCATTGGCAGGATTCGCCTGTTCCATAGCCTCTTCTGCAATTTCTGTGGCTCTTCGGGCCACATTTAACATATCTTCTTCTATGTCAGGATTCTCAACATTAGCAAACTCACCCGGCATCGTATCACGTTTCCGTGCTTCTGCCTCTTCCGCCAACTCTCCCAAGTTATTAAAATCTGGTATGTTTTCTAAGGCTTCTATGGCTGCACTCATATCTGCACCATTTTCAATAGCCTCATCTATGGCTTGTTCCGCCATAGTTTTTGCCTTAACAACGGCTTGACGGTCTTTGTTATCTCCTTCCACAGCCGCATTTCGGGCCTCTTGAGCAGAACGCACTGCATCATTAGCCCACATTTCCTTATCTGCTGGGTCTTCTTCTTCCATAGTCATATTTCTTGAAAACTCCGCTTGATTAGCAAGTTCTTGGGCTTCCGTTGTTCCTTCTCCTGCATTCAAACTATCTAATTGCCCGTTAGCATCATCTAACATCTGGGCCACCTGTGAATCGGATTCATCTAACATCTCTTCAGTTTCCCTTATGGCTGTTCTGGCTGCCTCTAATGCTTGATTACGATTAAACATATCATCTTCGCTGTCTGGGTTAGCGTTTGCATTGGCTCGTGCTGCATTTTCTATGGCTGATGTAGTAGCCCCTAAAGCCGACTCTAAATCTGAAGCATCTCTGGCTTGTCGGGAGGCTTCTTGAGCCGCCCTTCTTGCAGAGTCTGTTTCTCTGGACGCTCCTAAACGGGCTTCATTGGCTGCACCCTTCCCCGCTTCCAATCCTGCTTCTTTAGCCTTATCATTTCTGTAAGCATTACTTTCTGTTTCGGGAACATAAGGTGAAGTAGAACCTTCTCCATATCCTGTCGGAATGCCCATATCGTTAGCAATCTGGTTCTCTTCATTGATTCTCTCTAACATGGCACGAGCCTCTTCCTGCATTTGTTCCGTAGATGTTGAACTCACATCTTCATTAGCCCCTACGGAAACCCAACGGGCTTCAGGGCCGTCATCAGTAACGGAAGCAATATATCGCATATCTATGGTAAGTGAAGGTATATCCACACTCCACTCCATATATTGACCGCTAACCCCTTGCTCCAGCGAACTCATGGCTAAACCCATATTTTCGGCATCAGAAAATTCTAATCGCATCATAGAGGGCGTGGCTTGGAAACGGTTGTAGGAGTCCAATGTTAAACCCTCACGAGCCAAATAGGATGGTAAATCATCAAAAGTCATCACAAAAGTAGTATTATTTCCCTCTCTGTCCAAAATATACAAACAATGAACCCATGGTCCTTCTGGACGGTTAGACATATTTTCTAACTGCCCACTTTGTAAATTAATCCATAACCACACAGGTCCAGTAGGAATATCTAATTCAGGGTCGTAATTTTCATCAGGCAATTCTCCGCTAATGTCGGGCGTATTGGGTCCTACATCGGGTAATGGTGTATCCGAAGGTAATGGACCGGGGGATGATGGACTTGGACTTGGAGATGGAGGTGGGCTTTCTTTTTTACGCTTTAACTCATCAATTAATCTTTGTAAATCTTCATCAGATAATTCTTGGAATGGTCTATTCGGGTCAGATTCAATAGGCCCAACAGGTCCAATATCCATTGGTGGTGGGTCACCCATAAACTCACTCGCATCAGTAGGAGGGCTTAATGGTTCATCATCCTCATCAAAATCTATGCTTTCATCAAAAATGTCATCATATCCATCACTTTTTTCTGGGTCTTTATCCTCATCCATAAAGTCATCAGGGTCTTGAGTTATTTCTTTAGGGTCATTACACTCTTCGCAATCTTCTCCGCCCTCTCCTGAACCATCTTTACCTTCAGACGGCGGGGAAGTGGGGCTTGGTTGTGAGCCAGATTGTTCCGATTCCCTCATGGCCTGTTCCTGTTCTAATTGCTCCAATAAGGCTTCATCATCTCTTTGAGTGCTTCCAGAGGCCGAACCTGATTGATTAGATGGCGTAGGTTGTCCCTGTCCAGAACCAGAGGGTTCTTCATCCCCAGAACCTTCTCCACTTCCTTCTCCTTGGCCTTGTCCTTGACCTGCTGAATCTCCAGATTCACCCCCGTCCATAGAAGGGCCTTGATTTTGTCCAGAACCAGAAGGTTGTCCTTGTGATTTGCCATCTCCCTCTCCTTGTCCCTGACCTTGACCTTCGCCTTCACCTTGACCTTGTGATGGGCCTTCATTTTGTCCAGAGCCTGATGGAGAGCCTTGTTGCTCACCCTCTCCTTGTCCTTCTCCTTCACCTTGACTCTCTCCTTGTCCTTGACCTTGACCTTCCTTTCCTTCTCCTTGAGTCATGGAATCTATGGGTGCTGGGAACGGTTTAGGTCCTTGGTCTTCGCCTCCTCCTTCACCTTGTCCAGTATCAGCATCGCCTTCACCTTCGCCACCACCTCCACCTCCACGACCAGTGGTTCCTCCCCCACGAGTTCTAATGGGTTGGCCGGTAAGCATAGATTGACCTTGACCGCTTCCAACTAATACTTGATAATCTAAATCACGGTTAAGTTCCATAGTCGGAACGTAACTATATTCTAAGAACCCATCTCTCCCACCACCAATAATATATGGGGCGACACCCCAATCCTCGCTTGGTAGCACATACGCCGTTTCATAAAATGCTGTCGGTTCTAAGAACCCATCTCCTGCAACTTGGGAAATTTGTTCTAATGTAAGCATTCCAATTGTCCCCATCGCCACAGGACGAACCGTAGCACTCATATTGGGTCCTACAACGGTAGTCGTTAAAGTGCCTGTGGTGGTATCCACTGCGACTACAATATCACCATCAACGATAGGCATAGTATTCATTAGGCTCAACTGTTATTTAAGATTGTCTATCACTATATTATTACCCGTATACGTGAGATAGCACCTTATCTACTTGAACTTTGTGGTAAAAGCATTATCTTAAATAGGTCCTGTAACAACCAGATATTAGCCCCAACAAAGAGGGCGGAAAAATGGAGAATGATTAAAATGGCAAAGAATAATAACAATGATGTAGCAAGTTTCTTAGATGAACTGAAGGATATGACACCAGAACGCCCAGCAAGGCAACTGGTTAATTATGAAACATACAAACCTGAATACGATATGGTCCACAAGGGATATGTCCTTGAAGGATACACTGAAGGTATTGAGTCACCTCTTGGCTCTGTTTCTACTGCTGTCCGTATGGTTGCTCCCGGCAACGATGGAGAACCAGCAGAAGGTCGCAGAATCACAGTTTGGCTTTCATCCTATGAGCAGAATGACTTTCAACGCTTCCTAACACAGCAAGTTGATGCAGAAGAAGACCGTAGCCTTCCTGTAACTATTGACTTCCTGCGCCGATTGGAAACTTCACAGAAGACTGGTCGTGACTACAAGCAGTTCTTCGCTATCTACCGTGGCGATGCTGACCGTGATGCTCTACCAGATGTTCATGAGGACCAACTCAAGTCTGATGAAACACCAGCGTCAGAGTGAATCTAACCGATTCACTTTGGTCTTGATTGATGCTAAGTGCCGTAAGGCTATTCGCCCAAACCCCTGTGAGGTCCAACTGGACCGAGGGGCGGGTGGATGGACTTTTATAGGTAATCGCATAATTGGAGGTTGGAGGTATGCAGAGTGAGTGTTCCTGCGAAGATTTCACAGTTTGTGGACACTTGTGTTGAAGGCTATTCTGACCTTAACTTATCGGTTGAAAACATCTACACTTCCAAAATTGGAAATGAATGGTGTTATGGTAGCGGTATTTGTATCAAGATGGAAGATGGTCCGTTAGATAGACGCAATCCCAATAGTGAAGAAACAGGTCTTTGGTTCACAATCTCTGATGGCGATTACGCCATAGAGTGTTTGGCTCACAACAGTCGTGAGAAACATCCTGAAGGCATGGTAAATTCTAAACTAACGAATACAATGATGACTCTTACCGAGTCCATCAAAGATGGTAAATACATCTGTATTGAAGGTTGCTATCAAGTCGTAGGGAAACAAAAGGTTTTCTTAGTCCGTCATGTGACTCCTTACGAGAATCTTTCTGACAGTCAAATGAGTGAAGAGCAATTCCAACGATTCTTAGGTTTGTGTGAGCAGTTTAATATCCGCCCCTTAGAACTCATGAAGTTGGATGAAACCCTATGGACTGAACTGTATGCACCTGACACTTTGAAAGAAGCAGTAATGTTGTATTGCTTGAACCCTCAAAACAAACAGGACTTATTGCATATTGGATTAGTTACTTCTATGGGTGAAGGTAAAGACCACTTGATAGACCATGTAATTTCGCCACTTGTCCCAGTGGGTGTAGCAGGTTCGGGTAAAATGTCCACTATCGCTGGACTGTTTGGTGCTATGAGTGGTGATGACCTTAACGCTATTGAACTGGGACTTATCCCTAAATACAACCGTGAGCGTATCGCCGTATCCGAATTCCAAACATGGGATGATACCGTCTTTGGAGAACTCATGAATGTGATGGCTAATGGTAAGTTTGATATGCAGAAAGGGCAATTGGATATTACTCGGCCCGGTTGCGTCAATATGATGTTCTTAGGTAATCCACCACGCCACTATGACCCTGACAATGAAGCACCTGATAAAACAGTCATGCTGGATTCATTCGGTCAATATACTTATCAGATTTTAAGTCGTCTAACTTTGATATTTACCCAGATGAGCCTTAGTGGAGAAGATGCTGAAACCTTAATTGAAGGTAAAATCATGGACTCTATGAGTGGTAAATTCCGGGGAAATGGGGTTGAAGAAGAATTAAACAAATGGCGCAAGTTCTTCCGAGAATACTTGAGGTATGTATCGGCGCAACACCCTGATTATGAACAAAACCGCTCTTTTATTCAAGATTGTTTCCATCAATACATCAAAGAAATGCCTGAATTCCGCAAAGCATTTTTGGCTCGTAGTAGTAAAGATATGAGAAAGTTCCAAGAGTTTGTGAATCTGTGTAAGGCTTACGCCCGCTTAGATGGTAGCAATATTGTGGAAGATACCCACATTGGTATGGCTACGGAAATCTTTGTAGCATCAGTTAAAACATTGTTTGAGGACTTCCCTCTGGACGAAATGGCTGCTGGTGTTAATCCTCGTATCCTCAAATTATATGCTACCATTTTGAGTATCATGGAAGAAAATGCAACCTTAGATTTGAACACGATTCGGGGTATGCTCCCTCGTGGCATGAAGATGAGTGATAACGACATTCAAATTATGACGCAAGCAGGATACATGAGTGTGATGGAGGACCATGATGGCTCTTCCTTAATTATCCTAACTAACTCGCCCATGACGTAAGTTTCAAATAGATGATAGGAGAATGATTTAGTATGCCCCTTAGCCCTGCTGCATCCAATCGTGCGGCCATAGCCCTCTCCAGAGTGCTATCGCTCGGTGAGAGTTTCTCGGCAGCCGCAAGAGCAGTAGGCACTACCCGAAGGACTATGTTATCATTTGTGGATGAAAATAGTATCCCAATTCAACTTAATAGTGGTCGCTGGGAAGTGATTAGAACTCCTGCTCAAAAAGTTCCAGAATTATTGGATATGTTATACGAGGGCAAATCTGCTACGGCTGCTTGCAGAGAATTGAATACTACCGTTGCTACCATGTCTTCTCAAATGTTGCCTAATAACGCTGGCAATTTACTACCTGTAATTGTCAAGATAGGCAACTCATGGACACCGAATTTTATCGGTGTCCGGGAATATAGCATGACGCTTCACGGACAACTCTTGGGTTTTAACGATAGTGTGCAAGGGCGTGGTATCCAGCAAGGCCCTGATGCAACCCAAGATGATGCTGACCCCGAATATGCGGATATTTGGTGGCAAGTGGATTTTAATGCCTTCCAATCTACTCTATCTATTGAAGAAGTAGGAATCTTTTATCAACCTGAAATTATGGACTATTTGCGAAATCTCTTAGAAATGCCTACTCAAAACAACGCCAGTTTAGCCAACAGGTTCTTAAACAATCTGAATGTGGCGAATAATGCGGTATCTACAAATCGTATAGATGGGGCTAACAATATGCCTCTCACCGTATTAGAAGAGTTTTTGGAAAGGTATGATATTAGAATGGGTCCTGATTCTACTATTGGTGTTGAACCAGCCAGAGGTTTGTCTGCGCCTATTGAGTATCTTTCCTTGACAGATTGGGCTAATAACCCTGATAGAACGGCTGAAGGATTGTGGCAAGTAATGTTTCTAACCGATGCTAATTTAGAGGCTTATCCGATTCCCATTCAATACACATACAGTATGCTCTTAGAATGAATTTTTCAATTGGATTTTTGATTTTTTCGGATAATATTAACGAAGGGAAGATTGAAATAGTAGAAATTAGTTAGGGATAGTATGGACACCGAAGTAATGGTTATCGCAACTGCTTTAGCATCGTATGTCGCTGGTTGGGCCAGCAACTGGTGGATGCAGAATAGGAAATCAGTTTTATCAAAGATTGAAAACAAATTAGAAGACACGATTGAAGAGGTCACTGGTTTGGATGTAGAATTATCAGATGCAGTAGAAGAAATCGCTTCTGCGGCAGAAGAAGTAGTATCGGATGTAGCAGATGCAGTAGAAGATGGTGCTTCCTTAGAAGAAATCAAAGATACAATCGTAGAGTCGGCACAAGAAGAAGCATTTGAAATGGTAGAGGAACTCTCTTCCATGAAAGTTGCAGAACTTCGTGAAAAACTCGGTGATGCTGGATTGCCCGTAGATGGTAAGAAAGCAGAATTAATAACTCGTTTGGCAGAATATCTCACCGAAAATGAGTGATTAAGTTAATATAGCAACACTGCCAACTTAAATGTATGGCTTATTACGAGGCTATCACCATTGAAGAGATGGATGAAGTTTTAAGGGCTTCTCGGTTCTATCCTGTCAGTTTGATGTATCGGAATAGACCTGTTAAGGAATGGGTGTATGAACGAAAGTTGCCTCGCTCTTCCAATCACTTTGTTAGGGTCTATACTGGAATCAATCGTTATGGTAGAGATGCAGGAAATTCTCGGAAATCGGGAAAAGATGCTATCAGAGTGCAGGTGATTTATCGGGACTTAAAGGGGGAAACTTTGGTATCTCAACCGAAAAGGGTGCATCGTGTGGCTGGATGGAGAAATAATCTGAAAGAAAGATTTGACGAAATCGCCACTAAATTGCCACAAGTGGAGTTTGATAGTAGAGGCGAACCAATGACTCTAAGGAAGAAAAACAAGTCATATTTTTGGGGCAGTAGAGATTATCCGAAATACAAAGAAACTAAACCCTTCCGAGCAGAGGAGTTCGCTGCTGACGATTATGACGCTACTTACGGCAAAGAACAAGCCAAGATTCGCAGAAAGTTAAAGAATAAAATTAAGAAAAAGGCGATAATGGGGACTAAAGCGGGTCAATGGTCGGCTCGTAAGTCCCAAGAATTGAAACGCCAATATGAGGCTGCCTGTGATAAAAAAGGGTTGAATCCATACAAGGGTAAGAAAACTAAATCACAAGATAACCTTAGTAAATGGAGCAAACAAAAGTGGGGAACTGCTTCAGGAAGGAAGTCATCGGTAACTGGTGAGCCATATTTCCCTGCTAAGGCAGTAGCAGCATTAAAAAAGAAAGACTTATACTCCAAAGCCAAGCGACAAAAGGCTAAAGCCACACGAGCAGGAAAGCAGAACGCTCGTTATTCCGATGATATTAGAAAAGTAGTAGCGCAATATAGAGCAGAGGGAATTCAAAAATTTGCATTAGAAGATGATGTTTGTGATGAGAAGTTCCATGTAGATATGGAGGATTTAGAAAATAGTATTAACCGCATCGTGGAGAGAAGTTCACGAAGCCTTTTCAGAGGTGATGTTATCCGAACCAGACAAGAATTGGGAATGAGGATGACTGAACAGCAAATGAAAAATACGCTGAATTGGAGGTCTATGTCTACTCCCAGCCACACTTATCCCGATGGTAGGAAAACTGAATTGGATATGTTGTCTATTTATCAACATCATGTGGATATGTTTTGTAAGGACTTATCTCCGCAACTATGGAGGGAAAACCCCAATAAAGAATGGGTGTTGGACACCATAACAGAAAGGTTATCAAAGCCTCTA